>ERZ791659.790-NODE-790-length-20136-cov-11.8146_pt1 | contig 20136 bp, 12 predicted proteins | sample MGYA00510053_ERZ791659 | MGnify/ENA primary metagenome ERZ791659 (study PRJEB30046, sample SAMN00715192) | human gut metagenome | study: EMG produced TPA metagenomics assembly of the A metagenome-wide association study of gut microbiota in type 2... | reverse complement strand
GATTTACACTCGGATATTTCTGATTAGTTTTGGTTGTTCTATGGTTATAAATACAAAGCCTAAAATAGACTCCTTACATTCACCTACCCTAATATTCCGGATAAATATATTTTCTACTTCGCCTCCTCGCATGGCATTTGATTTTATACGGATAATACGGTCGAGTTCAGGACTGTCCATGGTACAATTTTCCACCCATACGTTACGGCATCCTCCGGTCACTTCACTGCCAATAGCTACTCCGGCATGACCATCCTTCATTCTACAATGACGGACTATAATATTCTCACTGGGGATATTCCAGTAACGGCCATCTTCATCACGTCCCGATTTGATGGCGATACAATCATCACCTGTATCAAAATCACAATCCTCAATCAATACATTCCTGCATGATTCCGGATCACAACCATCATTATTATAGCCATGACTCTGCATTTTGACTTTCCTGACAGTGATATTCTCGGACAACAACGGATGAATAAGCCAGAACGGAGAACGGTTGAGAGTAAATCCTTCCAATAGAATATTCTTACATTTATAGAGGTTGATAAACTGGGGGCGTATACCATTCTCTCTCATAAAGACACGTTCTTTAAAAGGAATAGAATCCTCTTTCATTTCATACAACAAAGTTTTCTCATTTATTTTCTTACCATCTTCCTGTACAATACCACGAATTCTGTTTTCACTGAACCAATTACTGCTATCAGCCTGGCCATCCATCACCCCGTTACCAGTGATGGCAATATTAGTTTCTCCATAGGCATAAATCAACGGAGAGATATTGTAACAATCTATTCCTTCTATGCGAGTCTGCACAAGGTCGAAGAAGAAGGGATCTGTAGTAAACTTCAGTACCGTACTGTCAGATAAATGAAGGTTTACATTGGATTTCAAACGGATGGGGGCTGTGAGAAACTCTCCATCGGGAATAATAACTTTCCCACCTCCCTGCTCAGAACAAATAGTTATGGCCCTATTAATGGCATTCGTATAAAGCGTGTCTTTTACGTCGTGATAATCCGTAATCACGAAACTTCTCTCAGGGAAGACAGGAGGTACAATTTGATTATTAACCTCGGTCATTTGATTCCACGGAGATACTTCTTTTTTATCACATGAAGATATGGCTGTTGTCAGAAACAGCAAAGATACCAAAATTTGAGCGGTTCTTGTCTGCATAGTATTGTATTATGTTTATAATTCTATGCAAAAATAGGACAAGATACCTATACAGCCATTGCAGTATTTGGGGCATTAATTATACATTTTGTTCAACAATCGTTTTATGCTTTAATCTGTACTCTTTTGGTGTACATCCCATTGCTTCTTTGAATACTCTGCTGAAATATTGCGGAGTAGTGAATCCACTCATATATCCTACTTCAGATACAGTAAATTCATCTTGTTCCAAAAGTTGGACAGCCCGTTTAATCCGCATCGTCTTTACAAAATCTACAGGAGAAACTCCCATCAAAGATTTCACCTTCCGGTAGAATACAGTCCGGCTCATGCTCATAGCTTCTGCCAAATCGTCAATTTTAAATTCAGAATTCTGAATGTTTTCCTCCACACTCTGAAGAATATTCCGGATGAAATCATTATCAAAATGAGTAACTTGAGGAGTAGAAGGAGTAAGTTGTTCCATAAGACTAGTATCTTTCTCGCCTTCTCTCATCTTTGAAATGTAATAATCATACAATATTTGCCGTTGTTTGAGTAAGGAATCTACTCTGGCTTTCAAATAAGCAGAACTAAAAGGTTTCGTTATATATTCATCTGCCCCGTATTCCAGTCCTTGGATTTGGTCATTCAAAGAAGACTTGGCAGATAACAAAATAATAGGAATATGACAAATATCATTGTTTCCTTTAACCCGTTTCAGATATTCTATTCCATCCATTTCGGGCATCATAATATCACTGATCACGATATCGGGTAATTCTCTCAACGTCATTTCAAGTCCTTGACAACCATTACCCGCTTCAAGAACCACATACTCCCTAGCAAGCACACCACAGATAAAATGGCGAAGTTCTTCATTATCCTCAATAATGAGAATCCGTGTTTCCTTATCTTCTTCCTCTTCTGTAAGCTTATCGGGTATTGCCACCTCCTGTCCGGAATTCTTGCTGTCCGCTAGAATAAATTCAATATTGGCATCGGCATCGAAAACATCACGGTTACCCGGCAGTCTGATAAAGAAACTGCTACCTTCACCCAGTTTGCTGTCTACTCTGACAGTACCATGAAGCAGATTCAGTAATTCTTTGACCAATGAAAGTCCTATACCGGTAGACATATTGGGATCAATCTCATCCAAAGTATCAAAACGGGTAAACAGACGATTGAGCTTTTGGGCATTAATACCTCTACCCTCATCTTTCACCTGCAAACACAAAATCTGTTTCTCGCAAGTAACAGATAGGGAGATACTTTTCTCATCAGGAGTATATTTAAAGGCATTGGACAATAAATTAAAAAGAATCTTCTCCAATTTGTCCACATCCGTATACATAACAAAGGAATCGAGAGGACAAAACAACCTGAAATCAATACGATGCGTATGAGCCATAGGAACAAAATTACCGTAGATTTTTAGAATTAAAGGGATTATATCTACTTGTTCCACCAATACTTTCATCTTGTCATTCTGTATCTTGCGAAAATCCAATATTTGATTGATGAGCCGCAACATTCTGTCTGTGTTTCTTTTGGCCACTTGCATATTCTCCATGCCTGCATCAGATAATTTCTCATTACTAATGACTTCGTCAATGGGACTGGCTATAAGCGTCAACGGTGTACGAAGCTCATGGGATATATCAGTAAAGAAACGCAGTTTTAAGTTGGAAATCTGTTGTTCAAAATCTATCCTTCTTTGCAGGTTAGTAATGCGTAACACAATGCAGATCACTACCAACATAATCACCACGGCCATGGTGATATAGAGCAATACCGCCCAAACAGTTTCACCGAACACAGGATCAATATGTACGGACAAAGATGCCACATTATCAACCCATACCCCATCGGCATTAGTGGATTTGACTTGAAACAGATAATCGCCGGCAGGTACATTCACCAAACTGGCAGAACGATTATTTCCAAGCTCTATCCATTGGTCATTCAGTCCCTTAATTCGATATACGTATTTTATAGCCGGAGAGTTAACATAGTCCAAGGCAGCAAAAGTTATAGTGAAATTACGTTCATCCGGCTGCAGGTACTGAGCCTCATCGTTACTATATATGTCCTGCCTGCGAGAAGTATTATTCTGATAAATGTCAAGATGGGAAAAAACGATAGGAGGAACGAAATCACTCTTATGCAACTCATCGGGAATTATACATAACGCACCATATAGTGACCCTAAAAGCAATTTACCAGAAGATAGCAAAACAGGCCTAGTCTCTGCCATCTGTATCTGATCTTTATACTCTTCGAGCAGATTCAGGCCAGCATCAAATTTGGAAATCTTGTTTTCTGAAACTATCCATATATTTCCTTCTTGATCCTCTATGCTGGACAGTGACAAATCCGGTAATCGGTCATTAGTGGCATTGTAATGTTTAAAGTTCAATCTTTCAGATAAACTGCTACCATCATCCAAAATATTAATACCACCACTCAAAGTAGTTACCAGCAGTTTACCACCCTTAGTTTGGGTTATATCCAATATATCATTATTGCTCAAACTGGAATAACGCTCATCACAAACATTATGAAAAAAACGAATCTCTTCCGGACGGGAAAAATCTGTAGAACAGGACAGCAATCCGCCAGTAGTACCTATCAAAATCACTCCATCAGCCACCTCATATAAACAACGCACTTTCTCACATACATGAATGGGGTAATTATTGAGAATATTACCGTAATGAACAAACTTCAAATCTCCTCCTGCGGAAGCAGACTCAACCAAATTGATACCTCCACCGAAAGTGCCAATCCATATTCTTCCAGACGAATCTTGCAAAATAGAGAATATAGACTTGGAAGAAATGCTGTAAGGATTATCTTTATCAGGCAGGTAACAAGTTACCTGATAGTTGTCCTCCCCTTGAAAACGGAATAAAAACAAACCGTCTTCTCTAGTCCCCATCCAGATGTTATGATCCTTATCTTCGTAAATACAGTACACGTCAGCATTAAATGAGACAGACTGATCCGCCACTATTTTTCCTTTTTGCGAAATATTTCCTATCCACTGTCCTAACGAATCATAAAGACAGATGTTTCCCAGTTGAGTTTTATGATTCCGTTTCCAACCAATCCATACACGTTTGCGATGATCTTCCATCAACGAACGAGCAGACTCTTTATGTCTGTTGATTATATAATCCAACCCACTTTGATGAAAAGAAAGATATCCTAATTCACTTCCTGGAGTGGTATACCACAGATTTTTATGATGATCAATAAAATAGCTGAAAGCCTGAAATGAGATTGGTACTCTCACTCCTTTTTCATAAACATAAGCCTGTTCCAAAGATCTAGTCATCGGATCATAAAAGTATAACTCACCTTCTACAGGATTCACCCAAATACAACCATACTCGTCCTCATGTATAAAAGTACAGGGCTTGGTAAAAGGAACTTCCTTTAACTTAGGATAACTTAATAAGATAATATCCTCAGTAGTACAATCTAAACGAATAACCCCGCCCGTGACCCCCAGCAACCAAAAAATACCTTTTCTATCTTGATATATATCAGGACTGATCTCTACAGGCATTTTATAAAGAGTAAACTTGCCTGTTTTCGGATTATAAAACCGAATCTCTTTTCTCTGTAAAATAGCGATTTTATGATCAGATAAAGATTTCAGTCCGATAATCTCAGACATAGGTTCATTGGGGACACATGGAACAACATTTTGACTCTGATAGTCATATCGGGCAAAAAAGCCTTTTGAAGTAGCAAGATAGATATCATCTGCATTCTCTACCATAAACTTAAAAGGCATAAGATTTGCCATACTCTTCTTTCCTACAATCGTAGCTCCTTTATTTGTCAGAATCCATTCATCTCCATCCTTGTCCTGCATCACAATATAGATACTGTCTCCTATGTTATTTTCTATTTTTCCAGTATATAATTGCACTGACTCCGTAGCAGGAAATCTATTTTCATCCAAACGGAATAACTCATTTTGTACACCTACGGCCCATGTTATCCCTTTACGCAATACATACAGTTTTTCAACTGAGTTTATCACCCCTTTGTTGAAAAGAAAGGGATCTTCATACTGACAAGTACGGGTATTAAACAGATAACAATGTTTATCATACGTCTGACACCAAATATTATTCAGAGAACTTTTTTCAATATTGGTAAAACGATGATTTGTTATACGTACATCACTTTCAGGATAAGTTTTATAATTAGTAAAAGAATATCCATCAAAACGCTCTAGTCCGTTCCACGTAGCCATCCATATATAACCATTATCATCTTGAATGAAATTCTGAATATTTTTCTGTGATAACCCATCCTGAACTGAATAATATTTAATATCAATCAAACTCTGACCAAACAAAGGCAAGGCAGAAAAATACAACCATATAAGAAGAATCTGTTTCAACATAGTATTTACCTTTTTCAACCACACAAATATCGGAAAAAGATGTCACAAACCAATAGCCTGAATAGTTATTACAATGATTAGACCTGTTTTTATAAGAAATTCTACCATAAGTAGCAATATCACACCATAACCTCCCCTTTCAAAAGAACTCTGCCGAAGTATAGCTTCGGCAGAGAAAAGAACAAGATGAACGTCTATCCAGACATTCACAATGCTAAACCATAAACTGATCTTTAAAAATTAACAATTCATTATTCTGTCCAGTCCTCCACTATAGCCGAAGGATCCGGATTCAATATAATAGCTTGGTTATTAATAGATTCAAACTTACTAAAAAATAAATTGAACCATGGACAGCAATATCCTTCTTTAGAGTTCATACGATACCCCACCGGACAATTGGTACCTGGATACCCCCGTGTAACAGGCAATTCTAAACGCTTATAATCCCAATAAATAATACCCTCTCCCCAAAATTCTATCCTTTTTTGCAAAATCAATTCCTTACGAAAATCCTCCATAGTAGATGCCGTACATTGATAGGAACTGTAACGATAAGTTTTCATAAAATTCTCTAAAGCAGAAATTCCAGCACTTACCCCCTGACTAGCGGCTATTGCCTCAGCCTCAATAAAATACATTTCTTCAACACGCATTAAAAGATTATCTATCGGTGCACCTACATTGGCGTCAATCATATTGCCTTCTTTCGGCTTGAATTTTAAATGAACATATGCAGGCACCTTTTTAAAATTCTCATCGGTGAACAATGTATGATATTTAGTACCTGGAGCCTTTCCAGCATCTTCAGGAGCAATCCAAGTTTCTTTGCGCCAATCATCATCCGAGATTTGCTCAAATAAAACCTTACTGATCATTCTGTGTGCCCCATAGGAAATTCCTCCTACCCCAAATGTCTGTTCTGTACACAAGTGCCCTGCCAAATTAAGCCATACACTGTGAATATTCTCTTTATTCATGATTCCTCCCCACATCCATGCACTTGTCTGAATAGAGTTAAAGGCCGTAAAATAGTCTTTTCCACCATACCATTCCAATTCTGTCAATGGAGCAGCACCACTTTTAACTATAGCCTGTCTTGCACAATCGGCAGCTTTAATATAACAATCCTTATCCGAATCTATATCTAAATCCACATTCTGGATCAGTGCTGCCAAATCATTAGAATACTTTTCAAATCGCGTACCCAATTCTAGCCAAAAACGAGCTTTTAATGCAAATATAATGGACAAATCAGGCATATTCTTAGTAGGCCTCAAGTAATCAGCTAATAGAACTTCTGCATTCTCCAAATCATCCAAGATATATCTGTAAATAGTATAAAAAGGAACCCGCGGATTATTACGTGCTTCTGCTTCCGTTATATTCTCACCAATGATAGGGACTGTTAATCCATATACCCCATTGGTAGCAGCCTCGTCATCCAGCTTAGAAAATCCAGTCTTCTTAAACTCAAACAGACGAGCCATATCCATGTAAATCATCGCACGAAAGGCTTTGGCTATTCCTACATATTGCCTATTTGTCTCTGTAGTATTATCAAGATCCACAATACGGATTAAATTATTGACATTATTCAAAAATTTATAGTAGTAATAATAAATAGAATTCACCTCTGAATTATCAGCCAAGCTACGGCACAATCCGAAAGAATTATAATAATCATAACCAGATTTATATATATAAAAATCCTCACACATAACTTCTCTTATAATACCGTATGAGGTATAGCCCAAGTCCCAAGTATAACCTTGTCCATAAGTATTATATGCATTAACAAAGCCTACCACGGCATTTAACATAGCATTCATAGCAGCTGGTGATTCTGCAATCTGCTCGGAAATAGCGGTAGAGCTTTTGGGAAAGGTCTGTTCGATACAACTGCTCATATTTATACCTGTACCGAAAAGCAGACAGGCAACTACCGCTGTTTGAAATAATATATTTTTCTTTTTCATCGTCTTAAAATTTTTGATTATAACTAAGTTAGAATTGAAGACTGATACCTCCGGAATAAGTACGGAACGGAGCTATCTTTCCTGATGTACCTACTCCTGAAATGGAACGGCGAGGATCCAAGCCTTTTCTTTTTGACCAATAGTATACATTATCGCAAACAAAATATAAACGTAAATTTTTAATTTTCAAATGAGAAGTCCAACTATCAGGTAATGTATACCCCACTTGAATATTTTGTAGATTCAAATAGCTTCCATCAATCAGAAAGCGGTCTGACGAACCAGTCGTATTCAGATCATTGAAATACCAACGTGGAATGGTTGATGAGGGATTTTCTGGAGACCATGCCTTTAGCACATCTTTATGCCAACGGTTACCTACAGATGTTGCAGTTGGGTTACCCATCATACCTGCATAACCGTAATCATAAGTCAAACCACCAACCAAATAGGAAAATTGAGTAGAGAGATCAAAACCATGGAAAGTAATGGAAGTGCCAAAACCACCATACAAATCCGGATTAGGATCTCCACACAAATAAAAGTCGCCTGTAGAATAAGTGGTCGTTGTTTTTTCCTCATTGGTTTCTTTATCCGTATAATACCACAGTGAAAGTCCGTCCTCAGACAAACCGGCAAAACGTTTCATATACCATGTATTGATAGGCAGATCCTCACCATAATATCTGCTTCCATTCATATATCCTCCATGACCATCCATAACAGTAGTCTTTTTCTCATCTGGCAAATAAGTAATCTTATTCTTATAGTGTGTCAGATTCAGATTTATTTTCCATGTAAAATTCTTTTTATTAACAGGAATATAGTTCAGTTCCAGTTCAACACCCTTATTCGCCATATCGCCGATATTATCATAGTACCCAGGATAACCCAAAGAAAGAGGAACATTGAACCAATTTAACATATCAGTAGTCTTACGATAAAACAATTCAACACCACCATTCAGTTTTCCTTTAAGCAGTTCAAACTCAACTCCCAAATTCATGTTAGTATTCGTTTCCCAAGTTATATCTTTTTTCCCCTTACTATTAAAAGACAATGAAAGTTCATCATTACTATTCACTATATTATATCTGTCTGTATAATTATATGAACCTATATTATCATTACCTTGCTGTCCTATGGAGAACTTTATTTTGAGCATATCAATCCATTTCACATCAAACCAGTCCTCTTTAGACATTAGATAAGCACCGCCTACAGAATAAAAATTACCCCACCAATGATCAGGATGAAAACGCGAAGAAGCATCACGACGATAAGAAGCCGAAAAATAATATTTTGCATCGTAATCATATAAAGCACGGAAAAAATATCCCTCCGTATTATAATCATTCGAATAAGAAGCAGCACTTGAACCATCTATAACAGCCCCATTCAATTCATGGTTTCCCCAATATGAAAACATATTTTTCTTGGATGCGGATAATTCTGCATAATTATATTTATAACTCTCATGTCCCAACATTACCGAAATATTATGTTTACCAAAATTATGGCTATAATTCAATATCTGCTGTAAGTTTAATGTAGTAGTACGATAATGATACATTGTCACTGTGCCATTCTGTTCTGCACCAAAACCATAATATGGATTTGTTGTAGTATAATATCTGATTTCATTAACTGTGGTTCCCACATTAAATGTAAACTTAAAATCTTTCAAAAAAGTAATATCTACAAATGCATTACCATTAAATGTATTACCATTCCTATTTTCTTGGTTAAGCATAGATGACTGAATAGAAGAATTAGGATGGTTAGGACGTGCCAATCCCAGTTGTGCCGTCGCTGTTCCATAATCATATACTTTCCCATTTAAATCCGTCAGAATATTTCCATCAGCATTCCTCACATATACAGGATAGATTGGTGCCATGCCCTCTGTAAAGCTGGATAAATCCGTATCATACTTTTCTGTCAAGGAAGCACTATTACTATGTGTATAACTGATGTTAGCACCATATTTCATCCATTTTTTTGCTTGGTACAAGCCTTTAAAACGAGCGGAATATCGTTCATAATTTGAACTAGGAACAATTCCATCATCTTTTAAATAACCAAAAGAACCATATGATTGCATCTTATCGGTTCCTCCAGCAATATTCACATTATATTCTTGACGCAAGGCAGAACTATAAGCTTCATCAACCCAATCATCCGGATAAAGCATATATCCATTAACCACCCTGCCCAAAGTTGCATTGGGATTCAGCTTTCCGTTCATACCAATAAGATTTTCGTTTTCAGGATAACTATACACATTATAAGTCAAACCACCATTTTCCTTCGTATTACCCACCATATTTTTATTAGCTTGAGCATAAGCCTCTCCTTCTGAAAGCCCCTTTACATACCTCAATTGATTATATAATGCCTTATAATGTGCTTCATAATATTCACCCGGATCTTTGATATAGTCATAATCAATTGTACCACGAGTATTCACTCCCCATTTTGCACTAGCCGTAACAACAGCTTCACCAGCTTTTGCCTGCTTGGTAGTAATAATAATAACACCATTGGCACCACGTGCACCATATAACACATTTGATGCTGCATCTTTTAAAACGGACACTGATTCAACATCAGATGGGTTGATATTGTTCCATCCTCCCTCATAGGGCATACCATCTACAATAATAAGTGGATCATTATCCGCATTGATAGAACCAATACCACGAATTATCAATGTTGGAGCATCTCCTCCCGGCTGCCCAGATCCACTTGTCATTTGTAAGCCTGCCACTTGTCCAGCAAGTGCCTGAACGACGTTCGTTGTCTGTCTTTTAGAAAGTTTCTCAGCATTTACAACTGAAGCCGATCCAGTAAATGCCGACCTTTTGGCTGTACCATAAGCAACAACCATCACTTCATCCATCATTTCAGACTCTGTAACCAATACTACCTTGACAAAAGATTTAACATCAACCACTTGGGTCTTCATACCAATAAATGAAACCATTACTTTCTTATCAGTTGGTTTAATATTATCCAACACAAATTTACCATCCACATCTGTTATCGTACCATGTGTAGTTCCCTGTATCAACACAGAAGCTCCTACTACCGGCAATCCATCATCCTTGGAAAGAACAATTCCCGACATTTTGGTTACTTGAGCCGATAAATGGCCTATTACAACTAATAAGCACATTAAAAACAGAACAATGCGTTTTTCCATACCATTTAGATTTTTTTTAATAGGTTTAATATGATGGAAACAAATATATTAAATACAATCGATGAATAAAAACTTTATTCACTTTTTTTCTTTATATTTTTTAAAACGATAAGTGTTATGTGCAAAAATTACATAATAAAAGAAAATATCAAGCCTAAATTATTTAATAAAAGAAGTATCACTTTTTTAACTTCAAGAATAATTCTAGTATGTAGAAATCGAAGTTTCCAAACTGAACCGAGATGTGGGAAGCGTTGTAGAATTTTCAAACTGAGCCGCAAATATGATGCAATTTACTAAAATAAAAATCACAAATATCTAATAACTAGATATTTGTGATTTTATTTTGTACCCTTAACAGATGAAATATTGAACCTTTGGAATGATTTTCTAGAAATAGTAGATTATCTGCAATCTAATTCTTCAATCACGAAACTCATTGGGGGACTATAAACAATATAACGCCAACTACTATATTGTAATTGGCGTTTTCTTTGTTATGCTAAATATTATTTCCCCTTTTCATTTCTCTGCCTTCTTCAATTCCGTGATTTTTGCATTTACCAACTCCATACAAAATGGAATGCCAGAATTTTTTCTTTGCAAAAAAGAAAGACATTTGGGACTTTCATTCTTATGTCTAAATTTATGCGGCAACTTTCCTAGAGATGAAGCCGTAAACTTCCAACCCATTTTTGCAAGAGATAAATAAAGTTGTCTATTTATAAAAGCGTCTATTTCAGAAGAATATCTCTGTATATCTGTATAATAAAACGCAGATACCCAACCATCCAATTTATTCTTTATTTTAATTAATAAGGTTGAAACACAATATTTATCTTTGCCATTACAAACATCTCTAATTTTACTCTTCAACCGTTCTACATTCGCAAAAGAAGGATAGAACACATTCCCATCAAAAGTAACAGATAAGAAATCCATAGTATCATGTTTATTAAAATTCACGATTCTTGTCTTGCCTCCTTCCTCCAACTTATGAATATTCAAATTAAGTTCTTCTAAAACAGTACAACACTCTATATATGCTTCTTCACACTCTTTTTCAGAAGTACACATTATAACAAAATCATCAGCATACCGAACCAACTTGAATCCTTTATCTTTTAACCTCAAATCAAAAGGAGAAAGAAATATATTAGATAATAAAGGAGACAAGGCATTTCCTTGTGGAATCCCTTTATCTATATTTTCAAAATATTTTTTTTGTTCAACATTAAATGAATCCAAATTCCCAATACTTTGATTTAAAGCTTGCTGAATAAGAGTATTTATAGTAGTATCAGACAATCTCTTAAAAACAACATCGTTAAGAAGAGAATCTTTATCAACAGTACCAAAAAAATTAATTAAATCAGCTTCCAACACATAAGAATAACCATTCTGACAATATTCGTTTATTTTTTCAACAGCTTCTTTAACCCCCAATCCTTTTTGATATGCAAAACTTAGCCCTCTACTTTTCTCTAAAAGTTCTTTAAAATGTTCTTCCAATTCTATTGCAATTGCTTTTATTACAACTCTATCAGAAACTTCTGGAATTTGAAGAGGACGAAATTTCCCTTTACTTTTAGGAATAAGCACAGCACGATATGGAGAAAATTGATATGTTCCTTCTTGAAGTCGTTTGGAGATGGATAAAATTTTATCCTCTTTATTAAGTTCAAACTCTGCAATAGTCTCACCCGTTAGTCCATGAGATTCTTTATTAAATTTTTCCAATTTAGCCCATGCCAAACGTAAACTTTCTACTGAGGATATTTTGTTAAGAAGATTCATTTTTGTTAATTTAAACCTGAGTTGCAAAGACCTTTAGAAAAACAGATGTTCGTATAACAGCACCTTACAATATAGACACACAGAACAACATAAGTTGAGACACAGCAAGAAGACAAACATACTTCTTAAACAAAGTGAACCAACGTGTTCTTGGGCAATCCTGACCATAGATTGAAGATGCAATCTAAAGTCGAGCGCAAACTTAAGTTCAATCCTTAAGCTCAAATCTTTGGCGCTTGGGATTACATTTTTTGGATTTCTTTCATTTCCTTAATTTTTAAAGATTCTACAATAGTCTTCTCACCCAAAGGTAAGCATTTTTTTGACCAAAGCAACTTTTTTAGTTTTTTAAGAAAATCGCTCGGCTGCCCGTCCTCTCTACCATTAAAATGGCTTGTTACCACTGTCTCTAAAGGATGTGATGTGCTGTTATACACAATGGCATCAAACGAGATAGACACAGAACAACATAAGTTGAGACACAGCAAGAAGACAAACATACTTCTTAAACAAAGTGAACCAACGTGTTCTTGGGCAATCCTGACCATAGATTGAAGATGCAATCTAAAGTCGAAATCCATATATCCAGTTACTCAAAGAGCTATTTGCTATTACAGTATGGTACAAAAGTAGCAAATAATAAGAAATTTGCAAAATATTAGAGAGTTTTTAGCAAGTACAGTAATAAGGATAACAACATCAATAGCATTACAGAGCACAGCCATAACAAGCTGATAAACAAGCATCAGCACCGTAACCCGACACTCCATTAGTTGTATTTTAGTAGGCATGATAAAGACCCAACGGTTAGGTATTCATAAAAATTTTCCAGATATTTTTTTGAAAATCCAGCCTATTAAACTTTACTTTCTTACTAAACCATATATTTATATATGTATAAAACAAATAAACTATGGATAACAACAACTACAAAAGACAGTATCGACAATTGAATGATACAACAAAACAAAAGATTAGCCAAAGTCTAAGAGGCAGAACAAAGTCAGCCACTCACACCCAAGCTATATCCAACGGACTGAAAAAGTACTGGGCAACAGTACCCAACCAACCTAATAATAATGAAAATAAGAATGAAGAACATGAATAAAATATACGGTTTAAATATAGATGCGTTGAGGCTCTGTTACGAAGTGACAGAACCCAACAATATCAACATCATAAAAGACAAAGAAATTGGAGAAGAAATTGATTTTCTGTATTTCTACCTAAGACGAATAGAAGGAAAGCACTTCAAATTTGTTTATGAAATACGTTATAATGACATGGGAAAAGATAAATTGTTTGGAGAACTACGTTTAGGCATCAATGACAATCAAGAAGAAAGCAATACCCACCAAAACGGATATAAAAAAGCATGGATTAGTATTTCCAATCGTGTGTTATACAGCGATGAGATATACTATTTAGATTTTATTGAAAACAATTTAGGCTTAGAATTACATAATATAACAACCCTAGACCTATGTCTTGATATGTCAAACGACATAGCCCGACTAATACGAAAACTTATCCGAAACCCACAAATAACAACGCTTCTGAACGGAAAACGAATCACTAATCGCAAAGAAGACCGCCCCGAAATCACATATACTTTCAGTGGGAATATGGATAAAGATAAATACTTAACCGTCAACATTAAACAGAAAAAAGCAATAAAGGATAAGAGCAAAGGTAGCACCCTTATAGCATACAACAAAAAAGCTGAAATAACCAATAGTTCGGATAAAACGTACATAAATAACTACTATAACAATCCTTCAAAATTGCACCGTTTAGAAGTCCATCTAAACAATGAAGAAATCAAAGATTATATAGCGAAAACCAGGTATGAATTATCATTTTATTCTTTAGCTGATGAAAAATTCCTAGCAAAACTTTTTGGTTACACTTTAAACAGCCTTATCAGATTTGAAAAAGACGGAAAAGCAATAGATTGGACAGACCTCTTATCAGAAGGGTATAACAACCACCCCTGCCAACGGCAATTTTCTAGGGTAACTAATTCAAATACAGAGAAAAATCTCTTTAAAAAAACGTAGTTCAAAAAACAATATAGCGAAAATTAAACATTAACTTCGGATATGCGGAGTGCGGAATCAGAAATAGCAATTACTATATTTCACTCCGCACCTCCGCACTTCCGCATATAATCTATCAATATTGGTTATTTTTACGTAAACATAAGTTCCAAAAAGCCCCATTATCATTATACAGTTCATCAAAACGAGATGGGGACATTCCATCACAAACAAGGCAATCATTCTTCTTATATGAAGGATTAGCAACACCATAATACGAGCAAATATATCCTTTAAAGTCCGAGAAATTCCTAATATTCTTATTGAACAAGGTGCATTTTTCTTTCAATATAAGACAAAGCGTAGCAATATCCAATTTAGAACATTCACCATTGGATATTTCAAACCTTTCATCAACTTTTTCAAGTATCTTTCTGACTTGTTCCCGATTATGTAAAGAAGGGCATAATTTTTCCAATAACTTTTCTTTATCCAATATTGTACTACTATTTTTCTTTTCATTCGCCAGCGGTTGAACGGCTTTATTTGAAAGACCTTCTTTTTCTGTTAAAGTCTGAGAAGAATCTTTAGATAAAATACTATCCACAGAAGCCTCTTTCTCGATTTCCATAATAGTATCATCATTAAGTAAAACAGCTTCATTCACAACTATTTTCTGATAACGAATCCCCGCTATTCTTTGGGCATAAAACAGAAATGACTGCAATGTTTTGGCTTTATCTTCTATGATTGGCTGTTCTTGATTTTCTATAATCAGCATATTGATATAGTTATATTTAATCTTATGCTGCATGTCATACAAAAAGTACTTAATTAGTGCAATCAGAATATCTTTATCACTTTCATCAATGGTATTATTCTTAGCGTACAACTTCTTTAAAAAAGATATTAACCTAATATCCAAGTTCTTAATAAATGAATTATCGCATATATATTGGCTAATTTCCTCCAATGAATGACTGTTTATATACTCCTTATCTAAACTATCAAAGATTGCAAGAGTGATTTTTATTTGCTTTCTAGACTGTACATCTAATTGTTCAATATTATCATATAAAATTACATTTTCATTGCCAAGCATGGCAATGACACCATTTATCACGTTTTTGAGATACTGAGCATTCTGAATGTCATTATTCTTTTTGCGCATCATTTCCAAGTGTCTTGACATACTTGAAAAGATTTCAGCTTCTTTTGTTATACACTGATTGCAAAAAGTTAAAAGTGGTTCTATATCGCTATCCGCATATAGAACCACAATCATATCTTTGAATAATTGAATGTATTCTCTTTCTTCTTGTGATAGTATCATATCAACGGCATTTAAACTGCCGTAAAGATACAAATTTCATTGTAAGCCTACAAAATTGGCTTTCATGGATATTGGCTCATATTGATATAAAACGTTCAAAAAGACAGCTTATTAGCTAAAAGTGAATATTAGTTTTAACGCACTTCTTGCCAATTTACATAAAACACTAATAATCAATAATATAAATCTATTTCTAATATTCACTTCTGAGATTAGTGAATATTGGCATCAAACTAAAACTTATAAAATTCATCATACAACCTTTCTTGTGTCAATTTGTAATAATGCTTATCACCACCATAATAGTAATAAAAACCTTGTTGATTCTCATCAAAAATTAGTTCCCGACTATCTGCTTTTTCGGGTTGAGACATTCCTTTATACCAAGTACCATCATGTAACAATATCCTGCCATCTTCTGTTATATCATAAATATAATCATATTGACTAGCCAAGGTTATTACGATGCGTGCACGCCCCCCCTTCTCATTACAAGGTGAAAATATCAAATACCCATTAGCACCATAACCTTTGAATGTTGCTTTATCTTTAATCAAATTATTAACCATTGAAATTTGATTTTGAGACTCTTTTTGCAGTTTGGCTTCCTCATAATCTTCTTTTTGCTTTGTAAATGTATCAATCCCTTGCAAATTAACAAAACCGTACTTATTCTCCAATTTTACCATAATTAAACCGTCTGAAAAACCATAAATTTTATCATATTTACATGGTATTACAATCTTACCTTTTTTATCAACAACACCAGATTTACCATCTTGCCAAACTTGTGCTAAGCCTTCCGAAAAAGAGAAAGCTGCATCAAATTGAAATGGTATTACGACCTTACCTTTCTTATTGACAAAGCCATATTTACCATCTTGCTCTACGTATGACAAGCCATCCGAAAAAGAGCCAGCGTCATCAAATTGGAATGGTACTACAACTTTACCTTCTTTATCGACAAAACCATACTTATCATTTTGCTTTACTTTAGCTAGACCTTCCGAAAAAGAGTCAGCAGTATCAAATTGGAATGATATTATCACTTTGCCCTTTTTATCAATAAAGCCACATTTACCATCTTGCCAAACTTGCGCCAAACCTTCCGAAAAAGAATCAGCAGTATCAAATCGAAATGGTACAACAACCTTACCTTTTTTATCAATAAAGCCACATTTACCGTCTTGCCAAACTTGTACTAGACCTTCCGAGAAAGAGCCAGTAGCATCAAATTGAAATGGTATTACAACCCTTCCTTTTTTATCAATAAAACCATATTTGTAATTTTGTCTCACTTGTGCTAAGTCTTCCGAAAAAAAACAAGCAGCATCAAATTGAAATGGTATTACAACCTTACCTTTTTTATCAATAAAACCATATTTACCATCTTGCTCTACGCATGACAAACCTTCCCCAAAAGAGTAAGCAGCATCAAATAGGAATGGTACTACAACCTTACCCTCTTTATCAACAAAACCATATTTATCGTTTTGCCTTACTTTAGCTAAGCCATCTGAAAACGATTCAGCATCATCAAATTGGAATGGTATTATCACTTTACCCTTTTTATCAATAAAACCATATTTACCTTCTCGCTTTACGTATGTCAAGCCATCTGAAAAAGAATAAGCAGTATCATCAAATTGAAATGGCACTACAACCTTACCTTTTTTATCAATAAAACCATATTTACCATTTTGCTTTACGCATGATAAGCCATTATGAAAACTGAATAATTCCTCACAACCTTGTATCGCTTTTCCTATTTCAACGATATTATCTTTCCCGATAGCATTACTAACTTTCCAACCAACCAGCCCAACTAATAGAATCCCCAACGATACAAACAAAATTATAAGAATCTTGTTTCTTGAATTATTAACAACCGCCTGTAAAGCAGTAGAGGAATCATTAATAGGGCAACCACATTGAGGACAAACTGTTGCCCTGTTAGAGACCGTACTCCCACATTCGCTACATTTAATAAGTGCCATAAGTTTACAACTTACATATTAAAACTCAATAAGACAATCACACCTTTTAAAAAAGTTCTCCAATCAAAATATAATTCACAACTGCACCGCTTTTCAAATTTGACAAAGCAACATCGGAGTCAACAAACCCTTCCATATTCTCTTCAAGGTCTCCCCAATCTATTACATCTTTCACGTCTCCTGCTATAATAATCCCCTCTTCCATACCAGGAATTATAATAGTTAAATAAGCCACCTCAGGGCCTGCGGTTAAATGAATTTTTGCATTATAATCTTCAACAAGCTTTTTTAACGTAACTCCTACTTTCACATTTTCAAAACCTGTAGGGAAATAAGCATCCGAATAAATCTTTATTTGTCTTATTTTAGCGTTTGGCTCATCATCATAAGTCGTAGCTAATATCATAACCAACTGATTGTCATTATATAAAAAATATCCTCGTTCGTATTCTGAGATACCAATATTTTTAATTTCCACACGTGAATAAAAGTCATACTTTGATTTAGCTGCCAATCCATCCATAGTAGCATTAGACAGAAAATTAACTATATTCATTCCTAACTTCACATCATTAGTACCTTGATGAGTGATAGAATGTGACTTTACAACTACCATATTCTTATTTGCATTAGCACTCACCACTTCCACATCATCCTCAACCCAATTTCCTGTCAGCAAAAAATAGACTCCAACACACAAGAAAATAGCACCTACTAAAATACAAGCAATCAATATCAGTTTGTTTTTCTTATTATACAAAGTACAACTATTCTCAGAAGTATTATTTGTTGTAAGACAATCTTGTAATATTGGATTATTCTCCGTTACATGATATTCCATCTCTAGAGAAGGAGTGCCACACTTGGGGCAAAAACTTGCCTTATCAGAAACCATATTTCCACATTTTGAGCATTTAATTAAAGCCATAATCGTATTTATTAATCTATTAAACCTATAAAAAGAAAAAACATAACAAAGAAGAACAGCAACCAAGAAGAAATCCCTACCCACAATCCTATTGAATACCATTTATGAGCAGTATGTGATGCAAAAATTGCACCATCAATATCACCTTTTTCCCATAAATCATCCACCTTATTAGCATATATAAAACTTACAATAGCAAAAGGCAAACACCAAACTGTAAACAAAATGAGTGAAGCCAATCCCAACAAGATAGAATAAATCATATAAGATTGGGGACGTAAGACATCTGGAATCGGACTTTTTATATAATCTCGATAACGCACTCTGTATTGTGGTTTCACAATAGCATTACCACAATGCGGACAATTTGTAGCTTTATCCGACACTGTAGCACAACATACAGGACATTGCATCAGAGCCATAACATTCCATTTAGAATTGTCTTATCATATATGTAAATGTATAAGCAGCCCATGCTGTCAAGCCGCAATATAATGCCACTTTTGCCTTTACTGGGTACTCTGACCGTTTCACAAAATAATAAATAACACCAACAATAGGAATTAAAAAGCACAACAACATCATTCCTATCCCTAATTTATCTGCATCCTTTTTTATGTTGCCATAACTATCAGATAATTCGTAAGAAAATCCAGCTATACTATTTACTCCATTGGGCATTATAAGATTACATGTATAATTCATATTAGAAGTTAATTGGAGTTGAAACGTTTTTTTTACTCCATTACAAAGTACTTCCACAAGCATTTCAGAAGATGTTATCGGAACTTCTATACAGAATCCTTCATTATAAGAATATTCTCCTATATATTGATTATTTACGAATATTTTAATACAGCATTTTACCATAGCATACTTTCCCTTCCACTGAATTTTCAATTTGGAGGCAGAAAGATTGGGCTTATAGTTATTGATGCTTTCAATCGGAGCACCACAAAAAGAACAAGATTTTGAATCACAGGGAATCATTTGTCCGCATTCTTCACACTTTATCATTGAAGAATTGCAAGGTGCACCACAATGCGGACAACTAACAGATGATGGTGGAACAACCCCACCACATTCTTCACATTTTAACGGTATCACTACAGGAGCACCACACTTAGGACAAGATATTGCCTTGTCCGATACCATATTTCCACATTCAGAACATTTTATTAAAGCCATAAACGATTGTTGAATATTCCCGTAGGCTCTAAAGGGAAGATTATAAAAAAGAAGTGTGAGCCTGTTAGTATTCAACC
>ERZ791659.780-NODE-780-length-20250-cov-2.77489_pt1 | contig 20250 bp, 18 predicted proteins | sample MGYA00510053_ERZ791659 | MGnify/ENA primary metagenome ERZ791659 (study PRJEB30046, sample SAMN00715192) | human gut metagenome | study: EMG produced TPA metagenomics assembly of the A metagenome-wide association study of gut microbiota in type 2... | reverse complement strand
CAATGGTGGCAGATATCATCATGCCCCCGATAGGACTGCTGGTGGGCGGGACCAATTTCTCGGAACTGAGATGGGAGTTGGAGCCTGCCCGGGTGGTCAACGGGGTTGAACGGGCGGCTGTCACGATAAACTATGGAAACTTTATCCAGACCATGCTGGATTTTGTAATTATCGCTTTTGCCATTTTCCTGTTTATCCGCCTGCTTTCCAACCTCAGGCGTAAGAAGGAAGAGGCTCCCTTGCCTCCACCTGCCCCGAGCAATGAGGAAAAGCTACTTTCAGAAATACGTGACCTGATAAAGAAACAATAACTGTTTGTTCAAACGGTATTAACGATATCGGGCAGGGACATGTCTGAAGAACGGACTGCTCCTTGGTGGTGGGGATTTTCCCCTGCTCCTAAACGACAGAAATAGTACGAACATTAAAACTGTAATATGACTAAGGCTGATATTATAAACCGGATCTCCGAAGAGCAGGGGATTGACCGTAAGACTGTTGCCCTGGTAATCGAGGGTTTTATGAAATGCGTGAAGGATGCACTCGGCAGGGGCAGAAGTGTATTCCTGCGCGGGTTCGGTACCTTTTCTTTAAAGAAAAGGGCAGCAAAGAAGGCGCAGAATATCCAACAGCATATAACCATATGCATCCCGACTCGCAAAGTCCCCCATTTTAAACCCTCGGAATCTTTCCTATCTTGCCGGGAAGGAGATAATCGAAAATAGGTCGGTCGGAAATCGCTATCTTTTGTTGTTAGGGGGAGATTTGATATGATACATGGGGTTTTATCAATCACGTTTCACTCCTATTTTCCCGCGCTCGAAAGGTATAGATGCGAATCTTCATTACGGCAGCAATTCCTTATGTATTTGGGGGTTCCAGCAAAATATATTTGGGGAATCTTCCACAAAGGTTAGTAAAACTAATAAAATAGCCTACACATATAGAAATGATAAATAATAGAGCTGAAGTGGAAATAATAAGACGCGTCATAGATCTTAATTTTGCAGCGTGATTAAAAAGAAGAGGATTATGCTGTTTTTGATAGATCATTTAAATATTTCTGATTTTTTAGGAGCGGGAATATAGAATTAAAAATCACACAAAATTTGTTTATGTTATGTGAATGAGTTATGAAACATTTAATACGGAATAGTGCAATACGGATTCGATTTACCTTTACATACAGGACGGTTTTGCCTATTCTGCTTTTGCCAGATCGGCGGAAGGACTTTTTTATACATGTTCTCCATTTGGGAGAAGTATTTTGGCGCGGTCAAGAGTTTGCATCTATTCACTCCATACGCATAAGAAAAGTTTTAGATTTTTTCCCTGGAAGTTGCATTCCCGTTAATGCTTGTTATGTAAAAATAATCCTTGTCTGTCCTCTTTTAATAAACAATGAAAATAAATGAATAATAGTATGATGAAACAGATTTTTCTTCTGGTATTTTTGCTTTGTTCGGTAGGGGCCTTTTCGCAAAAGGTCGCCATTAAGAACAATCTGGCGTATGACGCCTTGAAGACTCCGAACCTCTCCCTTGAGTTCTCAATGGGAAGGAAATGGACGCTTGACACCCAGGTGGGTATGAATTTCTTTTTTTATACGAAAGATGCCACCTCCTCCCGGTATAAGACAAAAAAGCTCAGCCACTGGCTGGTACAGCCCGAGCTCCGTTACTGGACGTGTGACGTTTTCAACGGTTGGTTCTTCGGATTGCATGCGCATGGCGGGCAGATGAACATAGGTGGCATTGACGTGCCTTTCGTCCTCCAAAAAGGGGATGGAAAAATGAAGGACCACCGCTACGAGGGCTATTTCTGGGGAGGCGGGTTGAGTGCTGGTTACCAGTGGGTGATTTCCAACCGTTTCAATATCGAGGCCTCTTTTGGAGTAGGTTATGTGCATACCCGTTATGATAAGTACAAGTGCACGACCTGCGGGAAAAAGGAGGGAAAGGGGGATGCTGACTATATCGGTCCCACCAGAGCGGCAATTTCCATTATTTATATGTTGAAATAGTTGATTTGCGTACCCGAGTTTTTATTCTTTTACACTAAAAAGTATATTATGAAATCGTTACAATATTACAAGAAGCAGATTTTTATTATTGGTTGCTTGGGGGTGTTTCCCCTGTTGACCTTTGCCCAGGAAACTTTATCGTCAGATGGTGGCTTGTATTGGGATTATTCCGGAAGCCGTGTAGAGAGACGTATGGATGGGAATAAGCTGGATATAGAATTCTCAATAGGGCTTGTCGAAAAGTTGAAAAGCCAGCAAATGATGTGTATTTCTCCTCGCTTTGTTTCAGTGGATGGTACAAAAAGTGTGGAGTTGAAGCCTATATGTATTTCCGGTCAAAAGAGGTATAAGGTCATTAAACGCCGCAAGACCCTGCATAATCTGAAAAGTGACCAGTTTGGCTACGGAGAGGTATATTCAGTCAAGAAGTTGAAAGAAACACCTCTGACGTTCAAAAGCAGTTTTCCTTTTGAAAGATGGATGGCTGACGGTCATCTTGTTGTGGATGAAAAGTTATATGGCTGTGCCGAATGTGGTGTGAGTGAGAATGAAGGTGTTGTGTTTCAAGCTGGCATTCCACTTTTTGGATCGAAGGATTATGCCTACAACTTCATTGAACCGGAGAAAGTGCTGGTCAAGTGCTACAAGGACTCCTTTGACTGCAAGGTGGCTTTTCCCGTGGCACGTCACGACCTGCAGAAGCAGTTTGCCGGCAACGCTCAGGAGCTTGACAGACTGAAGGGGTTCCTTTCGGAGAACCTGAACATTCAGGGAACGGAACTCAAGGAGGTGAATATAAAAGGCTATGCCTCTCCTGAAGGAGGTTTCGACTACAACAAATCCCTCGCACAACGACGGACTCAAACCCTTTCAGAATATATTTCCAGTCAATACCCCGCCTTGAAAAAAGCATCGGTTTATCGTACCGAAGGTGTCGGGGAGGACTGGGAGGGCCTTAAGGCGGCGGTCAGCAGCTCCACTCTTGCCAACAAAGAAGAAATCCTTTTTATCATCGAACATAACGGGCGTGATACCGAACGCGAGACAGCCATCCGCGCTCTGGATGACGGCAGAAGCTATCAGGTGCTCTTGAAAGAGTTCTACCCGTCCCTGCGACGCACAACCTTCAGTCTCAGTTTTGACGTGAGACCCTATACGGTGGAGGAACTTCCTGGAATTTTTGAGATGAAACCCGAGTGTCTCAGCCAGTACGAGATGTACCAGCTGGCCGGACTGTATGCTTCCCAAGGTGAGAATCCTCTACCGGTGTACAAGAAGGCATACGAACAGTTCCCGGATGACATCGTGGCAATCCTTAACTATGCCAACGCTCTGTTGAAGTACGGGAAGGATGCGGACGGTGCGTTGCGGGTATTGGAGGCGGTGAAGAATGACAGCCGTGCCCTTTTCCCCATGGCTGTAGCCTATAACATGAAGGGTGACTGGAGACAGGCGGAAGAATTGCTGAAGAAAGCCGGTGTGAGCGGTGGCTCCATGCAAAAACTTTCCGAATAGCCGAAGGACGAGAAAATAAACAAGGGATACGGATGTAACTCAGATATATATAGTATTAGTATTTTAAATTTAAAAACAATTCAAATCATGAAAGTAATGAAGTATTTTGCAGTGGCTTCGCTGGCGTTGTTTGCTGCATGTAGCAATGAAGAAAATCTGGTTGTACCGGAGGGTGCTAATCAGCCGGTTGACGTGATGATGTCAGTAGCATTGCCCGGTCCCGGGACACGTGCCGTCATGGGCGATTTGCAGGACACTGCCAACAATGGTGATCCGGCAACGGTTGAAAAACTGCATGTGTACTTGTTAAATGGAGATAGTATTGTCTTTGCGAAAGAGTTTGCGAAGGGGTCTGATGATTTTAACAAGCTGACTTCAACTATCGCTGTGGGACCCGGTGAAGCGACAGGAGGTTATAAATTCCTTAATGTGGACAAAGGTGCAACAAAAGCTCTTGTTATTGCAAACCCTCAAGGAGCGTTGGTTGAGAACAAACCTGTGTCTGATATTAGCAAACAACTGTTGAAGGCAAAAATTAATGAAGTGATTTATGCTGGTTCCGAAGTACTTACCACTGTTGGAGCTGAATCTTATGGTGTCAGTCCCCAGCAGGATAAGCGTACTGTTAAGAAAGCGGAACTTACCTTGGCTGCCAGCATGAACCGCTTCCAAGTGACTGGAACTAAATTTATCAAAGTTACTTGGAAAGACGGAAAAAAGGCCGAGGCAGAACTGTGGTGCAAGACATGGCTGGGTAAGGCTGAAAACAACGGAAAAACCAGTGATGATGCATGGACGGCTTTCAAGGCTGCTGCCGATGGCTTCAATAAGGAAGTGTGGGATGGTAAGTCTGACCTTAGCAAGAAAGCCGCTTTGAGCAAATGGTTGCAGGTTATTGACGTGACCTCTGCGAACCAGGGTATCCTGATGAACCGTTTCAGCAGAACGCTTTCTATTCCTGCACTTACAGTGGAAGAAGAGGCAAACTGGTTCTGGGCCAAGACTTATGCAGGTGACAGATATAATTTTACCAATGGAACATTCAAACCTGATGGCAAGACAGACCTGTCCGATGTATCTTCCTACTTTACAGCAACTGCCTTTGATTTCGGAGCAGGTAAAAAAGCTGCGGCATTTAACTTTTTCGCAAATGGAATTACCGGTTACGGAAAGACTAATAATGCTCCCAAACTTGCTTTCGTTTTCAAAACTGGTGATGCGGGCGTATCTGCAGACAGACGTTTTGTAGTTATATCCGGTTATGCGAAGACAGAAGGTGCGACAGACGGTACGACTGATGTTCCGGCCGGTAAGGGTGGTTACCTGATTAATCTGAATCTTAGCACATTGAACAACGGACAAGGTATCCTGGTGGATACAGATCCGACCATTCCGGAAGGAGTGACTCCCGAACCGGGCGGTCAGGAAGATTTGGAAGATGAAAATGTGAATGTTATTGTTCGTGTTCAAGTACAAGCTTGGACTGCTGTGAACGTATTCCCTATCCTTGACTGATAATAGATAGGAGAGTAATAGCCACTTGCCGGAGCGGTTCTCCCGTGTTGGCTCTGACAGGTCAATACCGGATCCGCCTGTACTCTCGGGGAGGGGAAAGGTTATCCCCTCCCTTTTTTATTATTCCCGGGAGAAGTATATGTTATCTATTCGGGGAAGTTATCTGTATTGAATTATAATAATTAGTATAAAGTATGAACATAAGATACATACCCACTTGGCTGGGGCTACTACTCACTTTATATCTCGTGACCGCCTGTGATCGGGTATATGACGATTTGAGCGGCTGTCTTGGCAACACGATTGTCTTTTCCTATCTGGCTGATGACAATCAGGAACATCTACAGGAATATGTGGATGGTATTGATGTCTTTATTTTTGATGCCAAAGGCGAAGTTCTTGTAGAAAGGCATCACTTGGAGAGGGAACGGTTACTTTCACCGCTGGAGGTCACGCTTCCGGAAGGGGATTATAAAGTGGTGGCCGTAGGCAACGCTTTGACAGAAACGATTATCGGTAAAGAGGACAGCTACAAAGGTTCGTCGGTTTCCCGCCCCGAACTTATGGAAAAGGACGGACGGGCATCCGGTACGTTTGACAGGTTATACCTGGGAGAAACAGCTATTACATCTAAAGTTATGAACGAGTCCCGTGACGTAGTTCGCCTTTATTCCCAGCATGTGAAAATCCATGCGGTAGTCCTTTCCGATGATGATAACAATTCGCAGACTTGGTTTGAGCAGAACAAGGAGGCAGGTTTTCGCCTGACAATGGAATCACTTTCCGCACGTTTCTATCTTTCCGGACAGCGGGCTGGTGAAACTTCTTTTGACCTTCCGTTTGTCACAGGCGAGGAGAATGATCGCTTCGTGCTTGACTTCAATACCCTGCGCTTTGATGACAAGGACCCGCTAACGATCCGTCTTATGCAGGGTGACAAGGTTCTTTGTACTGTAGATGTGGCACAATATATCGCACAATATCCCGAGCAGATACGGATAACGGGACGGCAAGAAGCGGTTCTTCCACTGTTTTTCCGCCAGAATCCCCTCTCACTGAGTATAAGTGTAAAACCATGGGAAGCTGTTGATGTGGTTCCTATAACTGATTGATTAATATTATGTTGAAAAATATTAAATATATTCGTATGATGAAGGCTGTGAGGTATTCTATGATAACGATGTCATTGGTCCTTTGCTTTATTTCGGTATCCTGCCAGAAGGAAGATACTGTTTCGGAACAGTTTTCCGATGAGGATGCTGTGACTGTCAGACTAAATCTTACAACCAGAGGTGTTGAAACCGGTGACAGCGATCTGCTGGATGAACTTTCCTCTGATCCTTTTCAGTGGTTTAAGACCGGTACGCTGTTTCCTCAAGCTCCCGCCCAGCCAAGGATAGCACTTATGATCTTTAACAGGGATTTGAACCGGTATGTGTATAATCAACTGCTTCCCTTCAATTCAACCGGGGTGGACGGACAATATCAGATCAATATACGTATTCCTAAGGGGGAAACCGAGTTTTATGCATTGTATGCTCCTAACTAGACAGGAAAGGATCTACCTTATTATACTCCTGAAGGCAATCTTCAGAATAAGATTCCATGGGACTTCTTAGGATCTGGTACGGAGGAAATCTTCAAAGAGGAATTTGCAGGTGCTGCTTTTCCTGCTATTATTAAGGAACAGCAGGATGGAAGTCTGGGATTACCTGTGAATAATCCTTATGACGGTGTAACTCCTTCTCCTGCAGATGAAAAGATTATTGACTGGAAAGGAACTTCTGTTGTCGCTTGGGCAGATTTGCCCGGCGTGTCTAACAGACTACATTTGAGTTTGCTTTCGGGGAAAACGGTGGCATCTGTTCTGCCCGCATCAGGAAAGCTGGCGCAAGAGATAACAGTTCCCCTATTCCGTGATTTTGCCCGTATCAGAGTATATATAGCAAGCGCACCCCGTTACGGTCAGGTTACGTATAATTACCAAGGGATTTCCTTTTTGAACTTTCCTGTATTGATGTCTCCCTCTTTCAGGGAAAATGATTCCGAGAAAACTCAGCTGGCCGCCTCCACCCCAGGAACAGGAAAGGCTATGGAACATACAGGTACATATTCTTATGGGGTAAAAAATGAAGGAGCACAATTGACTGTATACGAGGCTCCCCTTACTGCCGAGGGAGAGATTGATTATGTGGCAATGGAAGCTCGATTATACGAACAGTTTGTTGTGCCCCAGTATCTGGCTCCTTATATTCCGGAAAGTAATTCCTGGCAGAAAAAGCAAAATCACCCGAAAATACAGTTGACATTGGATTATTTTACAGGAGGAGATGAATCACAAACAAAAACGAGGACTTTCCTGCTTGATGTTGGTGAGGAGACTTCTCCCGGAGTATATTCCGGTCCTATTTATCCGAATCGGGATTATAAAGTATTCATAGTCCTGCCGGAATCTTCAGATAAAGAGATTATTTACCGGGTTGAGCCTTGGAATAGTAAAAAGGTAGATCTTCCTCCATTCCAATGATGTATACGAGAATTTATCACGATAATTTTTATTATTTATGAAACGATACAAGCTGAAAATAACTTATTTTATTCTGCTGTTACTGTCCCTCTTTGCATCCTGTACGGATGAAGAAATTTTTCAAGGGAGCGGTGTCACGGAGGGAGTTCCCACGACGGTGGACATAAGTGTCGGTACGGCAGCTAATACGGCCAAGACACGTTCCGTCTTACTGGAAAGTGAAGAGAGAAAAATCTATAACCTTTACCTGTGGGTTTTCAATTCTTCCGGTAACGTGGAATACTCACGTGAATATTCAAGAGCCGATCTTATTCAGGCTGCAACTGATCTTACAACATCCACAGGTGAAGTGGATGCAGATGCGCCCACCAGCATGGGATTATTGAAAAATATCAGTCTTACAACAGGGAAAAAGACACTGTTTCTTCTGGGGAACTATAAATCGGACGCTGACGGGTTGTTTCATGTGGAGTCTGAAGTATTAAACGGGATTTCAAAATATTCAGACCTGGAAAAAGTAAGAGCGGCCATGACTGTTCATACCCTGTTTCGTCCGAATGGTAACTTATTGATGTCGCTAACCCAAACAGTAACGGTTTCTACCGCTACAAAACAGATCGAAGTCTCCTTAAAACGCTCGGAAGCCAAAATCACGTTGAACCTGCAAACAATTGCCGGACTCACATTTGAGCCTGGAACATATCGTCTTGGTAATGTGCCGGGATCGACCTTCATTGCGGAACATGCAAAAGGAGCTGATCAGACTGCTTCATGGGATGCTGACGGGGTGGACAAAAAATTATACTGGGTCTCGGAATATTTCCAGTTCGAGGGTGATGCCGACAATGTCACCACTTCATTCTATATGCCCGAAAACCGAAAGGTTGCAAAGAAGGCTATTTCCCCGGCTTCCCCCGGTTATAGTGCGGAAAGGAAGGGGTATGACCTGAGGCAGAAGCAACTGAAGTCTCCCGTTGCAGGTGCAACTGACAAACCTAATCTGCAAAACGGTGAGACGGAATATGCCCCGGATCTGGCTCCCTATATTGAATTTACAGGTGAGTTACGTCAGAATCTTGCAACCGGTGATACTTCTACCGAACGTTTCGGAAGGGTGACTTACCGCATTTATCTGGGATATACGGCAGAAAATGATCCGGTCAATGATTATGATATAGAACGTAACGTACATTATACCTATAATGTGACCATTAAAGGCATGAATGATCTGGTTGTAGAAGCAAAATCGGACAAGGCAAAAGAGGAGGAATCTGCTCCTGGAGTAGAGGGACTGGTGTATGACGCACACCGGTCATTCAATTTTGACTGTCATTATGAACAGGGGCTGATGCGTTTTAAGAAAGATGAACTTGCCATCTTCAACCCGGATGGTACTCTGAAAGATGACGCCATGATTTCTTTTGCTATACGCACACCGTTCTGTGACAAGATTATCTCTTATACGAAAGCGGAATTGGAACAGTTGAAGAATAACAATTATATTCCTTCTAAAGAAAAAAAGGCTGATACGAACTGGCTCAAATTCTATATCCATCCAAGCACTCTGGCCGACAATGGAAACGAGGATATGCAATATTTCTCCGATACGGGTGCTAATCTGCTTTCGCTGGAGCAGTTCCTTTACAGGCTGATGAATGAACCTGATTATGTATTCAATGCGGCTTCGGGGCTTTGTAAAGTAACTGTTTATGCCAATGAATTTTTTTACGAACAAAATCCTATGCAGGAGAATGCTCCCAAGGATAAAAATTTGTGGAAAACCTTTGCCAACTCCCCGGATCGTACGTTTGATTTGCTGGTGAACACGTCGCATGAAATTTCTCCTGACGGACAGTCACGCTATCATCAAGCCATTGTTACTATTCGGCAAATGTCCATAAAAACGGTGTTTGTCAACAGTCCTGACGGTATGCGCGTTTGGGGCGTGGAGAATGTGAATGAAACCCCTGATTTGGATTGGTCGGTAAGAGCTCCCAGTGAACCGGATGCTTTTTATAATAAATACTATTCCAATGGTTGGGCAAACACATGGTCTTTGATGAGCAGGCGTACCGGAGGATTAACTGATAATATAATGCCTGATCCTATGCTTAGAGGAAAAGAGAAAACTTTATGGCAAGTTATGACAAAGGTCAATAATGCGAAGTTGACACTAAGTATGGATCACACTAACCTGGCCATGAAGAATTATCATGCTACATATGCCTGCTTCACCCCGTTCTTGCGAAACAGGGACAACAACCGTGACGGACAGATGCAAGCGAATGAAATGCAATGGTATATTCCTTCTGTTTGTGAAACAAACATGTTGTATGTGGCAGAGCGGGTATTGCCGTTAAAGAGCAGGCTTGTTGGGCACGCTCCGTCGGATAATGCTACAGCATTATTCACCTCAAGAGCTTTTATGGGAAGTACCAACTTGACATTGAACAGCCCTAATACTATTATCTTTGTAGAAGAATCGCATAGTATGACTCCTATATATAATTTTGATTACCAGAAAACGGCAAGTCCTGGAGAAAGAACTCCTTTTTCGGATGTGAGACTGATCAGGGATCTGGGAATCTTGGAAACCTCGGAGGATCATAGTTATCATCTTGATGAAATAGCTAAGGAACTCAGTAAGACACTGATCAACAAATGGACAGAGGATGAGTATCTGATTTTCAGGGCTGACAATTTACCTTCCAACACTACCAGATCTGCAAGGGCTATTTATGAACTTCCGGCACATAACGAGACCTCACAGATTAATACGATTTATCAGAAAGGATTCGAAGTTGCCAAATATATAGCCAATAGAATAGACAAGCGGAAGGATTTGGATAATCCGAACAGGAGTGGTGAATATTACTACGAAACTTGGACTACCTTGATGAACGATATAGAGAAAGGAAACTCTCCGTGTACTTATTATTTTCAGAATCCGGATCAGAGCGATTTGGGAACATGGCGCTTACCCAATGAAGCCGAACTGATGATAATGGCCGGAAGTCTGTTTGACTGGGATGACCGTGAGAGACCTAAAGTCTATGACTTTGGTGGAAATTTATCTTCTTTGAATATGAAAGATGGACAAGTTATTCATTCTCGGACAGGATTTTCCAGACGGGATATGAACGGAGGAAGATCATTTAGTGCCGGCTATCAGATGTATTTTGATGGTTATCTCAGGTTTGTTACGACTGTAGACACGCAGTGGGGAGGTGATAAAAATAGGCTTGTGAATGATAGGAACGGATATGTGCGTTGTGTGCGTGATCTTAAATAGAAAGAATCCATTTATGGCTCTTTGAATTTATAGCAGAGAAAGATGTTTTTTATCTTTCTCTGCTATTTTTTTATCCAAATACATGTAATATTGAAAATGCTAAAATGTGAAAACGTCATTAATATATGCTTTGGGGGACAATGAATGTGATAATTATACTTGGGGCACAAAATCATTTCAGGCTATGTTGAAGTATGTAAATCTGGAAATAAGTCTTTTGGATTTATTAAATCTATCAGCTCCAGAAAATTTAAAGATAACAATAGTAGAATTTTGTAACAAGGTGGCAAAATTGTGTAAGCTAAAAGATGTGAAACGATTTTCCCCTTTTAGAGAGATATTCTTTTATTTTTAAAGCTGTGGGAGTGCTGAAGTTTTCTCTTGCACATAGACGTAAATAGAAATAGTAAGCTAAGCCCGAAACTCCCTTTCTTAATCCGAGGTCAGTCAAAGACTTTTGTTCAATGACTGAATATACAGCGGAGTCTATTTGATGTAGTATTCCTGTTATAAGGATTATTTCTATAGGTATATGACGTTCGGTATAAAAAAAGGCTACGTTCGGTACATTTTTTCTGATAATGTTTGGATATGAAGTAAAGTGGACATACCTTGCAAACAAATCTAATAACAGAAAAATATGAACTTACAAATGCTACAGATAGTTTTGGTTATTTGCTCAATGAAAGCTTTTCTCCAATTTGTGGATGTTATTATATGGGGGGCTTTCATTCCCAAAGAGTGTCTCGATCGAATTAATAAAGGTATTAATAGCAGGTATAATATACTGAATAAATTTAGTATATGGATCGTTTGGAGATAAATAAGTCAGCAATATTGAGTAAGATTGTTAATCATTTAGTTTTGGTTAGCAACTCTGTGCATGATATAGGACTCTATTATGGAAAGATGGGGATTGTCCTCTTTCTTTATAATTATTCGCGTTATGTTCATAATGATTTATATGAGAAAATAGCAGAAGAGTTACTTGATAATGTGCTTGAGGAAGTGCATAATTATTTGCCCTATGATTTAGCAAATGGGTATTGTGGAATTGGATGGGCAATTGAATACCTTTCCGAGCAAAAATTTATTGAAGGGAATATTAATGAGATATTGAGAAATCTTGATGAAAAAATAATGGAGCGAGATGTGCGAAGAATATCGGATGAAACTTTGTCTTCGGGTTTGGAAGGTGTTTTCTTGTACGTCTTAACACGATCAATGGGTAATCTATTGGGAACCCCTTTTGATAAAATCTATTTGGAAGACTTATATGAAGTTGCAAAAAAGCAGAAGATAGAGAAAGGAGATAGTCATATATCCATTTTCCGGTGTAAATATATGGATTGGTTTGAAGGGAAAGTAGTTTATCGTGCCCCTTTGTTATTGAGTGATGTGATCGATTTTCCAAATATTCCTCAGGATGAAGACTTATGGAAGTGGGGAATAGGTATATCCAACGGATGTGCCGGTGTTGGGCTAAGAATGATGGTAGAATTAGTAAATTAGTGTATTATGAAGCACTTTTACTTAGTTGTTGATCGAGTAGATACGGAGAATTGTGGCATTGGAACTTATGTTGGACAAATGCTTCAATGCCTGAAGAGAGAGATAGAGCTATCTGTCACTATTGTTGAATTGGATTCTTCTGAATCAGAGTTGAAGGAGATTGAGGTGGATGGCCTAAAATATTTGAAGATTCCATTAAGATACAAAGGACTATATCGTGATAGTGGAGTGTACTATAGAACTGTGGCTTATTTGTTATGTACAATGATGGATGATGATAAAATTAATATCTTTCATTTTAATTATTTGCATCAATATGATATTGCTTATAAGATGAAAGAACTATGTCCCAAAGCAATTATTTGGGTGACAGTCCATTTTGTCAATTGGGTACTGGCGTTGAAAGGAAATGTTGATAAATTGCATAGCCTGCTTAGGGAGCATATATTGAAAGAGAGTCTCATATTAAAGGATTACATTGATAGTGGCAATATGTTGCGACTTGCAGATAAGGTTATTTTTCTTTCGGTCCAGACTCAAAAAACTTTATGTGATGAGTATAAGTTGGACATGTGTAAAAGTGTTGTGATAGCTAATGGAATAGCAGATTATGATATAAAAATAAGTAAGAGTGTAAGGAATAAGATTAGAAATTCATTTGGCTTTCTACAGAATGACAGAATTATCCTTTATTCAGGTCGTTTAGAAGAAGGAAAGGGGGTGGACGACTTGATAGGAGCTTTTCTTATTTTGCTAAAGAAAATGCCCGCTTGTCGCTTGGTGATAGCTGGAAGTGGAGATTTTAACCGATACTTTCATTTGGTAAGATTTTGTTCCCGAATAACTTTTGTAGGTAAGTTAAACCAGAAAGAATTGTATAAGATATACCAAATTGCAGATGTTGGAGTATTACTGTCTTTTACCGAACAATGTAGTTATACAAACATAGAGATGCTTATGTTTGGTTTGCCTATCATTGGTACTACGGCACCAGGTTTATCGGAAATGTTTGAAGACGGCATTCATGGTATTAAGATTAAAATGAGGAAAAAAAGGGATGGATCATTCTTCTATAAGAAGAGTGAAATTGTACAAGCTTTCTTGGATTTTTTTTCTAATGACCAGGTGGGCATTATATCTCGAAATTGTAGAGCGCATTATGAGAGAATGTATAGTTTAAAAACTATGTCTGATAGAATGGCACTATTATTAAAGGCTTTGTAGGTTCTGATTGTTTGTGACAGTAGTCAATCTAAACAGCGTGGAACTTTAGGGAAATAGAGCCGCCCATAGCCTTAGTAATAGTCCATTATGGTTGAACCTTAAATCCGAAAAGTGGCTGAAGGAGAAATTTGTATTAAAAAATGTCTGTTTTTATACAGTGTGTGACTGTTTTATTGTTTTACTTTTTAAAATTATATTTATGAAAAAATTAAACTCAATTAAACTGAATGGACTTAATAAGTCTAATTTGGAATCTCGTGATATGGCAAATCTTTACGGTGGCAATTATTGTTATTTTGGAAAGGAGAATCTTCAGGCCAATACAGATACAGGTAAATGTTCGTGTGCTTGTTCAAATCAATACAATGAGCATAATTATTACTCGGATTTGGGATTAAAACATGAAGCGGAATTTTTTAAATCTTCTAATTTTTAAATCTACTAATTATATGAGTCCAGTAAAGTAGACTTGATAATCTGTAATGGCCTGTAGCGAGAATAAAGTGTTTATGTTTGCTGTCTTTTCGCAGGAAAAGCAGCAAGCATAAACTATTTTTGACTTAATGATAGTATAGAACTATGCGAATGATATTGATACTGGGTGCTATGATATTGGGCTTCACGGCTTGTAGTAACAGAAAAACAGTGGATCCTACTCCTGTTGTTCGGGATAATATTATTCATTTGTCAACTGCGATAAAGAATGTTCGAGAGGAAATGATGCTTTCGGAGCTGGTGGATAGTGTCAGTTATATTCCTTTGGAAACGAATCCGAATTGTATGTTAGGTAATTATCAGCGTTTGACCTTTTCTCCCCAATACATATTTTACTCAAACTATTGTTTTGATTGGAATGGGCAGTTCTTGTTCCGTATTGGGAGCCAGGGTCAAGGGGCTTGTGAAGATATCTATGCGCATGTGGCCGAAATAGTATATTTGAATAATCATTTCTATGGGAATGCCTCTAAAATAATAGAATATGATGACCGGGGGAAGTGTACGGGGAAAGAGCTAAGCTGGTATGCCCAGAAAACGATGGACACTGCGCCGGTTGGGCGTATGGTCAATAAGGTCTGCTTTGCTCCGGCAGGAGAAAACCTGATGTTTTATAATTTTCCGGATACGGTTTATTTCATAAATACGGATTACGAGTTTGTAGCCAAACGCTGTATGATACCGTGGAACAGGAAAGGGCCCGCTCCGTCTATGATGGCGAGTGTGAAGTATACGAGCTACTATAAAGATACGACCTTATTTTATAATTTTTATACGGATACAGTTTTTACTGTTACCCCCACTTCCCTGATGCCTCGCTGGGTGGTGGAGTTGGATGAAGAATTACGGTTTCCTACCCAGTATCTATATGAAGATGGATTGTTGTCTGAAGCTTTTAAATGTTGGGAATCGGGCAACTTGGAAAATGCAAAAATGATTAAAATGTTGGATCACAAATATATAGTATCCGGTGTTTTTGAAACAGAGCGTTTCGTTTTTTTATCTGTCTATGAATGCATGCCATTCAGGGAGCTGCGTAAACTGCCTGAGACTCCTCCATTAACAGCTATTTACAATAAACGTACGGGTGAGACGTTTGCCGTGAAGCAATTTGTAGATAATCTGGGTGGTATGAAGACCTTCTTTCCTTCTTGGGGAGCGTGTAATGAAAAGCTTTTAGCCACTGTATGGCCTTATAAGTTGAAAGAATTTATAGAAGAGGAACAGTCTGCCGGACGGGCTGTGGCTCCGCAAATACTGAACTTGATGAAGCGCGTGCGAGAAGATGATAATCCAATATTGATAATAGCTAATTTGAAAACAAAATGAAATCATTTACTTTTTTTAGAACTGAGGAAGGAAACTATTACCTATATAATAGTAGAAAGTCGTCTTTGCTGAATGTACACCCTGTGATAAAGGTGATAGAGGCATTGGACAACAATGATGGAGAGGAAGCTTTGTTTGCTAAAATAATGAATCAGAATTTAGAAATAGGTGATGATGAAAAACGTTTGTTATTGGATAAATATCTATTTTTGAGGAATAATGGTTTCTTTGAAGAAATTAATGAGGAAGATTTTATCGATGGAAAAATAACTCCGGAAATTGTGGAGAAGCAAATTGCATTCATAGATAATGTTCTTTTTCAAGTAACAGGTAACTGTAACCTGCGATGTCAATATTGTTGCTATGGAGACATGTACTCAGATAAAGTGGAGAAAAAAAATCTGAGTTTTGAAACAGTTGAAACTGTATTGAATTATTTAATGTCTTTGTGGACTTCCAATAAAAATCTTTCTTATGAACATCCGATCAGAATAGGATTTTATGGTGGAGAGCCTTTGGTTAACTTTTCTTTGATTGAAAAAATTGTTTTTCTATGCGAAAGTATTACTGAAAGGACAGGTTTGGTATTTATATATAGTATGACTACTAATGCCTTACTGCTTGACCGGTATAGAGACTTTATTGTTAGACACAATTTTTCTTTATTGATCAGTATGGATGGCAATGAAGCACATAATGTGTTGAGAATAAAGCCTGATGGGGAACAATCCTTTCAAACGGTGTATGAAAATGTGAAAAAGTTACAACAGCAATACCCTGATTACTTTCAGAATAAGGTTGAATTTAACTCAGTCTTGAATAGCCATTCTTCGGTCGATGATATACATGATTTTATATTCAATGAATTTGGTAAAATTCCTTTAATAGAGACGATTTCACATACAGCACTAAGTGATGAACAAAAATATCAAGAAATAGCTAAAGATTATAAAGAGTCTCCAGAAATGATGATTAAAAGAAAGGATAGGTCTCCAGTATATAAGGAATTGGGATTCTTCTTTTATTATCAATTAGATAACGCTTATAAACATTATTGTGAGGTATTGTATGGGACTATCAAGCAGAAAAAGAGAATACCTACCGGAACCTGTTTGCCTTTTTTTAAAAAGATGTTTGTGACAGCTGATAATAAATTGTTAACATGTGAGAGGATCAGTTTACATCATGTGTTGGGCACTGTAGATAATGAAGTACATTTGAACTTTGAGGAGATTGCTAGCATATATAATTCTTATTATGAAAAAATGAGATCTCAGTGCCGGGGATGCTATTTAATAGAGAATTGTGGTGAGTGCTTCTTACAGTTTCCTTTGAAAAATGGGGTACCGGTATGTCACGTAAAGATGAATGAAATTCAATATCAACATTATTTGTCTGAGATATTTGGAGTGCTTGAGAAGAATCCAAGTTTATTTGAAGAAGTTAATAAAATGGTGTTTGCATGAAAAAGTATTGGTTTATTGTAGAAACATATGTTTTTCTTTGGAAAAAAGAAGATCATATATTGGTTTATAATTCTATCAGTGGGAAAGGATATATTTATAAATGTTCCCCGGATTTATTATCTTTTATAGATCAATTGATGTTACCTGAGAATTTGTATTGCTCACAAGTGGATGAAGAACTGTTGAGAAGAAAGTCTATTGGCGAATTTGTGATTTCAATGCAATCTAACTTCTGCGGTAGTTTGTTTGATGTTGATGAATTTCCTCAGAAGCCAATTGTGGCTGTTCCTGATGTGAATATTGGTGAGGATATAGAAGGTGTGGATAATTCTGTTTTTGGAGGAAATGTTCTACGTAATTTAACTGATGTGTTCATTTGCTTAACAGGAAAATGTAATAAAAACTGTCCAGATTGTGATTTGATTTATAAACAAATGTGTTGGTGTCATAAGAGTAATGAGAGTTTGGCATTTGAAAAATTAGAAGCTATTTTGAAAAAACTAGAGTATTTAAATGTATTTGAACTTCATTTCACAGGTGGTAATATGTTTTTGTATCCTTATTGGAGGGAATTACTCATAAAACTTAATGAAATATCCTATAAAAAGAGTTTTTATGTTCATTACTCACAGCTTAGAGGCTATGATGAAGATATTGATCATATTTTGAATTTGGAAAATTCCGTTATTAGAATACTTGTTGATTTCGCAGATTTTGATGTTGAGAACTTGCTTCTGATTTCTAAAAGTAGAGGACCGTTTGAATATTTGTTTAAAATAACTTCTTGGAATGAATATAATGAGGCTTGTGATATAATTGAAAGATTATGCTTAAATGCAAAGATCATTCCTTTCTATAATGTAGGTAATTATTCTTTTTTTGAAGACAATGTCTTTCTGAATATGCAAGATATATTGTCTACTAAGTGGACTAAAAATGAGATATTTGCAAATCAAAAACTTAATACAAATGATTTTGGCAAAATTAGGATACTAGAGAATGGATTTGTGTATGCAAATTTAAACTTTGCCCCTATAGGTAAATGGCATGATGATTATAGGGAAATCGTTTATAATGAATTAAAAAGAGGAACGTCTTGGCGTAGAACCCGTGATTCATTGCCTGTTTGTAAAGAATGTTTGTGTAAATATCTTTGTCCTTCACCCTCTAACTATGAATTAGCAATTGGAAAGTCTAATTTGTGCCATGTTAAATCATAAAATATTAGCTTGTTTTTATAATATTCGGTTGGATGCCATGGACTGCGGCACTTCTTGTTTGAGGCAGACAAAGAGGGATTTTATTATCGGTTGGCAAAAAGTCAGCCGGAGTTAGGAACTTAATAAGGGGTCAGATATGCAGGCTATTATATTGGCAGCAGGAATGGGTAGGCGTCTGGGAGAATTGACCCGGTACGACACTAAGTGTATGATTGAGGTGAATGGTATCCGGATCATAGATCGGTTACTGGCAAACCTGGCAGTCGCAAGACTATCGAGGATTGTGCTTGTGATTGGTTTTCAAGGTGACAAACTACGGGCGTATCTGGGAAATGAATATTGCGGAATTCCTATTTATTATCTGGAAAACCCTTACTATGCATATACCAATAATATTTATTCTCTGTTTCTGGCGCGGCATCACTTAGCGTCTGATGATACTTTATTGTTAGAATCGGATATTGTTTTTGAGAAGAGAATACTTGAAAGAGTGCTCGAAGAACCGTATCCGGATGTAGCAGTAGTAGACCGTTATAAGAGTTGGATGGACGGGACTATGGTGACTGTGGATGAAAAGCAGTTTATTGTGGACTTTGTATCTAAACATACTTTTTCGTACGAAAAAACTCCTACTTATTTTAAGACGGTGAATATCTATCGTTTTAGTAAGGAGTTTTCTGTAGGTAAGTACGTACCTTTTCTGGAAGCCTATTGCAAATGTTTTGATAATAGTGCATATTACGAACAAATACTGGCCGTTTTGTCTTTGTTGGATAAAGCCGGGCTGAAGGCTTTGCCGCTTGAGGGTGAAAAGTGGTATGAGATAGATGACATGCAGGATTTAGATATTGCCGAAACGCTATTTGGTAAGAAAGAAGGGCTTTTGTCCGGTTACCAAAAACGTTATGGAGGGTATTGGCGTTTTCCTTTCTTGTTTGATTTTGCTTATCTGGTGAATCCACATTTCCCGACAGAAAGGATGCTGGAAGAACTGAAGGCTAATTTTGATAAACTGCTTAGGCAATACCCTTCGGGGAGTTATGTAAACAGGCGATTGGTGGCGAAGCACTGGAACATTCCTGCGGAGGCTGTCGCGGTGGGGAATGGCGCGGCAGAGTTGATAAGAAAGCTGATGGAGTTGCTTTCCGGTAGAATGGGGGTGATTCTTCCTACATTTGAAGAATATCTGGTGCGTGATGACCGGATAGAGACTTTCTTGCCGTTGGGGCCAGGTTATCGCTATACCGTAAGCGACCTGAAAACATTTTTTGAGGATAAGGGAGTGACTTCATTACTGTTGCTGAATCCGGATAACCCCTCCGGAAATAGTATCCCTTACGAGGATTTGATTTCATTAGCGGGATGGACTCAGGAGCGTTCGATACGGCTGATTGTGGATGAGTCTTTTATTGACTTCTCGGAGGGAGGAGAAGAAACTTCTCTGATTGATGACAAGATACTGAAGGAGTATAATCATCTGGTGGTGATAAAGAGCCTGTCTAAGTCACATGGAATTCCCGGATTACGATTGGGAATTGCTGTTTCCGGTGACCATAAATTAATGGATGAATTACAGCAGAAACTTCCGGTTTGGAATATAAACTCTTTGGCGGAGTACTATTTACAGATTCTGGACAAATATGCAATCGACTACCGGCAGGCATGTGCCCGCTTTAGAGAGGAAAGAGCGCTCTTTTTTGAAGAACTTCAGGAGGTAGGCTATTTAGCGGTATTTCCTTCACAAGCAAACTTCTTTTTATGTGAAGTGACCCATAAGTACAGCGCCCGAGAGCTTGCGGAAGTTTTGCTGAGAGAGCATGATATTCTGGTAAAAGACTGTAGCTTGAAGAGGGGAATGTATGGAAAGCAGTATATTCGTATTGCTATCAGGAGTAAAGAGGAAAACCGGTATTTGGCCGGAATATTAAAATATAAATTATGAATATAGATATAAAGGAGGCACATCGGAGGATGCTTTATTTATTGCAGTCTTTCGATACTGTCTGCAAGAAGCACGATATTGATTATTGGCTCGATTATGGTACACTGCTGGGAGCTATCCGGCATCAGGGGTTTATACCTTGGGATACAGATACGGATGTGGGGATGTTAAGGAGTGATTATGCACTCTT
>ERZ791659.745-NODE-745-length-20834-cov-3.49391_pt1 | contig 20834 bp, 19 predicted proteins | sample MGYA00510053_ERZ791659 | MGnify/ENA primary metagenome ERZ791659 (study PRJEB30046, sample SAMN00715192) | human gut metagenome | study: EMG produced TPA metagenomics assembly of the A metagenome-wide association study of gut microbiota in type 2... | reverse complement strand
AAGCAGCCGATAGAGAAGATTACAATCAAAGAGATTACAGATAAGGCGGGCGTGATCCGCCCGACATTTTACAATCATTTTCAGGACAAATATGATCTGCTGGAGTGGATTATCGACAAGGAACTGCTGGAACCGGTGGAACCGCTGATCCAGAACGGGATGATCAACGAGGCGCTGGTGCTTCTGTTCAGCGGGATCGAGCGTGAGAAGGAGTTCTACACGAGGGCAAGCCGGCTGGAAGGACAGAATTCATTCGGCAGCATTGCACAAAGCTGTGTGGAGCGCGTGCTGCTACAGGTCATCAAAGGACAGGCAGAGGGCAGAAAAAGCCGGTACGTGTGGCTGACACCGGAGCGTATCGCGGAGTATTATGCGCAGTCCATGTGCTATGTGGTGATTACCTGGATCAAGTCCGGAATGACGATTTCATCCAGGGAACTTGCAGAAATCTATAATTACATGATCAAGCGGTCGATGACGGATATTCTGACAGAACTGTAATTGCGGCCAGAATACAAATGAATATAAATGTATAGATAGTTATACATTTCGGGTCGAGTGTATAATAACCCGATACACGGAGAAAAGATTGAATATTTTCATATTCGGTCTTTTTTTTATACAATGCTTTTATGGAAAGGAGAGAGGGACCATGATTAAATTTGGAAAAGCGGTCGTCAAGCTGCGAATACCGATTCTGATTCTCAGTATTTTCTTATTGATACCGTCGGCAATCGGATATTTTAACACGAGAGTGAATTATGATATCCTGACATATCTGCCGGAAGAGATTGAGACGATGAAGGGGCAGGATCTCCTGCTTGACGAGTTTGGAACGGGAGCATTCTCGTTTTGTGTAGTGGAGGGTATGGACGCGAAGGACATATCTGCAATGCGGGAGCAGATGGAGGAAGTTCCTCACGTAAAATCAGTGATCTGGTACGATTCACTGGCGGACATCAGCATTCCGATGGAGATGCTGCCGGATGAGATCTATGATTTCTTTAATAATGATGAGAAGGACAGCACCTTGCTCGCAGTGTTATACGATACATCGATGTCCGCGGACGAGACGATGGATGCGATCGAGGAACTGCGCGGTGTGGTAAAAGATCAGTGCTATATCAGCGGTATGTCGGCAGTGGTTACAGATATCAAGAATCTGTCGAACAAGGAGACACCGGTCTATGTGCTGATTGCGGTTGTACTGGCAGTCATTGTCCTGTCACTTACGATGGATTCGGCTCTGGCGCCGATTTTCTTTTTGCTCAGTATCGGAATGGCGATTGTATACAATCTGGGCACCAATGTTTTCAAGGGAGAGATTTCCTATGTGACACAGGCGCTCGCGGCGGTCTTACAGCTGGGTGTGACGATGGATTATTCCATTTTCCTCTGGCACAGTTACGAAGAGCAGCAGGAGCGTTTTCAGGGAGATAAAAAACGTGCGATGGCGCATGCGATTTCTAATACGATCACATCGGTGGTCGGAAGCTCCATCACGACGGTGGCTGGTTTCGTGGCACTGTGTTTCATGAGCTTTACACTTGGTATGGATCTTGGAATTGTCATGGCAAAGGGTGTTGTTCTCGGCGTTATCTGCTGCGTTACGGTGCTGCCGTCGCTGCTGCTTGTATTTGACAAGGCGATCGAGAAGACGAAGCACAAGGTTATCATCCCGGATCTGGGACGGATTGCAGACTGGATCGTGCGCCATTACGGTGTATTCCTGATCGTATTTCTGGTGGTGTTGGGCCCGGCAATCTACGGCTACACACACACGGATGTGTATTACGATCTTGCGGGAACACTGCCGAAGAGCTTAAGCAGTATTACCGCGAACGATAAGTTAAACGAAGACTTTGAGATGGGTGCGACGCATATGATCATTGCGGACAGCAGTCTCTCCGCAAAAGATGCCAGCGCAATGTTGGATGAGATCAGCAAGGTGGACGGCGTGAAGATGGCGCTTGGCTTTGACTCGCTGGTAGGACCGGGCATTCCGAGGGAGTTTATCCCGGATGATGTAAAAGACGTTCTGATCAACGGCGATTATCAGATGATGGTGGTCGGCTCGGAATATGCGGTTGCTTCCGATGAAGTGAACGCGCAGTGTGAGGAGATCAACAATATCATCAAAAAATATGATTCCTCTGCCATGTTAATCGGTGAGGCACCGTGTACGAAGGATCTGATCGAGATCACAGATCAGGATTTTAAGACAGTCAGCATCGTGTCGATCGGTGCAATTTTCGTGATTATCGCACTGGTATTTAAGTCGGTATCACTGCCGGTCATTCTGGTGGCGGTGATTGAGTTCGCCATTTTTATCAACATGGGTATTCCGGCATATACGCACACGACGCTGCCGTTTATCGCTTCTATCGTCATCGGTACGATTCAGCTCGGCGCGACGGTCGATTATGCGATTCTCATGACAACAAAGTACAAGAAACTTCGCTACAACGGAGCGGACAAGAAGGAAGCGATTGTGACGGCGCTTCGCAGTTCCATCCAGTCGATCATTGTCAGTGCGCTCAGCTTCTTTGCAGCGACCTTCGGTGTCGGCATGTATTCCAATATTGATATGATCAGTTCCCTGTGTATTCTGATGGCACGCGGAGCAATCATCAGTATGTTTGTCGTTATTTTCATTCTGCCGTCCATGTTTATGATTTTTGATAAACTGATCTGTGCGACGAGCATGGGATTTCGCAAGAAAAAGGGCACGACGGTGAATGTGTCGGAAAACAATGTATCGGTACAGTAACGGGAAAGGAAGGTAAAAACCATGAAATTACCAGAGTTAAAATCAAAATTCAAAAATAGATATGCAATCCGTATTATTGCCGGAGTCCTGGTCGTTACGCTTGTTGCAACAGGCTCCTCCGTCTACAGTGTGAATGCGGCAAAAGCAGGCAGCGCTGCCACGGAGACCGTGGAGGAGACGGAAGTTTCTGAGGAGGCGGAAGATACGGAAGATGCCGAGAGCAGCTTAAAGGATCTGCTGGATAACGGAAGCCGCGTAAGCGAGAAAGAGATCGGAAAAGAAGAGACGGTATATGTCATCGCTGATAATACCGGCAAGGAGCAGAAAATCATTGTCTCCGATCATCTGATCAACAACGATGACAAGGATACGCTTGAAGATGCATCCACATTAAAAGATATTGAAAATGTAAAAGGCGATGAGACCTTTACACAAAGCGGCAATAAGGTGACATGGCAGGCAGACGGCAATGACATTTTCTACCAGGGAACGTCAGAGAGCGAACTGCCGGTGACACAGAAGCTGACCTACTATCTGGACGGCAAGGAAGTGACGCCGGAGGAGCTTGCCGGAAAATCCGGTGAGGTTACAATCCGGTTCGACTACACGAACAACCAGAAAGTGACAGCGAAGATTGACGGAAAAGACGAAGACATCTATGTACCGTTTATGGCAGTCAGCGGCATGATCCTCGGAGATGAATTCTCGGATATCGAGGTGGAAAACGGTAAGGTGATCTCCGACGGAAGCAACAATGTCGTAGTTGGCTATGCACTTCCGGGGCTGAAGGAAAGCCTGAACGTAAAGGACGACGATTTCGACGGGGATGTCACCATTCCGGATTACGTGGAAGTAAAGGCAAAGGTTGAGAACTTCAAGCTTGATACCACGATGACGGTGGTTATGAATGCTACAAACTTCATCAGCGCCGACAGCGACAATGACACCTCGAAGCTGGATGAGGTATTTGACACACTCACAGACGCGATGGATCAGCTGACCGACGGTTCTGCAGAACTGGCAGACGGCGTAGACACCTTGAAGTCCAAGATGGGCGACTTTAAGGACGGCGTTGGCACCCTGCAGTCCGGCGTTCATGCATACACGGACGGAGCGGGAAAAATCGCAAGCGGTATCACGCAGCTTTCCGACAGCATTCCGACATTATCTAACGGTGTCGGCACATTGAACAGCAGTGCGGCAACGATTGCGGACGGCGTAGAACTGTTAGACAATACCTTAAAGACTTCCTTTACCGATCAGGAGAAGGCAGCGATGCAGACACAGGCATCGTCCGCAGTGGATGCACAGGCAGAGGCGATCAAGAACCGGGCATCCGCAGCGGTAGATGCGCAGGCAGAAGCGATTAAAAATCAGGCATCTTCCACGGTAGATGCACAGGCAGAAGCGATCAGGAGTCAGGCATCTGCAGTGGTAGATGCGCAGGCAGAAGCGATTAAGACACAGGCAGAGGCAGTAGTGGACGGTCAGGCGGAAGCGATTAAGAATCAGGCTGCACAGCAGGCAGGCGCAAAGTTTGATAACGGACAGTATGAAGCCATCAAGAATCAGGCAACGCAGGAGATTACCACGAAGATGGACGGTCTGAAGGGATCTCTGACATCTTCTGCGGATGTGCAGAATCTGATTAACGGAGCGGCACTTGCATCGGTTGCAGCACAGTATCCGGGTGAGAACATTGCAGATATTCCGAGCAATCATCCGGATAAATATGCAGAGGCACAGCAGACGGTTGCAGCACAGCTTGATATCACAATCACAACGCAGCTTGGCGGAGCGGCAGATTCTCTGGCAACGGGTGTGGCAGATACTGCGAAGCAGGTCGCTCAGGCAACGGCAGGCGAGGCAGCAGTAACGGGAGCAAAGACAGCAGCCGGAGATGCAGCGGTACTCGGAGCGAAGGCGGCAGCCGGAGATGCAGCGGTACTCGGAGCGAAGGCAGCAGCCGGAGATGCAGCGGTACTCGGAGCAAAGGCAGCGGCCGGAGATGCAGCGGTACTTGGAGCGAAGGAAGCAGCCGGAACAGCAGCTGTGTCAGCGGCAGAACAGACAAAGTCCACGATGGCGGCAAGTATTGAGCAGCAGAGCTCGGGCGGATACAGTCTGGTAACCGGAGCGAGAGCACTGGCTAACGGTACCAAGAGTCTGGCAGATGCGGTACCGGCACTGACATCCGGTGTGGCGCAGCTTAAGAACGGAAGTGCAGAACTGGTTTCCAACAATCAGAAGCTCAACGATGGCGTCAACGCGTTAAGTGATGGTACCGACGCAGTGATTGACGGTGTGGATCAGTTATCGGATGGTGCACATCAGCTGGCAGACGGAATCGTTACCTTCAACGAGGAGGGAATTGAGAAGATCTTAAATTCCTACCACGGTGATATTGAGCCTCTGATGGATCGTATCCAGGCGGTTCTGGATGCCGGTGAGGACTATCAGACCTACACGGATATTGCGGACGGCGTGAACGGAAGCATTAAGTTCATCTACAAGACAGATGCGGTGAAAGAGGACTAATGAAAATTGTCTCAATAAATCCGTATTTGTTCTGGAAATATTGTAAGAAGAGAGTATAATAATAAGGAGTCATGTAAGGGAGGACGGAAATGAACTGGATAGAGAATGTTCTGATTATAGCGGGAGTATCGCTTGATATTTTCGCGGCGATGGAGTGCCAGGGAGCATTGGTCGCAAAAGTGGATAAAAAACAGTTGTCCGTCATCTGCGCATTGATCGCTGTATGGCAGCTCTGCGCGCTGGCGCTCGGGAACTATCTGTCCGGTCTCCTTTACAGAAATGAGCTGGCACACGATGAGAATTTTGTAGGACTTGTGATTGCGGCGGTGATCTTTTTCGGCCTCGGCATCCGTCTGATTGCGAAGGCAATCAAGAACGAGTGGGTCAATGAGCGCCGGGAGGAGACCCTTGATGTGAAAAAGTTCCTGCGGATGACTGCGGTGACGAGCATCTATACGCTGCTTGCGGGGATCGCATTCGGATTCCTGGGGACGAACGTTGCGCTGATGCTGATCATCATCGTATGTATGACGATTGCATTCGTTGTGCTTGGCGTGTATACGGGTTATCATCTAGGATTTCAGCACAAGACAAAAGCATATGTCGGCGGAGCGCTTCTGCTGTGGATTGCCGGCATCGATGTGATTGTCAGACATATCATGTGTTAAAACGAGGGAGAGTATTTCAAATAGAACCAGAGACGGTTGGGGAGCTGTCTCTGGTTTTTTCTGATCGGAGAGCGTTTACTTGCCGTTGAAAGAATCGGTGTGATACAGTATAATATTCTAGGAAGAAAGTATTACGTTTCGTAATGAGGGGAAATGATGGAGAAGATCAGACATGACAGCAGCTATGAATGGCTGAGTGGCGAAAGCTGGAAGGAGTGGAGCGCAAGCTTCTTTTCGATGGGCTGGAAGATCTGGGGCGTGGTGTTAATCACAGAATTGTTTTTGTTTCTGTTTTTTAAGCCGACTGCAGACTGCGGCAGACTGCGCTATGGATGGCTGTTCATTGTGCGGCCGAGCGGGCTGCAGCTGTTGCTTCTTTTTGCGTACCGCCTGCTGACCGGCAGACAGAAGCGTGTATACAGCAGACGGGCGATGGCGGGATGTGCCATATTCCTGGTGACATCCTATGCGTCTGTGATGGCGTGGGTGCATACGAGCGTGACGCTCATGCCGATGGTTCTGCTGCTGCCGATGCTGCTGACGCCGCTCTACAAAGACCGGGTCATGACGCTTGTGCAGGCGGCGCTACTCGTTGCAGCCTATGTGCTGGACTGTGTCTATTTTATACCTGCCAGTTCTTATTTCCCGCTGACAACGCCGTTTATTGAGGGCAGCATCTTCGTGGGAACAGTGTGCGGCATGCTGGTGGCGCTGGAACTGGTCAGCGATTCGGCGATCGTGAACGATGAGCGTTCCAAGCGGGATTCCCTGACCAAGCTCTACAATCATGAAAGCTTTTATGAGGAGTTAGAGTATTACCAGAGAATGTACGAGGAGAACCGGGAGCGTTTTTCCCTTGCGGTGATCGATATTGATAATTTTAAGAATGTCAATGACACCTACGGACATGCGTTTGGAGATGTCGTTTTAAAAGAAGTGGCAGACATCTGCGCCAGACACAAAGGCGTGGAAGGATTCTGTGCCCGCTATGGCGGCGAGGAGTTTGCCATCCTATTTAAGGGAGCGGGAGTCGGACAGGCGGAAGAGATGGCGGAGCAGATCCGGCAGGAGTTTGAACAGAAAATGTTTGTAACGCCGCAGGGGGAGCGGTCGTTTTCCGTGAGCATCGGTGTGGCGGAGTACGACAGGGCTTATCCGGGTGCCAGCGCATTTTTTGAAGTGGCGGACGCTGCTCTTTACCGCGCCAAAAGAGAGGGCAAGAATCAGGTGAGACGATGAAAGTATTGTTGACGGCGGTGAATGCAAAGTACATTCACTCGAATCTGGCAGTGTATGATCTGCGCGCCTATGCGGAGGCTTACGGTACCGGCGGGGCGCAGGTGGAGATTGCAGAGTACACGATTAACCATACGATAGACTACATATTGGAAGGAATTTATAAGGCAAAGCCGGATGTGCTTTGCTTTTCCTGTTACATCTGGAATCTGGACTATGTGGAACAGCTGATGGACGAGTACCACAAGATCTGCCCCGAAGTGCCGATCTGGGTCGGAGGTCCGGAAGTGTCTTATGAGACAGAGGCGTTTCTAAAGGAGCATCCGCAGGTGACCGGGGTGATGGTCGGCGAGGGAGAAGAGACTTTTCTGGAACTGTGCGAGAGTTACGCAAAAGCGGGCATCGGTGAGATGGCAGAGAAGATGAATCTTTTGGAAATCAAGGGAATCATGTACCGTGCCGGAGAGAGCCTTGTAAAAACCGGAGCGCGCGAGCCGCTGGATTTAAACCGGATTCCGTTCTGCTATGGAGGCGTCGAAGATTTCCGGAACCGCATCATCTATTATGAATCGAGCAGAGGGTGTCCGTTCCGGTGCAGCTACTGTCTTTCGTCGGTGGAAAAGACGCTGCGGTTCCGGGATGTGGAGCGGGTGAAAAAAGAACTGGCATTTTTTCTGGAGCAGGAAGTCGCACAGGTAAAATTTGTGGACCGCACCTTTAACTGCAGGCATGAACATGCGATGGAGATCTGGAAGTTTCTGATCGAACATGACAATGGCGTGACCAATTTCCATTTTGAGATATCTGCCGATCTTCTGACTGATGAGGAGATTGCGCTGATCGGTCAGATGCGGCCGGGACTGATTCAGCTGGAGATCGGCGTGCAGTCCACGAACGACGCCACAATCACCGAGATTCACCGGACGATGCAGCTGGACCGCCTGAAGGCGGTTGTGAGAAGCATCCAGGAAAAAGAAAACATACACGAGCATCTGGATCTGATCGCAGGTCTGCCCTATGAGGGCTATGAGACATTTGCGCGTTCGTTTGACGAGATTTATGCGTTAAAGCCCAATCAGCTTCAGCTTGGATTCTTAAAAGTGCTAAAAGGTTCTTACATGTATGAGCATGCCACAGAGTATGGTCTGATCTACCGCAGCAGACCGCCGTATGAGGTGCTTAAGACAAATTGGCTGGGGTTCGGGGAGATCCTTCGCATCCGGCAGGTGGAAGAGATACTCGAGGTGTATTACAACAGCGGACAGTACGCCACAGCAATCCGGCTTCTGGAGACGCAGTATGCGAGTGCGTTTGCCATGTTTGCGGAACTGGGAACTTTTTATGAGGAGCACGGTTATTTTGGAATGGGCCATTCCAGGATGCGCAGGGCGGAGATCCTGCTGGAATTTGCAAAAGAGCGTAAGCCGGGACTGCTCCCGGTGCTTGGAGAGGGTCTGGTATATGACCTGTATGAAAGAGAGAATCTCGGAAGCAGACCCTCGTGGGCAGCAGATGCGAATGAATGGAAACAGATGACGCGTCAGTATGGTAAAAATGGAAAGCAGTCGCACATTGAGCGGTTTTTCTACCGGTTTTCCGGTCACAGACAGGATACCGCATCGCTCCCGGAGAGGCTGGAAGATCCGGTCTATGTGAGATTTGACTATACCAAAAGAGATCCGCTCGATCATCAGGCGCGGCATGAATATCTGGAGCCTTCCGGGGAATAACCGGAAAGAGGGGAGAATAGATTGTTAGAGGATTATGTGGTCATTGATCTTGAGATGACGGGATTGAATGCGAAGACGGATGCTATCCTGGAAGTGGGAGCCGTGCGCGTCAGAGACGGCAGACAGACGGAAACGTATGGCGCTATTTTAAAGTGCGGGCGGGAACTGTCAGAGCGTGTGGTAGAACTGACGGGCATCACGCCGGAGATGGCGGCAGACGGCAGGGAACCGGAAGAGGTGATGCAGGAATTTTTTACATTCCTGGGGGACGATGTGCTGGTCGGTCAGAACGTGATTTTTGATTACAGTTTTCTGAAACAGTGGGCGGTCAACCACGGGCAGGCATTTGAACGAAATGCCGTGGATACCTTAAAGCTGGCAAGGCGTTTCCTTCCGGCGGAGCAGAAAAAGGATCTGGAAAGCCTGTGTATCTATTTCGGAGTCGGGCGTGTGAGGGCGCACCGTGCACTCGATGATGCGATGGCGACCGGAATCGTTCTGGAGAGATTAAAACAGGAGTACAGTACGGTACAGCCGGAGGCGTTTCTGCCGTATGCGCTCTGTTACCGCACAAAAAAACAGACGCCCGCAACGGGACGTCAGATGGATGGCCTCAAGAAATATGCCGCGCATTACGGCATCCCGGAGACGGAGATTCCGGAGCAGATGACGCGGAGTGAGGCGTCGAGACTGCTTGACCGCTGGATCGCCGTGCACGGGCGGATGCCCCGGGATTAAGCATTTACTTTTTCCTCGAGCATGGCTACGATGGCGCTCTGTCTGGGGGATTCCAGTGCTCTGGCAGAGGCGAGCAGACGGTCGAGTGCGGCGGAATCCCTGGCTTTTAGATAATAGTCTGCGAGCATCCGGTAGTTTCCGCTGTGATCGGACCCGCAGGCGATGCCGCACTCGAGAATCCGGACTGCCTCCTCGTCATGACCGAGCTTTTTTAAACATTCGGCGTACTCATAGATGGTGCGGCAGAGGGTGGTGTAGTTCTCGTCACAGGCGGAGAGCGTTTCCAGATTGGCAACGCCGTACTCCAGCTTGAGGTCGGTGTTGGTCTTGCCGCTGAGGTTTAAGATTTTCTGTCCGGCAAGCGATTGGAGAGTCTCCTCGTATTTTTTTAATTCGGGATTGTCATAGATACCCATTGGAAAATCGGCAAGAGGTATGGTAATATAGGGAAGTCCGCTGATGTCTTTGCGGCGTGTGTGGTTTGCTTCGTTCTCGCGGTTCCAGAAGCTCTCGGCTGCGGCTTCTTCAGCAGCAGTGCTTTTATGGCGCAGATAAGCGAACATACATACAAAAAAGATAAAAAGTCCTAAAAAAATCATGAGAATCATCCCTTCTTGTGGTATAGTGTAAAAGGTTCGCGCGGTATACAGGGCGGGAACGGAAAGGCGGTAGAACGAAATGTACGATTTTGGTAAAAAAAAGAATAAAAAACTGCTTGCAGGAATCATCATTGTGGTTGTGGCAGCCATGCTTCTGACAACGGTGCTTGCAGCGTTATTATAAGCGTATTCCGTCGTTTTGCTTTCATGTAAAATATACTAAAAATCCCGGAGTGAGTCAAACATATTCGTGTTTATGCACCTTGAAAAGAAAGGCGCGTATGGGCTATAATGAGCGGAAGCAGAGTATATGCTTGGCAAAACAGGCGTTAGCAGAGCAGAGAACAGATATTTCAGAGGGAAGAATATGAAAAAGGGAACAGGTTTTTTTGCATTGTTTGGGGGTGCGGTGGCAGTTTGTGCATTGCTGGCGGCACCGGTTTCCATGAGGGCACAGGAGACGGAGACGATTGAGGACGGTGTCTATATCGGCAATATTTATGTGGGCGGCATGACGGAGGAAGAAGCGGTCAGCGCGGTAGAAGCGTACGTGGAGAGCGCAGATTCGGCGGAGATGACATTGAAGACCGGCGATAAGAGCGTTTCCGTGACGGCGGCTGAACTGGGAATATCCTTTTCCAATTTAAACGTGGTGGACGAGGCGATGGATGTCGGCAGAAGCGGCAGCCTCATTAAGCGGTACAAGGATAAGAAGGATCTGCAGCAGGGGGACAAAGTGATTGCACTCTCACTGGATGTGGATTCCGAAGCGGTGGCATCCATCCTTTCCGGGAAAGCGGCGGAGCTGAACCAGAAGGCTGTGGATAATGGTCTGGTTCGTGAGAACGGTGCGTTTAAAATCATCAAGGGCGAGCAGGGCATCGAGGTTAACGTGGAGGATTCCATTGCGGCGATCGAGAACTATATCAGCAGTGAGTGGGACGGTGGCAACGCCGAGATCGAGCTCGTGGCGGAAGTGGTGGAGCCGCGCGGCAGCGAGGAAGATCTGGAGCAGATCACGGATATGATGGGAAGCTATACGACGAATTACAAGGATTCCGGTCAGAACCGCTGCGACAACATCTCCAATGCAACCAGCAAGATCAATGGTACGCTGCTTTATCCGGGCGAGGAATTTTCCGTCTATGAAGCGATCGGACCGCTGGATGCGGCAAACGGATATGAACTGGCAGGTGCCTACGAGAATGGTCAGACGGTCGAATCCTACGGCGGCGGTGTGTGTCAGGTATCTACGACATTGTACAATGCGGTCATTCTGGCAGAGCTTGAGATCACGCAGCGCTCGAATCATTCCATGATCGTAAGCTATGTGAAGCCATCCATGGATGCGGCGATTGCAGGCGATTACAAGGATCTGCGTTTTGTCAATAATCAGGACATTCCGATTTATATTGAGGGGTACACCGAGGGAAAGAATGTCACCTTTAAGATCTACGGACACGACACGAGACCATCGAACCGCGTTGTGACTTATGAGAGTGAAGTGATATCCGAGCAGGATCCGGGCACGCAGTATGTGGCGACCGGAGATCCGGCGGGTTATATGAAGACTGCGCAGGGCAAGCATATCGGCTATGTGGCAAGACTGTGGAAAGTTGTCACGGTAGACGGTGTGGAGGAGAGCCGGGAGATTTTTAATAAGAGTACTTACAAGGCGTCTCCGAAGATTGTGAACGTGGGAACGGCATCAGCAGACCCAAATGTGTCGGCGGTGATCGGAGCGGCGCTTGCGACCGGGGATGAAGCAACCATCAATGCGGCGGTTGCACCTTATGCGGCGAGCGCGGCAGCAATCTTAAATCCGGCACCGGTAGAACAGCCGTCGCAGGAAGAGCAGGCGATTACCGGAACGGTGGATGAGAGCCAGATTACAGGCGGAGAATAAAAGTATAAGAGATTGTTTAAGGCTGCCTCAGAAGAGACAGCCTTAAGCTGTAAATAAACGGGAGAACACAGATGAAGATCGGAAAACTGCCGGAGAGCGTACTGAAGCGCTCCGTATTCAAACAAATACATACCAGACGCCCCGAGGTTGTCTTAGGAGCCGGCGTCGGAGAGGACTGCGCTGCGATCAAGCTGGCGGAGGATGAGACGCTCGTGATGTCCACAGATCCGATCACCGGAACGGCGAAGGATATCGGGACACTTGCGATCCAGATTACGGTGAATGATCTGGCGAGCGCAGGGGCGGAGCCGGTGGGTGTTCTGCTCACGGTGCTGCTGCCGGAGAGCGTGGAGGAGCCCGAACTGCGTGCCATGATGGCACAGGTGGAGGAAGCCTGCGCCAAGGCAAAGATTCAGGTGATGGGCGGACACACGGAAGTGACGGCGGTGGTCAATCAGCCGGTAATCTCCGTCTGCGGTGTCGGAAAAGTGAAGGACGGCTGTCTGATCTCGACCGGAGGGGCGAGACCGGGCATGGATATTCTTGTCACAAAGTGGATCGGAATTGAGGGAACTTCCATTATCGCAAAGGAAAAAGAGACAGAATTAGAGACAAAGTTTTCGGTGCCTTTTGTCGAGAAGGCAAAAGCACTGGATGCTTATATATCGGTACAATCAGAGGCCGCAGTCGCCGTCAAGTCTGGCGTTAGTGCAATGCATGACGTCACGGAGGGCGGAATATTCGGTGCGCTCTGGGAAATGGCGGAAGCATCTGGCGTCGGACTTGAAATCGATTTGAAAAAGATACCGGTCCGTCAGGAGACGATTGAGATTTGTGAATTTTTCGGAATCAACCCCTACCAGCTGATCTCCAGTGGCTGTATGCTGATGGCGGCAGAGGATGGCAATCTGCTGGTGAGAGAACTGGAGAAGGCGGGAATCCCTGCCACGATTATCGGAAAAGCAACCGCGGGGAACGACCGCGTCCTTTTGAACGAGGAGGAGCGCAGATTTTTGGAGCCTCCGAAGGCGGACGAATTATATAAGGCGATATAAAGGAGAAGAAGCGATGCGTGAAAAGATTTTGACATTTATAGAGAAGAACAGCCGGATTGACTTAAAGGAGCTTGCCATTGTGCTCGGTGTCGATGAGACAACGGTTATGAATGAGCTTGAGAAAATGGAAGAGGAGCACATTATCTGCGGCTACCACACACTGATCGACTGGGACAAAGCGGGCATTGAAAAGGTGACTGCGTTAATTGAGGTCCGTGTGACACCGCAGCGCGGCATGGGCTTTGACAAGGTGGCAGAGCGGATCTACAACTATCCGGAGGTCAATTCCGTTTACCTCATCTCCGGAGGCTTTGATTTTATGGTGACGATCGAGGGAAAGACCCTGCGTGAGGTTTCACAGTTCGTGTCTGATAAGCTTTCCCCGCTGGATTCCGTGCTCAGCACGAAGACCAACTTCATTCTGAAGAAGTATAAGGATCATGGAACCGTAATGGCAGAGCAGCCCAAAGATGAAAGGATAGAGATGTAAGATGAGAGATCCGTTAAATAAGACAATCACAACGATCCAGCCGTCCGGTATCCGAAAGTTCTTTGACGTCGTCCATGAGATGAAGGACGCGATCTCTCTGGGTGTCGGCGAGCCGGATTTTGATACCCCGTGGCATATCCGCGACGAGGGTATTTATTCCCTGGAAAAAGGAAAGACACACTATACCTCCAATGCCGGACTTAAGGAATTAAAAGTGGAGATTGACCATTATCTGGACCGGCATTACGGGGTGTCCTATGACCCGGATCATGAGATCATGGTGACGATCGGAGGCAGCGAGGCGATCGATGCGGCGATGCGCGCCATGCTCGACCCGGGAGATGAGGTTTTAATCCCGCAGCCGAGCTACGTGTCCTACGTGCCGTGTGCCGTGCTCGCAGGGGGCGTTCCGGTGATCATTGAGCTGAAGGCGGAGAATGAATTCCGTCTGACACCAGAATCACTGGAGGCTGCCATCACACCGAAGACCAAGCTTCTGGTGATGCCGTTCCCGAATAACCCGACCGGCGCCATCATGGAGAAAAAAGATCTGGAGAAGATCGCGGACATCGTAAGAGAGCACGACCTTTATGTCATCAGCGACGAGATCTACTCGGAGCTGACGTATCTGGAGCAGCATGTGACGATTGCATCCCTGCAGGGAATGCGTGACCGGACGATCGTGATCAACGGTTTCTCCAAATCCCATGCCATGACAGGCTGGCGTCTGGGATATGCGTGCGGGCCGCGCATCATCATCGAGCAGATGTTAAAGATTCATCAGTTCGCGATTATGTGTGCACCGTCCACCAGCCAGTATGCGGGCGTGGAGGCACTGCGCAACGGAGACGAGGATGTGGCTGCCATGCGTGAGGAGTATAATGGCAGACGCCGCTATCTGCTTCACAGGTTTAAGGAGATGGGATTGTCCTGCTTTGAACCGTTTGGCGCATTTTACGTGTTTCCGTGCATCAAGGAGTTCGGAATGACATCAGAAGAATTTGCGACGGAGCTGCTCAATCAGCAGAAATTAGCCGTTGTCCCGGGCACTGCGTTCGGAGACTGTGGAGAGGGATTTTTGCGCATTTCCTATGCTTACTCGCTGGATAATCTGAAGAAGGCGATGGACCGCATGGAAGCGTTTATCACAGATCTTCGCAAGAGATCATAAGAAAAAGGGAGGAGAGCGTTTCCTCCCGAATGGAGACTGACATGGCAAAGCTGAATGTTGTATTATATGAGCCGGAGATTCCGGCAAACACCGGAAATATCGGCAGAACATGCGTGGCGACAGGGACAAGACTGCACCTGATCGAACCGTTGGGATTTCATCTGGACGAGAAAGCAATCAAGCGCGCGGGCATGGATTACTGGAGCGAACTGGATGTGACCACCTATGTCAACTGGGAGGATTTCTGCGGGAAGAATCCGGGTGCTAAAATTTATATGGCGACGACGAAGGGCAGACATGTATACACTGAGGTATCCTATGAGCCGGACTGCTACATTATGTTTGGAAAAGAGAGTGCCGGGATTCCGGAGGAGATCTTAAAAGCCAATCCGGACACCTGTGTGCGGATTCCGATGATCGGCGAGACGCGGTCGCTCAATTTATCCAATTCAGTTGCGATTGTGCTGTACGAGGCATTGCGGCAGAATGAGTTTGACCACATGAAGCTGCAGGGCGAGCTGCACCGGCTGCGCTGGGAAGATTAGAGAGGGTACAGATGGGAATTATCAAGGCAAGACAGTTGGTTCATGAATATATCAGACGCGATGAGGAGGGCAATGTGGAGTCCATCTCCACAGCGCTCGACCACGTCGATCTGGATGTGGAAGCGGGAGATTTTATTGCTATTTTGGGACACAACGGTTCCGGCAAATCCACGCTTGCAAAACACATTAACGCGCTCCTTCTGCCGAGCGAAGGCTCGCTCTGGGTGGATGGCAGGGATGTCACAAAGGAAGAGAATACATTTGCGGTGCGTCAGACTGCGGGTATGGTATTTCAGAATCCGGACAACCAGATCATTGCGAGCGTCGTGGAGGAGGATGTCGGCTTCGGACCGGAAAATATCGGCGTGCCGACGGATGAGATCTGGAAGCGCGTAGAAGAAAGCCTTGGTGCGGTAGGGATGCTCTCGTATCGTCATCATTCGCCGAACAAGCTTTCCGGCGGACAGAAGCAGCGCGTGGCGATCGCCGGGGTCATGGCGATGGAACCGAAGTGCATTGTGCTCGACGAGCCGACTGCCATGCTTGATCCGAACGGGCGGAAGGAAGTCATCCGCACGGCGCATGAACTGAACCGGAAAAAAGGCGTGACGATCATTTTGATCACACATTATATGGAGGAAGTCGTGGACGCCGACAAGGTGATCGTGATGGATCAGGGAAAAGTCGTCATGCAGGGAACACCGCGGGAAGTGTTTTCCCAGGTGGGAAAACTCAAGGAGTACAGACTGGATGTGCCGCAGGTGACGATTTTAGCAGATCTGCTGCGCCAGTCCGGCATTGATGTACCCGTTGGTGTGCTGCACCGCCAGGAACTTGTGGACGCGATTCTTCGTGTGGCACAGATCGGAGAGTAGAAATGTCAATTATTTTAGATAAAGTGAATTTTGTATATAGTGAGGAGACCGCGTACCAGATTCAGGCGTTAAAGGATGTGAACCTTGAGATTAAGGACGGACAGTTCATCGGCATCATCGGACATACCGGTTCCGGCAAGTCAACGCTGATCCAGCACCTGAACGGTCTGATGAAGGCAACCTCGGGAACGATCTATTTTCATGGACAGGATATTTATGAGGAAGATTTTGACCTGAGAGAACTGCGCAACCGGGTGGGACTGGTGTTCCAGTATCCGGAGCATCAGCTTTTCGAGACGACAATTTTTGATGACGTCTGCTTTGGTCCGAAGAACCAGGGACTTTCCAAGGAAGAGGCGGGACTGCGGGCGTTTGAGGCACTGCGCAGTGTCGGCATGCCGGAGGAGCTTTATTACCAGTCGCCGTTTGATCTCTCGGGAGGGCAGAAGCGCCGTGTGGCGATCGCCGGAGTGCTTGCCATGAAGCCGGAGGTGCTGATCCTGGATGAGCCGACAGCGGGACTTGACCCGGCAGGAAGAGACGAGATCTTAGACCTTGTGGCACGGATGCACCGCGAGCGGAACATGACGGTCATTCTGGTGTCGCACAGTATGGAGGATGTCGCCAAGTATGTGGAGCGCATTATCGTGATGAACCATGGACAGGTGATATTCGACGGCATACCGAAGGAAGTGTTCCGGCACTATAAGGAGCTGGAGACGATCGGACTCGCGGCTCCACAGGTGACCTACCTGATGCACGAACTGAAGGAGCACGGGCTTTCCGTGGATACGGAGGCGACGACGGTGGAGGAAGCCAGAGCCAGCCTGATGCAGGCGTTGACGGGAATCGATTCCGGCAGGAGCGATATTCACCGGTAAGATGTGCCGCGGCAGGAATCATTTTACGGAGGAAAGAGACACCGGCGGGCGCCGATGAAGAATTCCGGTAGGGAGGAAGTTTATACATGTTGAGAGATATTACACTGGGCCAGTATTATCCGGCAGATTCTGTGATCCATAAACTGGACCCGCGTGTGAAACTGTTTAGTACACTGATCTATATCATATCCCTGTTCTGCTTCCGCGGCGTGGCAGCGCTTGCGATTGCAACGGTATTTCTGATTACAGTCATAAAGCTGTCGAAGGTGCCGTTTAAGTTCATGGTGAAGGGATTAAAGGCAATCATGATCCTGATGTTAATCACCGCGGTGTTTAACCTGTTTTTGACACCAGGTGAGGCTCTGGTGAGCGTCTGGCGTTTTACGATCACGAAGGAAGGTGTGACCAACGCGGTGCTGATGGCGATCCGCCTGACCTATCTGATTCTCGGAACCTCAATCATGACGCTGACTACAACGCCGAACCAGCTGACGGACGGTCTGGAAAAAGCGCTGATGCCGCTTTCTAAGATCGGCGTTCCGGTGCACGCGATTGCAATGATGATGTCGATTGCGCTCCGATTTATTCCGATTCTGATTGAGGAGACGGATAAGATCATGAAAGCGCAGATGGCGCGCGGAGCCGATTTTGAGAGTGGCAATCTGTTAAAAAAGGTCAAAAGCATGATCCCGCTTCTGGTGCCGCTGTTCGTGTCGGCATTCCGGCGTGCGGATGATCTCGCAATGGCGATGGAGGCGCGGTGTTATAACGGCGGAGAGGGCAGAACGAAAATGAAACCGCTGCGCTACGAGGGACGCGACCGCCTGTCCTATCTGATCATGTGGCTGTATCTGGCGCTCATCATTCTGTGCAGAATCTTTGTGCCGTGGCCGCAATAAAGCTGCAAGGAGAAATGGTTTGGAGAAAGAGGTAAAACGTGTAAAAATGACCGTGGCGTACGACGGCACGAATTATAAAGGATGGCAGGTGCAGCCCAACGGAATCACGATCGAGGAAGTGCTGAACCGCCATCTTTCCTCACTTTTGGGGGAGGAGATCGCAGTGACCGGCGCAAGCCGCACGGATTCCGGCGTCCATTCGCTGGGAAACGTGGCAATTTTCGATACGACGACGCGCATGCCGGCGGATAAGATTTCGTTTGCACTGAATCAGCGTCTGCCTGAGGATATTGTCGTGCAGGGTTCCTGCGAGGTTCCTGCGGACTGGCACCCGCGCTATCAGAACAGCCGCAAGACATATGAGTACCGCATTTTGAACCGGACATTCCGTATGCCGACGAGACGGCTGGATACTTATTTTTACCATCACAGCCTGGATGTGGAGAAGATGAGCCGGGCGGCGGTATACCTGGAAGGGGAACACGATTTTAAGAGCTTCTGTGCGGTCAACGCACAGGTGAAGACCACGGTCCGGACAATCTATGCGTGCAGCGTCACAAAGGCGGACGACATCATCACGATCCGGGTGACAGGCAACGGTTTTTTGTACAATATGGTCCGGATTATTGCAGGGACATTGATTCAGGTCGGTGGAGGGCAGATCGAGCCGGAGCAGATGGAGCAGATTCTCGCAGCGCGCGACAGGGAGGCTGCGGGACCGACCGCACCGGCGCACGGACTGACTATGATGGGAATTGAGTATATGGAAGAAAAAGATATTGACACGCAAGGAGTCGTGTAATATAATATTTAAGTCTGTGATAGTGAATAAATGTCATTCCAAAGCCCCGGAGTGCCATTTAACTATAAACAATATGACATGGAGGACAGTGTGCCGGACATTCACGCTGCCTGAGATGAACAGCATTTTTTAGGAGGAATAACGATGAAGACTTTTATGGCTAGCCCAGCTACCATTGATAGAAAATGGTATGTAGTTGACGCTGAAGGTATGACATTAGGACGCCTGGCATCTGAAGTTGCCAAGGTATTAAGAGGAAAGAATAAACCAATCTTTACACCACATATCGATACAGGTGATTACGTAATCGTAGTGAACGCTGAGAAGGTAAAGGTTACCGGTAAGAAGTTAGATCAGAAGGTTTACTACAATCACTCTGATTATGTTGGCGGTATGAAAGAGACCACATTAAAAGAGATGATGGCTAAGCACCCGGAGAGAGTGATCGAGCATGCTGTTAAGGGAATGCTTCCGAAGGGACCTCTTGGAAGAGAGATGTATACAAAGTTATTCGTATACGCAGGTCCGGATCACAAGCACGCAGCTCAGAAGCCAGAAGCTTTAACATTTTAATGAGGAGGTAAAAGACATTGGCTAACGCAAAATATTACGGAACAGGAAGAAGAAAATCATCTGTTGCCAGAGTATACTTAGTACCGGGTACAGGTAAGGTTACAATCAATAAAAGAGATATGGACGAATACTTCGGATTAGATACACTGAAGGTTATCGTTCGTCAGCCGCTTGCAGCTACAGAGACAGCTGATAAGTTCGACGTATTAGTAAACGTTCGCGGTGGTGGTTACACAGGTCAGGCAGGAGCTATCCGTCATGGTATCGCCCGTGCATTACTGAACGTAGATGCTGATTACAGACCGATCTTAAAGTCCGCTGGATTCTTAACAAGAGATCCGCGTATGAAAGAGCGTAAGAAGTACGGTCTCAAAGCAGCTCGTCGCGCTCCGCAGTTCAGCAAGCGATAATCGACTGCTCAGACTATATCAAAATGGTTCAAAAACCCCGGAAAATCAAGGTTTTCCGGGGTTTTCTTATACCTAAACGGGCTGATATAGTTTGACTTGATTTGACCAAACGAGAGCCGTTTTCACCCAATTTTTAGTGGTTAAATATAGGACAACCGGCAAAAATGGGGTCAAAAAACGGCCTTAGTGGTTAAAAAATAGGACAACCAGAGAGCAATTTCGGGGGTATTTTTGAGGGTGATTTGGCACTCTCAGACACCGGATTTTTCGCTGGAGGGTTTGGCATAATCTGACCAAATCTGAACAATTAAATACGATTCTAATGCAGGCACTCAGTAACAAATAACTGGGTGCTTTTTTTGTTTCAGAGATTCCGGCATTAGAAAAGGCCGTCACTTTATGATTTTGAAGTGGCGGCATTTTGTAGAAGGAGGAGGTTTATTTGAACACGCAAATCATCGCCATCGCCAACCAGAAAGGCGGCGTTGGCAAAACAACAACCTGTGCGAACTTGGGAATAGGTCTGGCACAGGCCGGAAAGAAAGTGCTTCTGATCGACGGGGACCCGCAAGGAAGCCTGACAATCAGCTTGGGAAATCCGCAACCAGACAAGCTGCCATTTACACTGTCGGATGCAATGGGCAAAATTCTGATGGATCAGCCTATACGCCCCGGAGAAGGTATTCTGCATCATGCAGAAGGCGTTGACCTGATGCCTGCGGATATTCAGCTTTCCGGTATGGAGGTTTCTCTGGTAAACGCCATGAGCCGTGAAACGATTTTACGGCAATACCTGGACACACTGAAGGGACAATATTCCCATATCCTGATTGACTGTCAGCCTTCGTTGGGGATGCTTACGGTCAATGCGCTGGCGGCTGCGAATAGGATCATCATTCCCGTTCAGGCAGAGTATCTGCCCGCTAAAGGGCTGGAACAGCTGCTCTC
>ERZ791659.734-NODE-734-length-21024-cov-2.38843_pt1 | contig 21024 bp, 10 predicted proteins | sample MGYA00510053_ERZ791659 | MGnify/ENA primary metagenome ERZ791659 (study PRJEB30046, sample SAMN00715192) | human gut metagenome | study: EMG produced TPA metagenomics assembly of the A metagenome-wide association study of gut microbiota in type 2... | reverse complement strand
GCGAGCTGGATGCCATCGCTGCGGAAACAATCAAATGCGGTGTCCGTTCTTTGTTGGCCGACGGCAAGGGGGGACTTTACATCGGCAGTGAGGCGGGGCTGTTTATTTACCGGCAAGGACGGTTGGAACATATTCTGATAGACCCCAACGTATTATCCGCTGCCAATATCATAAACGGGCTGAGTTTCGGAGAAAACGGAATCTTATGGATGGCTACATCGAGCGGACTTTACTCGCTGGAATTGGAAAACCGGAAAATAGTTCCTTATTATTTCATTGTGGAAGACAAGCATATTTGCTCGTATACCAATATCGCCCGTATCGGTCCGGTTATCTATTTGGGTACGATGGGGCAGGGAATCGCTTGTTTTGATACCCGTACGCATAAGTTCGACTCTTATCTGGATGTAGGTTGCAATGTAATATCTTCCTTGTCTTGTGACGGGAAGGATTTGTTGTATGTAGGTACGGACGGCAACGGGGTGCACTTTATTTCCACGAAACATGGCAGGATAGTCCGTTCTTTCCAGCATGAAGTCGGAAAAGGCGGTAGTTTGCGTTCCAATTCGGTGTACTCCCTGCTGGTGGACAGGGACGGGTTGATTTGGGTGGGTTTCTATCAATTGGGATTGGATTATACGCTTTATCAGAGCGAATTGTTCCGTACGTACAGTTATCCGCCTTATTTTGATACAAAGGATATGCCTGTAAGGACCATAACTTTCCGGGGAAGTGAAAAACTGATAGGTTCTCGTGACGGTTTATATTTTATTGACGAGCAGCGGGGAAGGTATGCCGGTTTCAGCGCTCCGCAGCTGCGTTCCAGTATGATTATTTGTAGTTATGCCTTTCAGGGGAAGTATTATGTCGGAACTTATGGCGGCGGGATGTATGTGCTGGATCCTGTAACATTGACCATTAGCGATTTTGAGCCTCGCGTGGCGCAACCTTTTGTCAAGGGGCAGATATTCTGTATTAAGTCTGATGCGGAAGGATGCTTATGGATAGGGACTTCTGTCGGCTTATTCCGCTATAAGGACGGCAGGATGCTGAACCATTATACGAGTGCCAACTCTAAGCTGCCTGAGGGGAATGTATATGAGATTTACTTTGATTCTACACGTAAGGGGTGGGTTTGTACGGAGAATGGCATGTGCATCTGGGACCCTTCTTCCGAAAGTTTAAAAGTGGATATCTTTCCGGAGGGATTTATTCATAAGGAGAAAATCCGTACCGTATTTGAAGATTCCGCGCATCAGCTTTATTTCCTGCCGGACAAAGGCCCTATGTATATATCCGATTTGTCGATGAATCATTTCCGCCATTTGCAGCCTAATACCTTGCTCGAGGGTAAGGATTGCATGTCTATGATAGAAGATGATGAGGGCTGGCTATGGATCGGTACCAGCAACGGCCTGTACCGGTATGACAAGAAGGACACGTTTATCCTGTATCATTTCATAGACGGGATTCCCAGTCCTATCTTTATATTCTGCCTGCCTGTAAAAGACGGGCAGGGCCGTATCTGGATGGGAAACTCGAAAGGGTTGATTTATATGAATACTCACGCCGAAGGAGAGTTTCTGCAACATAATCGCCCTTTGAGGATTACAGATGTCTTTGTAAACGGCAAACATCCGGTAGCGCCCGCATGGAATAAGGATAAGATGCGGGTGGATTTGGAAAATTCGCAAAACAATCTGACGGTTCGCTTTTCCGCTTTGAATTTTACCGATCCCAGTTATATGTCTTATGAGTGCAAGCTGGAAGGTAAGGAAGAAGGATGGCAGATGCTGATGGGGCGGTCGGATATCACTTACTATGATTTGTCGTCAGGCAATTATTGCTTTAAGGTGCGGCGTGTCGGTGTGGCCGATTCGGAAATCAGTATGGCGGTACATATTGCCTATCCGGTTATGGCCTGGATTGTGGGGGCGGTTATTCTGATTGTCTTGTCGCTTTTGTGCGTTTTTTATTTTTACAGGCGGAAAGGGAAGTCAAAGAAAACGGTTGAGCCTTTGCCTGTTGCCGAAGTAGAGCCCAAGACCGCTGTCACGGAAGAAAAGTACAAGACCAGTAAAATCAGTCTTGAAGAATGCGAGCGTCTCACCGGGAAATTGGAGAATATCATGCATCGTGAGAAGGCTTATACAAATCCGGATTTGAAAGTGGCGGATTTGGCGGCTATGATAGGGACGTCCGCCCATACTCTGTCCTATCTTTTTAATCAGCATCTGAACCGTAATTACTATGACTATATCAACGATTACCGTATCGCTGAATTCAAACATTTGATTGCTAAAGATGAATACTCCAAATATACTCTTGGCGCGCTTGCCGAACTTTGCGGTTTCAGTTCTCGCGCCTCTTTCTTCCGTTACTTTAAAAAGGCCACGGGCATTACTCCCAATGAATACATCCGCAGTATCGGAAAAACGAATGAATAACCGTGGAATTTATTCTTGAAATGACTGCCGGAGTCTCAAATTATTAGTTGATACTGGGAGTCTCAAATTCTTAAATCGTTGTTTTATTGTGTTTTACGCTTGTTTTAGTCTAATAGGATTAAGCGAGATTTATTAGGCATGGTAGAATGATGTTATCTGTGTATGTATCTATATCTTTGCTTTCGTAAAACAAACGTAAACCCAAAAATCTGAGATATGGAAAACAGTACGATGACAACTTCTCAATTAATAGCCGATTCTTATGTAAGCTATCATAACCAGGTTTATCTGTATATATTACATAAGGTAAACTGCCGGGAAGAGGCTGAAGATTTATCACAGGATGTATTCCTGCGGTTAATGGAATACAAGCAGATGCTCCGTCCCGATACAGTGAAATTTTTTATTTATACCATTTCCCGCAATCTGGTGAATGATTATTTGCGTCGTTTTTATAAGAAGCAGGAAATTTCCTCTTATATGTACGATCATGCCGAAACTTGTACCAACGATACCGAGAGCCGTATAATATCTGATGATTTAGCCGCTTTGGAACAACGTAAACTCAGTGTCCTTCCTACTCAACGCAGGAAAATTTATACGATGAGCCGTTTTGAGAATAAGTCGATAGCGGACATATCTTCGGAATTGAACCTTTCACACCGTACGGTGGAAAACCACCTGCGTATCGGACGACATGAGGTCCGTGAATATATCAGACAATGTATATAATAAATATAGCGTACTAACGAGAATGTTAATTTTAAATTATAAACGTATGAAAAATGATTTCTTGAAGTTCTCATCGAGAAAACTTTTCTTTTCAGCCATGCTGGTTACCGCATTGTCGGCAGGAGCTTCATTGCCTGCCTTTGCCGGGACTGCAGGTGTGCAATCCGTTATGCAGGCGGGCACGGTGAAAGGACTGGTCGTTGATGCGACAGGCGAGTCTGTAATTGGCGCCAGTGTACTTGAAAAGGGTACAACCAATGGAGTGATAACGGATATCGACGGTAATTTCACTTTAAATGTTTCTTCTCCGAATGCTGTTGTAGTCATCTCTTATATCGGTTACAAAACAGTGGAAATTCCGGCTTCAGACACAAAAGCTTTTCAGAAGATTGTAATGCGTGAAGATTCGGAAGTGTTGGCGGAAGTGGTAGTCGTAGGTTATGGCTCTCAGAAAAAAGAAACACTGACAGGAGCCGTTACAGTGGTGGATGATAAGATGTTGAAAGACAAAGGCGCCCTTTCCAGTCCCGCACAGGCTTTGCAGGGGCAGGTACCCGGTGTGGTGATTACCCGTAACTCGGCAGCGCCGGGTGATGAAAGCTGGAATATGAAGTTGCGCGGTTCATTCTCCAAGAACAATTCCGATCCGCTGGTGATTATCGACGGGGTGGAATCGGAATCATTCAGCCAGTTGAATCCGGCGGATATCGAGTCTATCAACTTTTTGAAAGATGCTTCCGCCGCTATTTACGGTAGTAAGGCTGCCGGTGGTGTAATTCTGATTCAGACCAAAAAGGCAAAGGCCGGTAAGGCGAAAGTGGAATATGGCGGTTCGGTAACTGCAAAGTTTGTCGGACTTCAGCCGGAGCTGATGACCTTGGACCAATGGTGTAATGCCGTTACGCAAGCCCGACTGAACGACGGTTATAAACCGGAAGACGATACTTGGCTGCAATATACCGCTTTAGCTCAGGCAAACAAGGGGCATTATATTGATTTGGATAATACGGTGAATCCCTTTAATAATGCTTTTACCGATGTTGCGGACTTTGTATTCTTTGATACCGATTGGCAGAATATCCTGTGGGGTACGGCAATGTCTACCTCTCACGAGCTGAGCGTATCCGGTGGCGGTGAAAAGACGACTTATCGTTTGTCCGGCCGCTATATGTACGATGATAGTAATTTGAAATGGGGTAACAATAATAACCAGCGTTATAATCTCCGCTTGAATAATACTTTCCATGTGACGGATAAGTTTGATATAGAGTCCGTGCTTTCATTCTTCCGTCAGGATCAGGTAGCGCCTACACAAGTCGGTTCCGCGCTGACGGCTTCTACACAGCAGCCGGGTTTCCCTTCGTCTACAACAGATGGAAAGCCTTATGCCTGGGGTACATGGGGAGCGCCCAACTGGTATTGCGAACTGGGAGGCGACAATAAACTGAAAGTTACGGGTATTAATATCAGCGAGATGTTTAAGTATACTTTCAACGAACATTTTAATGCGGTAGCTACTTTGGGTTATAACACGAACAATGCTACGCGGGATATACAACGGACATCTATTGATTGGTATAACTATGCCGGCACTAAAAAAGTAATGACTAATCCTCAGCAGGAAGAAAGCAACTATATCAAGAGCAACAGCCAGACAGACCTTTACACCCTTAATGCTTATGCTAACTGGAGTCGGACTTTCGCGGACAAGCACGATATTGCGGTGATGTTGGGTACGCAATATAGTTTTAAGGAGTATGACTATACCACAACCAAAGCTAAGAATATTCTGCCGTCATTGGATATAATCAATGGTATCGGAGAAGTGACTTTGGTTAATGATAATAATAAAGGACCGGAGAAATGGCAGGAAGCGTTACTTTCTTATTTTGCCCGCGTCAACTACGATTATCTTTCCAAGTACTTGCTGGAAGGTAACTTCCGTTATGACGGTTCTTCCAAGTTCCAACCCGAAAACCGCTGGGCGTTCTTCTGGGGCGTATCGGCCGGCTGGCGTTTAAGCGAGGAGGCTCTCATTAAGAATCTTAATATCTTTGATGATTTGAAACTGCGCGTATCTTATGGTACGGTTGGTAATCAAGGCGGCATCGACCGTTACGATGGTATTCAGCTTTACAACTTCAATCAGAATAAAGGCGCTTTGATAGGAGGTGAAAAGATTTCCTATATCGATACAAACGGTAAGTTGCTCAGTATGGACCGTGAGTGGGAAACCATTCAGAATTACAATGTCGGTCTTGACTTCGGCTTGTTCGGAAACCGGTTGAAAGGAACGGCGGAGCTTTTCTGGAAAGTCTGCGAAAACATGCTGATTGATGTGTCTTACCCCGCAACGTTGGGCGATAAGGCTCCTACCGCCAATGTGGGTAGTTTTAAAGCCAACGGTTTTGAAGGAAACCTCAATTGGTCGGATAAAATCGGTAAAGTGGGTTACAGTATCGGTGGAACATTTACCTATACAACCAATAAACTGACCGACAATGGCGGAAGCGCAACGATTACGGACGGTGTACGTTCCGACCGTGAGGGTTATCCGTTGAACTCCGTATTCGGCTTGAAGTATGCAGGCAAAATCCGGAATGAAGAGCAATTGGAGAAATACCTTTACCGTTATACCGGCAATAATACCATCGATATGCCTACCAACCTGCGTTTGGGTGATAATATGTATGAAGATGTGAACGGTGACGGTAAGTTGACCGAGGAGGACTACGTTTATTTGGGAACAGATGACCCGAAAATCTCTTTCTCTTTCAATGGCGGACTGAACTGGAACGGCTTTGATTTCTCTGTCGTATTCCAGGGTGTGGGAGAGCGTACGATATGGCGTACCGGTAGCTCCAATAAAAGCAATGACGCATGGCGTATTCCTGTAATGAAGCCGCATCTGAACTCTCCGAATTTCTCGGTGGGAGATGTATGGTCGCCGGAAAATCCGGGCGCTTACTATCCGACTTATACGAATGTCGATCAGATTAATACTTATAACTACCGTTGTTCGTCCTGGTCGGTGGAGAATGGTAACTATCTGCGTCTGAAGAATATTTCTTTAGGGTATACTTTCCCGGCTAAATGGCTGGAGAAAACTAAGTTCCTGACCTATGCGCGTGTTTATGTAACGGGGTCGGATTTATGGGAAACCAGTAAGATACGTGACGGTTGGGACCCGGAAGCCTCGCGTGAGGTAACAGCTTACGGTCGCTACCCGTTTACGCGCAATGTTACGTTCGGTTTAAACTTAACTTTCTAAAAACAGATTATTATGAAACTACATAAGATTAAAGCTATTTTGGCAGTGGCGGCAATGGGAATCCTGTCCCAATCCTGCCTCGACTTAGAACCGAAAGACCAGTTGGCCGAATCCAATTTATGGAGTTCTCCTTCCGAGTTCCAGTTGTTTGCCAATCAGTTCTACGGTTGGACACGTGATTTCGGCTCGTTGGACAATAACTCGACCAAGCCGTTACACTCGGATTATAATTCCGACCTTTTCACAAGTCGCGACGACCGTAATCGTTTCAGCAACGGTTCTAACTCGGTGCAAGAGTCCGATGGCAATTACGCCTCCTGTTATGCGCATATCCGGCGTACTAACTTATTGTTACAGAATGCGGAGAAATATTCCACTCCCGCGGATATTGCGCAGTATGTAGGCGAGGCTTATTTCTTTCGTGCCTATTCCTATTTTGATTTGTTGCAGTTCTATGGTGACGCCATCATCATTACCCAACCTTTGGATGTGACTTCACCGGAATTGAGAGTAGCTCAGAACGACCGTAGCGAAGTGGCTGATTTTATCATAGAAGACCTTGAAACTGCCGCTCCTATGTTACCCCGTTTTGCTGAGCTGACTACGGATGATGCGGGACGTATCAGTCGTGAGGGGTGTTGGGCGTTTCTCTCGCGTGTGGCTCTTTATGAAGGTACTTGGCAAAAGTTCCGTGGAAATGAAGAACGGGGACGTGAGTTGTTGGATATTGCGGCAAAAGCGGCTAAGCAGGTTATTGACAGTAAGACGTTCAGTCTGTTTAAGCCGGATGCCCTGAAAGAAAAGGCGCAGAAGTATATGTTTATTCTTGAGGATGCCAAATCCAATCCGGCCGGTATACAAAAAAGCGCTAACAAAGAATATATCTTTGCGCGTCGCTACGATGAGTCTTTGGCTCCTATCGGCAAGAACATCACGAAGACTAATCTGATTAATATGGTATGGGTGAGCCGTAAGTTCGCCAATATGTACCTTTGCCAAAACGGACTTCCTATTTACATGAATGGTGTGAAGAATGCACAATTCCAGGAATATGCGACGCTGACTTCCGAATGGGAGAACCGTGACAACCGTATGCGCTATACGCTTGCCAAACCGGGAGATTATTTCTGGAACAACAGTAATCCGGGATGCCGCCTGACATGGAATGATGCCTCCGACCAAAGCAATGCGGCTATCAAAAACTTTACTCCCAGCAGCGGAACCGGTTATCATAATCAGAAGTGGGCTTCCGAACGCTTGGTGAAAGATAATTTCGAGGGCTTTGATTATCCGGTTATCCGTTACGCCGAGGTTTTGCTGAACTATGCTGAGGCTGTTTATGAACGTGACGGGAAAATAGAGGATACGGATTTGAATCTTTCCCTGAATCTTGTCCGTACCCGTGTAAATCCCAATATGCCGGGGCTGACCAACAAGCTTGTGAATGACAACGGATTGAGCATGCGTGAAGAAATCCGTCGCGAACGCACTGTCGAGTTGTTCCATGAGGGTTTCCGCTTGGATGATTTGAAGCGTTGGAAGACTGCGGAAACGGAAATGCCGCAAGATATACTCGGTGTAAAGTGGGCGGGAACAGAATTTGAAGCCAAATGGTCTGCATGTCCTTATCCTCGTAACAGCGAAGGGGTAATTGTAATGGAAACAGGCCGTCAGTGGCAGGACAAACATTATTTATTCCCTTTGCCGAAAGACCAGTTGCAATTGAATCCGAATTTGAAACAAAATCCGGGTTGGGATAAATAAGCGGTAAACTTATAAAAATAGAAAAGCGTTATGAAAAAGATATATATGAATCAGTTCCTGCTTGCCGGTACATTGACGGGATGTCTCTTTTTGGCTTCCTGCGATAAAGAGCAGGAGTTTACAACGGGTATGCCTGAACAACAGCTTATCAATTCCATTGAGTTGAAAGTGACTTCTAAATTGCCTTTGGCCGTAGGCATGGATAGTACTATTGTATATAAGGTTGCACCGGAAGATGCCGCCGATAAAGAAGTAATGTGGACTTCCTCTAATGAGAAAGTGGCCGCTGTCTCTCAAAACGGTACAATCACGGCGCTTACCGAGGGTGAAGCTGTTATTACGGTAAAACCTGTTATAGGCTTTGGAGTTACCGATGTCACAGAGAAGACGATTACGGTGAGTGTCATTCCCGAAATTATAGAAGTTACCGATATTCGGTTGACGAATAAAGATGATGAGGGCAATCCGCTTACCTCTCTTTATCCGGGTGATGAACAGAAACTGACTTATACGCTGTTGCCTGAAAATCATACCTATTCTTATCTTACATGGGGCAGTAGCGATGAAACGATTGCTACTGTCGCGGAAGACGGGACGGTAACTGCCGTTACACCGGGAAATGTGGTTATTTACGCTTATACTCATGATGGCAGTGGCTACCGGGGTGAGTTCCCGCTTGTGATTAATGAGATAGTAAACGCCGAAGATATATCCATCGAAGATTTGCCTGCTTTACATATGTATCAGACGGCTAAATTGAGTTGTACATTCGTGCCGGAGATAGCCGTTGCCAATTCGGTGGACTGGGAATCGAGTGATGAAAACGTGGTTACGGTGAAGAATGGCAAGGTTACAGCCGTAGGTTTTGGTGAGGCTACGGTTACGGGTACTTGCCGTGCTACGGGCAATAAGGCTGCTACAACGGTGAAAGTTACTACCGGTTGGTGGGTATGGGATGCCGCTTGCGGTTTCGACGGCTGGGGCATGGGTACCAAAGGAGCGAGCTTTGAGGTGACCGAAGACCGTATGGTAGTGACTACTGCAACACAATCATCCGGTGCGTTACGTGCTGACTTGACTTTGGATACTAAAAACATGAAAGTTATCATGGATCTTGTCAATTATCCGGTCATCGCTCTTCACACCAATCTTCCCGATATAAGTAAACAAGGGTATACGTTGGACTTAGTGGCAAGCAATGGTACGAAAGGAGAAAGTAAACTGAGTAAAGGCAAAGCGCTTTCGGACGGAACCAAACTATTGGTTTATAATGTGAAATCGCTTAATAAATTTACGGAAGAAGAAGTGACTTTTACCACTTTCCAAATAAAGATTGCTGATATGATGTCGGCTGAGCTTCCCACCGGACGGTACGAAATGTATTGGATACGTACGTTTGCATCAGAGGAAGAAGCTGTTCAGTTTGCCGAAGATCAAATTGCGGCAAATAAATAAGAATGATAAGTTATAATCATATAGAATAAAATAACAGAAGATATGAAGATGGACTTTATTTATACATTGGCGGTTACCGCTGCATTGAGTTTCTGCTCATGCACAGAGATAGAGGACGGCGCTCCCATTAACTTTGATGAATGGGAGGCACCGGAAAAGATAGAATTTACACTGAATCATCCGTGTATGTTGCACTCGGAAGCCGATTTTACGTATGTAAAAGAAAAACTTGCCGCTTCTGCGCAACCTTGGGCGGACGCTTACGCGTCATTGGAAAGCAGTAAATTTGCAAATCCTGCTTATCAGGCCGATCCTGTGGAATGGCTGAAACGTTTGGATAAGACCAATTGGGAAAATAAACATCCTGACTACGTAAATTATACCAATCTGGCAAATGATGCCGCCGCAGCTTATCAATTGGCATTACGCTGGAAACTTTCCGATAAGAAAGAATATGGTGACGCCGCCAAATCCATTTTGAATGCTTGGGCAAAGAATTGTAAGGGCATTTATCGTGAGAACGGTAGTTTAATAGACCCGAACGAATTGTTGATAGCTATTCAGGCTTATCAGCTCGCCAATGCCGCCGAAATTCTGAGAGGATATGATAAGTGGGGTGAGACGGAAGAGTTTAAGGCTTTCGTTCAATGGATAGAAAGCACATTCTATGCTATGGCAGACGATTTTCTTGTCCGTCACAATAATACAGCCGACCATTATTGGCTCAACTGGGATCTGGCGCAAATGACCGCCATCCTTTCTATCGGTATTTTGAGCGATAATCAGGAAATGATAAATAAGGTAATCCAATATTTCAAGAATGGTATAGGTCCGGGCAATGTGAATACCGCCGTACTGCATTTGTATGATGATCCGGACGGTTCGGGCGAGAAGTTGGGGCAATGTCAGGAGTCCGGTCGCGACCAGGGACACGCCATGTTATGCTGTGCATTGATGGGGTATTTCTGTAAGATGGCGTATAATATCGGTGAAGACTTATTTGCTTATGATAACGGCCGTGTAGTGGCGATGGCTGAATATGTAGCCAAATACAATGTCTTCAAACCGGAGTTTGCAGGTCAGGTACCGGGTGGCAATAACGAATGGTTCAGCTATACACGCGTAGGATTCCCGTATACGGCTTATTTTTATTGTGACGAACAAATGGACGAACCTTCGGCGGTAGAATTGCGCAGTAACGGTGCGGAAACAGGTCGTGGCGGTAAACGCCCTATATGGGATTTGTGGTACGGACATTGTAAGAAAGTGGGGATGTCTGCCAAATATTGCGGTGAATTCGCTTCTCGTCTCCGCCCCGATGCCGGACCGGAACAATACGGCGGCAGTGGCGGTGCGCTCGACCAACTTGGTTATAGTACGCTTATGTTTTATTACGAATAGAGAAGAACCTAAGAGGTATTAATATAGCAAAAAGTAAATACGGCTTTGAGCGGTATGTTCCGCTCATCCGTATCTTATTTCAAAACAATGAAACTCTGATGTTAACGAGATTATTTAAATCGAATAGTATGATAAAAGGAAAATTTTTACTGATAGCTGTTTTAGCTCTTTTCCTGGCTTCTTGCGGAGATGATGAAGCGCCGCAGGGAGCTGATGGGGCGGAAGTAAAGTTTACTGCCGGATTTGTACCGATGCAGACTGCCGGAGCTGATACTCGCTTGACAACCAATGACAATTGGGCAGGTCTTGCCGATCGTACCGTAGCGATAGAGATAGACGGTATAGTGAAGCACTATACTGTGAATGAAATGGGCAACCTGACCTCTTCAGACCCGTTCTACTGGGGTGATAAAACAGAACTGACCGTAAATGCTTGGTATCCTTATAATGAAGGTATCAAGCCGGAAATTCCTGTAGTAAAAGCAGACCAAAGCGGTAGTGGATATTGGGAAAGCGATCACTTGGAAGTGGTGACACAGGATGTTCCTTTTTCTGCTTCTGATATTTCTTTCCGTCATCGTAACACCCAAATAGTATGTGATTTGAATTCCACCTTACCCGGTGTAAGTTACAACAATATTATAATCAAGTATCTAAACCTGCAAAATGTAGAAAAAGGTACTGTAGTACGCGCTACAGCCAAAGGTAAGGCTTTGATTGTTCCACAGACTATTACTGCGGGAACGGAATTTATGGAAGTAACCTTACCGGATGAACGTACCTATACGTATATACTTGAAGAAGATTTGACTCTGGGACAAGGTATCGCAAAAGGTATGGAACTTGAGGTGTCGGAAGATGGAATCAATGTGACCTTCAAAGATTTATCTTCTTGGGATATGAGTGAGGACAGTTTGGAAGGTAATACCATAGAGAATAAACCGGATACGGATAACGATAATTCATGGGATAATGCAGGAAATGGCACGATAGACGGTAGCACAATTGAAAATCAACCGAGTACTCCTAATGATGGCGGCTCGTGGGATTCCGGCGAGGAATCATGGGGAGGTGCTGCTAAAGCGCAATCAAATGAAATTTAAATGGAATAATAATAACAATTAAAGAATATGAATATGAAAAACATTTTCAAATTATCAGCAATGATATTGGCGGCAGCTTTTGTAGCAGGTTGCAGCCAGAACGATGAATTGGATGTGACACCGTTAGAAAATGAAGGACAACTTACTATCCACGCAACAACTTCGGATTTTGTATCATCCGATGCGGATACCCGTATAATCAATGAAGGTGCAGACACGAAATTTGAAGCCGGAGATAAGATTGGTATTTTCGCCATCCGTTCTACAGATAATAAATTGTTGGTGCAGAATATGCCTTTGGAATATGCCGGAGCTGACTGGACGGGTAATGATAATAAAGTATATTATTATAAGAATACGGCTTATGTGGCTTATTCTCCTTATGATGAAAAACTGAATATTACCGATGTAACCGGTATCGAAGATTTGCAGGTTAAAATCAAAAACTATTTTACCGAGAAACTGGAAGCTGCCGGAAATGATCAGTCTGTTGCCTACCCTTCTCTTGACTTGATGCTGGCGTCTGCTGAACCGTCTGACGGGGGAGATGCAAATACCAAATCTCTTTCTTTCAACTTTAAGCACCAATTTGCATTAGTGGAAATTGAAGTACCTGTGAAGGCTTATTTAGATGAAGCTAAGAATTTTACTTATGCAGAACCTTTTGATAAGGCTTTTCGGTTGAGTGACTTTGATGAGGCGCTTGCGATGTATCCTCTTTCTGTTAAAACAGTAGGGGAGGCTGGTCCTGAAGGAAAGGCTTACAGTTTGTTCCGTTTTCTTGTAAAGCCGAATACAAATTATATTTTGTCGGGAGAATTGATATATACTGCACCGATAACATTGAGTGAAAAGAATGTAGATTTGGAAGTTGGTAAGTATATGAAATATAAAATCAATGCAGAGGGAGCTGTAAGTTCTTACACTAAACGTGCTATTGCTGTGGGTGATTATTATTATGCGGATGGAAGTATTTATCCAGGACCAACGGCTCAACAAATCGTTAATAATGGCTCTAAAGAAAATGCGACTGTTACTTTAGATAATTATACTCCATTTAAAGAAGGGTGTATTGGGATTATATTCAGTACTGTTACTTCTGTAACAGATACTGAAAAAGGCTGGACAAAGGGATATGTGATGGCTTTGAAGAACACCAAAGCGGAAAATACAGTTTGGGCAAATACTAAGGGTATAGATGAAACTTTTCTAGATAATATAGCTGTTGATAATGCTGATCGATTTACAACTTTGATTGCAGACAAGGATGGTTATATTAAAACGATGGCAATGATAAATAGTGAAAATGGTTATACTGTAACTTCTCGTCCTGCTTTTTTTGAGGCGGTGAATTATAGTGTACAATATACTACTCCAGAATTAAGTAGCGGTTGGTTTTTGCCTTCTATCGGACAATTAGTTGATATAATGAATAATTTGGGGGGAGTATCAGATTTGATTACTGCTACATCCAATTTTACAGGTAGTGCTGTAGAATCGGTTTTTGTTCCGATGTTAACCCTCCAAGCAAGGTTAACGGCTGTTGGTGGAGAGCTTGGTTGGGTTAATAACAATTTGCGCTGGTGGGCATGCAATGAGGTTTCTAGTGATCAGGCATGGTGTATTGATATAGGACTTGTTGCAAACGAAGGTAGAGCTAAATATGTACTTTTGAACAGGGATAAGGACCAATCTGCACAGAATTATCATCGTGCTCGTCCTATTTTTGCTTTCTAAATATATTGCAGGTTTCTCAAAATAGGCATGTACTTATTTTCGTGGAAATGTGACCAGTTCTAAATAATCGCTATAATTATTTAGAACTGGTCATTGTTTGTGTCTGCAGAGGTACTCGTCAAAAAGGAAAATATTGAAGGGAGAGAGGGTAAAGATAAAAGTTATGATACATCTTCACCGTTTCATATGGTTCAAGGATGTTGGGCAAATAGTGTTTCATATTTTTCTTATGTTTGAAGATAATAGTTCAGAAAGGTGTTGTTTGATACGTTTTAAAATCACTGTTCATCTAATGTAGTATAATCATAGAATTTATTTTGTTCCTTTGATAGAGGCTTGTTTTCCTATTTTCTACGAAGTCTAAGAATGAATATCATTTGTTACACTGCCATCTGTGCATAAGGAAACCATATATAGTATATGTATTCGTTAGCGTAGAATAAAACTAATATCTTAGTTTCTAGCATGCAACTTTTTGTTTCAATCCATAAGAATTATTCTGTATGCCGATATTTTGCCATAAACTTATGAATTATTTTAGGTATTTCTACACTTTCATTCGTATCTTTATTAAAAATACCAAGGATATATATATGAAGTATAAGACCATTATTTTCGCTTTATGCGTGTGGATGGCGGGTACACTGTCTGCGCAATCCGTTTATCCCGGACAATTTGCGGGTAAGATGAAATTGAATACGGTGGCTCCGGTCAAGGTAGAGAGTTTTGATTTGCAGGATGTTCGTTTGCTGCCAAGTCGTTTTCGTGATAATATGTTGCGTGATTCGGTGTGGATGACTTCGATAGATGTGAATCGTTTGATACATAGCTTCCGAACGAATGCCGGTATATGGGCAGGCCGTGAGGGCGGATTGATGACTGTGAAAAAGTATGGCGGTTGGGAGTCTTTGGATTGTGAATTACGCGGACATACCACAGGACACTTACTTTCGGCATACGGACTGATGTATGCCGCTACGGGTAGCGAAATCTTTAAACTGAAAGGCGATAGCATTGTGACGGAACTGGGTAAAGTGCAGGATGCGTTGGGCAATGGTTATCTGAGCGCGTTCCCCGAGGAGCTGATAAACCGCAATATTAAGGGACAGTCTGTCTGGGCGCCGTGGTACACATTGCACAAACTGTTTTCCGGCCTGATAGACCAATATCTCTATGCGGATAATGTGCAGGCATTGGCTGTTGTGACGAAAATGGGCGATTGGGCATACGATAAACTAAAGCCGTTGAGTGAAGAAACGCGTCGGAGGATGATACGCAACGAGTTTGGCGGTATCAATGAATCATTCTATAATTTGTATGCCGTTACCGGTGACGAACGTTACCGTTGGTTGGCGCATTTTTTCTATCATAATGATGTGATAGACCCTTTGAAAGAGCAAAATGATGATTTAGGCACGAAACATACGAACACGTTTATACCGAAGGTACTGGCAGAAGCCCGTAATTATGAGCTGACAGGAGATAAAGACAGTAAAGCATTGAGTGACTTCTTCTGGTACACCATGACAAACCATCACACGTTTGCTCCCGGATGTAGCAGTCAGAAAGAGCATTATTTCGATACAAAACGTTTCTCGCACTTCCTGAATGGCTATACGGGTGAGACTTGTTGCACCTATAATATGTTGAAGCTGAGCCGACACTTGTTCTGCTGGCAGCCGGATGCGCGCATAGCCGATTATTACGAAAGAGTCTTGTATAACCATATTTTGGGACAGCAAGATCCGCAGACCGGCATGGTTTGTTACTTTCTGCCTTTGCTGTCGGGGGCGCATAAAGTATATAGCACAAAGGAAAACTCTTTTTGGTGCTGTGTAGGAAGCGGGTTCGAGAACCATGCCAAGTATGGGGAGGGCATTTACTACCGCAGTGCAGCGGGCATTTATATAAATCTGTTTATCCCTTCCGTTGTCCGGTGGAAAGAAAAAGGGATAACTTTGAAACAGGAAACGGCTTTCCCCGCAGGGGAAGCAACCGTACTGACAGTTGAGGCTGACCGTCCGGTGCGGACCACCGTCTATTTACGTTATCCGTCATGGAGTGAAAAGGTGACGGTGCGTGTTAACGGGAAGAAGGTACAAGTAAAGCAGAAGCCCGGTTCTTATATTGCTTTGAACCGTCTGTGGCAAAACGGTGATCGCATCGAGGCTGCTTATCCGATGCGGGTGCATTTGGAGACTACTCCGGACAATCCTCAAAAGGGCGCGTTGCTCTATGGGCCGCTGGTATTGGCAGGAGAACGCGGTACGGAAGGAATGCAGGCTCCGGCGCCTTTCTCCAATCCGGAGCTTTATAATGATTATTATACTTATGATTACCATATTCCGGCAGGTTTGAAAACAACGATGGCGATAGACCGTAAGCATCCGGCACGTGTGTTGCAACGGGTTGGAAAGGAATTGAAATTTACTACGGAACAAGGTGATGTACTTCGACCGCTGTACGATATGCATCATCAGAGGTATGTGGTATATTGGGATTTAAAGGATAAGTAACAGGTTATGGTATGAAATATCTTTCTCTTTGGATTTTCCTTTCCATTCTTTTTGGGGGAAGAATGACAAGTGTAGCTGCCGAATGGCAGTGGTCGGTACAGATTCCTTCGATGATTTCGCAGGAAACCGAAGCGCATCCGCAGGCCTTTTTGTGGATACCCGACGATTGCGGGCAGGTGAAAGCCGTAGTGGTAGGGCAGCATAATATGTGTGAAGAAACCCTGTTCGAAAACCCGTTATTCCGCAAGCGGATGCAGGAAGCGGGCGTCGCCTTGGTGTGGATTACGCCTATACTTGATTTTCCTTGGAATGTGAGTACGGGATGTAATGACGCGTTGCTGGCTGCGCTGGACGATCTGGCGGAAACGAGCGGTTACGATGAATTGAAAGCCGCGCCTATTGTTCCTTTAGGACATTCGGCAATGGCAACCTTCCCCTGGAACTTTGCGGCATGGAATCCGGAACGTACGTTAGCGATTATTTCTTACCACGGCGATGCTCCGCGCACTAACCTGACAGGCTACGGCGGTGCCAATCTGGAGTGGGGACGTACGCGCAACATCGACGGTATTCCCGGCTTAATGGTTGAAGGAGAGTATGAATGGTGGGAAGCGCGCGTTAATCCGGCTTTGGCTTTTCGTATGATGTATCCCGAAAGTTGTATATCTTTTCTTTGTGATGCCGGACGAGGACATTTTGATGTGGCCGACCGTACAGCCGATTATATCGGTCTTTTCTTGAAGAAAGCGGTAGAACATAGGATTCCCGCGGATGTGGATGGGAATAAACCGGCTGTCTTGAAGAAATTGAATCCCCGTGAAGGCTGGCTTGTCGAACGTTGGCGTACGGGTACACAAGAACCGCAGGGAGAAGTGCGTACAGCACGCCTCACGAAACAACCCCACCGCGCAAAGCCTGCTCCTTACCGGCAATATACAGGCGATCGCCACGATGCTTTCTGGTACTTTGACCGTGAGATGGCGGAACTGACCGAAGATTTTTATCGTCAGGAACATGACTTACTTCCGCAATATGTCAGTTTTATGCAGGAAGAATGGCTTGTTCCATATAATCCGCAATCACATGTCACGCTTTCCGCCCGTTTTTTACCCGAAGCTGACGGCGTAACGTTTCATCTGAAAGCGGTATATACCGATAGTCTGCGCGCTTCTTTGGCAGACAAACATTCGATTGCCGTGCCTCGGATTGAGCGTATTTGCGGTCCGGTGAAGCGGGTCAATGATACGACTTTCGTCCTTGACTTCTACCGTATGGGGACAACCAATAAAAAACGAACTTCGAGCATTACGCTGGTAGCAAGCGCCGGGGGAGACCGGCAATATAAGGAATGTGTACAGGAGCTCAGTTTTAATATTCCTTATCCTCTTACCGAGGGACGGAGACAATGTATTCTTTTTCCCGGCATCGAGGATGTGAAAGCCGGAACGGAATCCGTTACGCTCGATGCGACATCCGATTGCGGGCTGCCTGTATATTATTACGTAAAAGAAGGGCCTGCGACAATCAAGGGAGATAAGTTGATATTTACTAAGATACCGCCCCGCAGCAAGTATCCGCTGAGGGTGACGGTAGTAGCTTGGCAATACGGTATTATTGGAAACGTACAGACGGCAGAGCCCGTAGAACGTACGTTCTTTATTGAAAAATGAGCTTTTATTGAATGTGCGTTAAGTGTCGTGTGCTTCTTATTCGTATTGTAATTGGAAAGTAAACGGATGCTCATGATATAGCGATAATATGAAATATTAAGTAAATACGTATAAGTAGCTTATACTATCTGTCATTCAGAGACTCTTGATACAAATAAAGTTCAACACTTACTTAAAGATACACTTGCAGTAATGAATAAAAGAATAGGATTTCTATTAGGTACATTCGTATATGCCGCTTTTATGTTTGCTGGTAATGCCCGGGAATTGAGACTGACCTCTCCGGGCGGCATACAGGAAATAAGTTTCTATCAAAAGCAGACTGCTCCCGCCGTCAACGGTTTGTTTTATCAGGTTTCTTTCAAGGGACAATCCGTTATAGAAGAATCGCGTGCCGGGTTGGAACTGGATAACCGCATCTGGGAAATGGCATTGGGACAGCGCAAGCTTATACAGCCCGCCTGTTGGATGGACAACCTTGAAGTAGACTCTGTAACTTATACACCGACAGCGGATAATATCTGGAAACCTCTTTACGGTGAACGTAGCGAAGTGCGCGACCATTATAACGCGGCGACACTCCATCTCTCCAAGAAAGACGGTTCTTTGTATCGTCTTGATATAGAAGTGCGCGCTTATGACGAAGGGGTTGCCTTCCGTTATTTCTTTCCCGAACATCCCCGTGCTACATTTCACAAAGTAGTGGGTGACTTGACGGAATATACCCTTGCCTGCCGGTACGAAAGCATGGTCGGAACAATGGGCGCAGGCTTTTTTTGAATATCTGGATATCAATGAGCTGAAGCGTCCCGTAGAACGTGCCCTGACGTTGGAATTGCCCGGAGGCCTGTGGACCGCATTGCTGGATGCCGATGCGGACGATTGGTGCCTTACCAAATATCAGGCTTCGGCAGTGAAAAAGAATACGCTGACTTCCGTGATGTATAGCCCGGTAGATGTAGTGACTTACTACGCTACTCCGTGGAAAGTGATAATGACCGCTGAGAAACCGGGAGATTTGTTGGAACATAACGATATTATCCAAAATCTGAACCCGCCCTGTGAAATAGCGGATGCCGCCGAGTGGGTGAGACCGGGTACTATCATGCGCGAAACAACCATCAGCACCGAAGGGGCTGTCGCAACGATTGACTTCTGCGCCGAACATAATATTCCTTACATGCTTTTCGACTGGCTGTGGTATTTGCCGTGTACTTCGCACGACGGAGACGCTACCAAAGTGGTAGATAAATTGGATATGCCGCGTGTGGTGGCTTACGGAAAGGAAAAAGGGGTTGGTGTTTGGGTGTACGTCAACCAGCATGCCTTGATGAAGCAGGCGCGTGAACTCTTTCCGATACTTCGGGAATGGGGTATTGTAGGCGTGAAGTCCGGTTTTGTACAGTATGCCAGCCATCGCTGGGCTACGTGGTTGCACGACCTGGTTCGTCTGGCTGCCGAAAATCATCTGATGATGAATATACACGATGAGTACCGCCCGTCCGGCTTCAGTCGCACGTATCCCAATCTTCTTACTCAGGAAGGTATTTGCGGAAATGAGGAGTTTCCGGATGCTACGCACAATGTAACGTTGCCTTTTACCCGTATGATAAACGGTGCGGCGGATTATACAATCTGTTATTTCGACAAGCGTTTGAAAACAACACACGCGCATCAGTTGGCGGCATCATTGGTGTTTTACAGTCCGTTGCAAACAATCTTCTGGTATGATAAACCCTCTTTCTATCATGGCGAACCGGAAGTAGAGTGGTTTGAAAACTTGCAAACGGTCTTTGATGATACGAAAGTATTGGACGGAACACCGGGTAAGAATATCACAATGGCCCGTCGAAAGGGGCAGGAATGGTTCTTGGCGGCTATGACGAATAACGACGGTTCAAAAGAGAATGTATCGCTCTCTTTCCTCGATAAGGGCAAGACTTACCTTGCGTATATCTATACGGATGGCGGGAAAGAAGTCAAGACCCGTACGCAGGTGAAGTGCTCGTATCTGCTGACGGATGCTTCTAAAGTGATGAAGTTCGATTTAAAACCAAGTGGCGGAGCTGCCGTCCGTTTTGTGCCCGTAAGTAAGGATGAAGCCAAGAAATACAAGAAATATAAGGGGGAAGTCTTATAAAACTTCACTTTGTGTTGAGTAATCGGTATGGTTTGTTCGTATTGGTAAATGAATGTTTTAAGTAAAATAGGGTATAAATACGATAAGGTGATTGAAGTATTGTTTCCGGGATGTTTATTAATTGTAAGATGAAAAGATTAACGCTGATTATTGGCATGTTATGTACCGTCTGTTTGCAGGCGGAAGCGCAATACGTATCCGAGGTATGGGTGTCGGATCAGGGTAACGGTACTTATAGAAATCCGGTATTGCATGCCGATTACTCCGACCCTGATGTCTGTGCGGCCGGTGATGATTTTTATATGACCGCTTCCAGCTTCGGATGTACGCCGGGGCTGCCTATTCTCCATTCCAAGGATTTGGTGAATTGGCGTATTATCAATTATGCCTTGAAGGAGCTGGAGCCGAAAGAGTTTTATAATTCCGCTCGCCACGGTAAGGGGGTGTGGGCTCCGTCCATACGTTACCATAAAGGGGAATTTTACATCTATTGGGGCGACCCGGATTTCGGCATCTTCATGGTAAAGACAAAAGACCCTGCCGGTGAATGGGAGAAACCCGTACTTGTGAAAGCCGGTAAAGGAATGATAGACCCTGCGCCGCTGTGGGATGAGGACGGACAGGTTTATCTGGTACATGCCTGGGCCGGCAGTCGCTCGAAGATGAACAGTATTGTGGTGGTATGCGGGATGAATGCGGAAGGTACACAGGTTATCGGTAATCCGGTACTCGTTTATGACGGGAACGACGGAGTGAACCATACGGTAGAAGGACCGAAGCTCTATAAA
>ERZ791659.702-NODE-702-length-21572-cov-5.66427_pt1 | contig 21572 bp, 11 predicted proteins | sample MGYA00510053_ERZ791659 | MGnify/ENA primary metagenome ERZ791659 (study PRJEB30046, sample SAMN00715192) | human gut metagenome | study: EMG produced TPA metagenomics assembly of the A metagenome-wide association study of gut microbiota in type 2... | reverse complement strand
GAGACAACAAAGGTTTCTGAAACGACTACAAAAATTGCAGAAACAACAACTGCTAGTGGTAATAAACCGGAAACACCATTTGGCTTGGTGGTAAATTGTCCAAGTGATAATACTATTTCTGTAGTATGGGGAAATGTAGTTGGAAATTTATACAATATCTATATAGATGGAGTAAAAGTAAAAGAAGCTGTAGGATGTGCAGAATATAGATTTGAAGGATATTCAGTAGGAAGCCATACAGTAGAGGTGTGTACGATAAAGGATGGTATCGAATCAGACAAAATTTCAGGTACAGTTAATGTTACAGGAAAAGGTGAGATAACAACAAAAGCACCTGAGACAACAAAGGTTTCTGAAACGACTACAAAAATTGCAGAAACAACAACTGCTAGTGGTAATAAACCGGAAACACCATTTGGCTTGGTGGTAAATTGTCCAAGTGATAATACTATTTCTGTAGTATGGGGAAATGTAGTTGGAAATTTATACAATATCTATATAGATGGAGTAAAAGTAAAAGAAGCTGTAGGATGTGCAGAATATAGATTTGAAGGATATTCAGTAGGAAGCCATACAGTAGAGGTGTGTACGATAAAGGATGGTATCGAATCAGACAAAATTTCAGGTACAGTTAATGTTACAGGAAAAGGTGAGATAACAACAAAAACACCTGAGACAACAACTAAGATTGCAGAAACAACTACAAAGAAGCCTGAGCAGACTACAAATAAACAGGAACAGACAACAAAAACGCCTGAGACAACAACTAAGATTGCAGAAACAACTACAAAGAAGCCTGAGCAGACTACAAATAAACAGGAACAGACAACAAAAACGCCTGAGACAACAACTAAGATTGCAGAAACAACTACAAAGAAGCCTGAGCAGACTACAAATAAACAGGAACAGACAACAAAAACGCCTGAGACAACAACTAAGATTGCAGAAACAACTACAAAGAAGCCTGAGCAGACTACTAATAAACAGGAACAGACAATAAAAGTTACAGAAGCAACAAATAATGACGGAGCAAATCAGTCAACTATACAACCGACAGCTGATAAAAATATTTTAACTGTTGGAAAGGCAAAGATTACTAAAAAGAAATCATTAAAAAAGAAAATTAAGATAACCTTAAAAAGAGTAACAAATGCCAAAGGATATATTGTTCAGTATTCAACAAGTAAGAAGTTTACAAAAAAGACAACAAAGACAATTAATGTAGCAAAGACAACAGTTGTTTTGAAAAAATTAAAGAGTAACAAAAAATATTATATAAGAGTAAGAGGGTATGCTGTTTCAAATGATGAAAAGGTATATGGAAAATGGTCAGGAAAAACATCAGTTAAGACTAAATAATTAAAATCAGAATATTAGAAAAATAACTATGATATAAAAAAAGCATGTTGCGTTAGTGTAAAGAAGCCGCTAATGTAATGTGCTTTTTGTGTGCAATGATTCACAGAGATAAAATAACTCTATAAAAATTATTTCCCATATGAGCTTATTATTGTGAAAAACATTTTTATTAGATAAAATATTTAGTAAGAGATTTGATGAAAAAGGGAATTATTTAAGGAGATAACAGATTTTATGAATCAAAAAAAATTAAGAAAGGTATTCGCAATAGTTCTTGCAATGGTTATGATGATATCGGGAGTTAATTTCAATTACATTGCCAGGGCAGATGAAACTGAGGAGTCAACATCAACCAAGGCTCCAACAAACTTTAAGGTTATTAATTATGGAAAGTATACGGGAATTTATGTGCTGAAATTCGATTCAGTAGAAAATGCAACATCATATAACGTGTATATTGATAATGAGGCAACTGTTGTGAAATCTGTAAAGAGCAGTGGTGAATATTTAACAAATAAGCAATTGAGCAAATATTCAAATGGTGAGCATACATTTTACCTTACAGCTGTTTACGCAGATGGTACGGAATCTGACAAATCAGAAGGAGTTATAGTTGATAAAGAAAACTCATCAGGAGATGATGATATTGCCCAGATTTATATTGAAACGGATAAAAATGTAGACGCCTTAAAAATTAATAAAGACATGGGAAAATTGACAGCATCAATTACAGCAATAGATAATCAGGGAAAGTATAAAGATATTGTTGATGCTACAAATAAAACAACAATTAAGGTGCGTGGAAATTCAACTGCGTTAGCAGACAAAAAAGCATATAATATTACATTTAACAAAAAGAAAGATTTGTTCGGCTTAAGCTCTGCATTTGACGGTACCGGAGCAGGAGCAAAGAAATGGAGCCTTCTTGCAAATGCATTTGATAAATCTTTAATAAGAAACAAACTTGCACTGGATTTAAATACAGCATTTGGAATTCCATTTACATCACAGTCAAGATTTGTTGACTTATATTTAAACGGCCGATATATGGGAAATTATCTTTTAGTTGAATCCGTTGAAGCCGGTACGGACAGAGTTAATATTGATTCGGAAAATCCGGAAAGTGATGATATTTTAATTGAGTTAGAGAACAATGAAAAAGATGAAGAAGGTGTAGATTATCTTATTACAACAAGATATGAACAGAGATTTAACATAGGTTCCCCTGAAAGAGGAGATATGTTTGATTCCGATACACCGGAAGACACTGCGGCAATACAAAAAAAGAAAGAAAGCACTTTAAAAATACTCAATGGTTTTGAAGATGCCCTTGCAACAGGTGATTTTTCAAAAGTAGAAAAATATATTGATGTAGAGTCATTTGTTAATTTTTATCTTGTAAGTGAAATATTTAAAAATCAGGATATTGCATATAGCTCAACAAGATTTTACATTACAAAAAAGACAGGTGATGAAAAGTATAAAATATACGCAGGCCCGGCATGGGATTTTGACCTCTCAAGTGGAAATGTAGCCCCTCATTACTATGGAGATGCAGCTACAGACTATAAATATTGGAAAGCAACTGATATGAAATGGTTTGATAAATTAACATACATAAAAGAATTTAAATTAAAAGTAGTAAATAGATTTTATGAAAAAATGGATGATATCACTGCATTATATAGTGGGGATAATAGTGAGATAAATACACTTCTTAAAGAATATGGAAATTCTTACAGAAGAAATTACACTGCCGTTGAAAATGGCGGAGCCGGATGGAGTGAAACAGTAAAAGATTCAGCAGACGGATATAGTTATGCAAATATCGGATGGGCATCATTTGATGCAGCTGTTAATTATTTAAGAGATTGGCTTGAAAATCGTGTTGAATGGTTAAAAGTAAAATGGTCTAAAGAGTATTATCTTGGTGAAAAGGATTATGAATATTCAAGCACTCAGGTTAATGGAAATTATAAGTACGACACTGATATTAAAATAGATTCGGTTGCATATAAGAATATCATAACAGGAAATGAAAATGTCGTTGCGTCATCAGGACAGAATTCAGCTAAAAATATTGTTGATGGAAATATGGGGACAAGATGGGGAAGTGAATATAAAGATCCTCAGAACATAGTTGTTGATTTAGGTCAGGTATATTCCGGCTTGAAAAAAGTAGCAATTAATTGGGAAGCAGCTAATGCAAGGGATTACATTATTGAACTTTCTACAGATGGCAACAATTATACTACAGCTGCTGACATAAGAGATGCTGCTTCAGAAAATAATCGTTTGGATGAGATTGTATTTAATAATGGAAAGACAGCAAGATACATACGAATTACGGGAACAGCCAGAAACTTAACATATGGATATTCTATATATGAAGTTGCCGTATATAATATTAAGGCTCCAATATTAACAGATTCCTTAAAGATTGAAGGAAATCAGATGAGTACATGTTTTGGTGGCGTTGATGGTGCAATAGGTATTAGAAGTATTTATTCTGTAGAGAATGCAATTGAGAATATTAAAGTAAGTGAAGTCGGAGTTATTTATGGAGTAGTTACAGAAAAAAATCCTATTTCTGTAAATGATATGATTATAAACAGCGATAATAAATATGTATATAATTGTGCAGCAACTGCAAAGGGCAAATTAGACAAGGTTTATGGAGATTCACAGACAGCATCATATTATGCAAGAACAATGAATATATCTGATTTTTCAGCACAGGGATATAGTATGACATATTATGTAAGACCTTATGCAATTTTAGAAGATGGAACAATAGCTTATGGTGACATAAAATCTTTCTCTATGTATAATATAGCAGATGATTTATATCAGGGTTCTAAGATGAATACAGTTATAGCACACAACTATTTGTTCAACAAAATTTTAAAGATTGTAAATAACAATTATAAGGAAGTTGAATATGGATGGGGAAACGGAATAGTTAAGCCATCGCAGGCAAATTAAAGTTATGATAAAATATAAATGTGATAAATTTAAAATGATTATATTTAGTGCTAAATAAATTTAAGTAGTTAACTTGATATCAATAATTTTATAATTGACAAATTAATAAATGCGATACTATAATATAATGTAAGTGTCAAGAGACATAGAAAGCGAATTTGTTCGCAATATGATAAAGACTTTGATGGAGACAGTAATATAGTAGTAAAAGTAATAGAGAGTCCGGGATGGTGGAAGCCGGATACAAGTAACTGGTATATGAATATCACTCCGGAGTTTCAACCCGAATGAATGACTGAATAACGACTGACTTAATTTGACGGAAGTTATTTAAGTAGGAGTTGACGGATTTCCTCCGTTACAGGGAACACATATGCAAGGAAACTTAAGTATGCTGTAAAGGTGGTTAAACGAATAACAGACATTCGTCCTTTATGGGCGGATGTCTTTTCTTTTTATTACAGCAAATTTTTAAGAAACTTATTTAATACTTAGTAAAGGAGTAAAAAATATGTACAACAAAGTATCACCAAATCTCGACTTTGTAGAAAGAGAAAAGAAAACAGAAAAATTCTGGAAAGACAATGACATTTTTGAAAAAAGTATGGAAAGCAGAAAGCAGGGACCAACATATACTTTTTATGACGGACCTCCAACAGCTAATGGAAAGCCACATATCGGACACGTTTTAACACGTGTTATTAAAGATATGATCCCAAGATACAGAACAATGAAGGGATATATGGTTCCAAGAAAAGCAGGATGGGATACTCATGGACTTCCTGTAGAACTTGAAGTAGAAAAGTTATTAGGATTAAATGGAAAAGAACAGATTGAAGAATATGGTATGGAACCTTTCATCAAGAAATGTAAGGAATCTGTATGGAAATATAAAGGAATGTGGGAAGATTTCTCAGGAACAGTTGGTTTCTGGGCTGATATGGATAACCCATATGTAACTTATGATGACAATTTCATTGAATCTGAATGGTGGGCTCTTAAGAATATTTGGGATAAGAAGTTATTATACAAAGGATTTAAGATTGTACCTTATTGCCCTAGATGTGGAACACCTCTTTCATCGCAGGAAGTTGCACAGGGATATAAGTCAGTAAAAGAGCGTTCAGCAATCGTTAGATTTAAGGTTGTTGGAGAAGATGCTTATTTCCTTGCATGGACAACAACACCTTGGACTCTTCCATCAAACGTAGCTCTTTGTGTTAACCCTAACGACACATATTGTAAAGTAAAGGCTGCTGACGGATATACTTACTATATGGCAGAAGCATTACTAGACACAGTATTAGGTAAGCTTGCTACAGAAGATGAAAAGGCTTATGAAGTATTAGAAACAATGAAGGGTGCAGACCTTGAAAATAAAGAATATGAACCATTATATGATTGTGCAAAAGCTATTGCTGATAAGCAGAGAAAGAAAGGTTTCTTTGTAACATGTGACACATACGTTACTATGAGCGATGGTACAGGTATCGTTCATATCGCACCGGCATTTGGTGAAGACGATGCTAATGTAGGACGTAAATATGACCTTCCATTTGTACAGCTTGTAAATGATAAAGGACAGCTTACAGACGATACACCTTATGCAGGATTATTTGTTAAGGATGCTGACCCTAAGGTATTAGTTGACCTTGATAAGAGAGGACAGTTATTCGACGCACCTAAGTTTGAACATGATTATCCACACTGCTGGAGATGTGATACACCATTAATTTACTATGCAAGAGAATCATGGTTTATCAAGATGACAGAAGTTAAGGATAAGCTTGTTGCAAATAACAATACAGTAAACTGGATTCCAAAATCAATAGGTGAAGGACGTTTTGGAAACTGGCTTGAAAATGTACAGGATTGGGGTATTTCAAGAAACCGTTATTGGGGTACACCGCTTAATATCTGGGAATGCTGCGATTGCGGATGTCAGGAATCAATTGGCAGCCGTGCAGAATTAGCAGAAAGAAGTGGAAATCCTGATGATGCAAAAGTAGAATTACACAGACCATATATTGATGAAGTTACATTCAAATGTAAAAAATGTGGTGGCACAATGAAGAGAGTACCGGAAGTTATTGACTGCTGGTTCGATTCAGGAGCAATGCCATTTGCACAGCATCATTATCCATTTGAAAATAAGGACTTATTTGAACAGCAGTTCCCGGCAGATTTTATTTCAGAAGCTGTAGACCAGACAAGAGGATGGTTCTATTCATTAATGGCTGAATCAACATTATTATTTGACAAAGCACCATATAAGAATGTTATTGTACTTGGTCATGTACAGGATGAAAATGGTCAGAAGATGAGTAAGTCAAAGGGTAATGCGGTTGATCCATTCGAAGCATTAGGACAGTATGGAGCAGATGCAATAAGATGGTATTTCTATACTAACTCAGCACCATGGCTTCCAAACCGTTTCCATGGAAAAGCAGTTCAGGAAGGACAGCGTAAATTCATGGGAACACTTTGGAACACATATGCTTTCTATGTTTTATATGCTGAAATTGACCAGTTTGACCCAACAAAATACACACTTAATTATGATAAGTTAAGTGTTATGGATAAATGGTTATTATCAAAACTTAACACTATGGTTAAATCAGTTGATGATAATCTTGCAAATTACAGAATCCCTGAAGCTGCAAGAGCATTAGATGATTTTGTAGATGATATGAGTAACTGGTATGTAAGACGTTCAAGAGAACGTTTCTGGGCGAAAGATATGCCACAGGATAAGATTAATGCATACATGACATTATATACAGCACTTGTAACTGTATCAAAGGCAGCAGCACCTATGATTCCATTTATGACAGAAGATATTTATCAGAATATCGTTAAGAATGTAGATGCAACAGCACCTGAAAGTATTCATTTATGTGACTTCCCTGAAGTTAATGAAGCTTTCATTGATAAAGAATTAGAAGAAAACATGGAAAATGTTCTTGAAGTTGTAGTAATGGGTAGAGCATGTAGAAATGCATCAGGTATTAAGAACAGACAGCCTATCGGAAAGATGATGGTTAAGGCAGAATTTGATTTATCTGAATTCTACAAAGAAATCATTGAAGATGAATTAAATGTTAAGACTGTTGAATTTACAGATGATGTAAGTGCATTTACTTCATATTCATTTAAACCACAGCTTAAGACAGTTGGACCTAAATATGGAAAAGTATTAGGAAAGATTAAGGCTGCACTTGCTGAATTAGATGGAAATAAAGCAATGGCACAGTTAAATGCTGAAGGCGCATTAAAATTTGATTTCGATGGAACAGAAGTTGTTCTTGAAAAAGATGATTTATTAATTGATACAGCTCAGGTTGAAGGATATGTATCAGAAAGTGACAACAATATTACTGTAGTGTTAGACACTAATTTATCACCTGAATTAATTGAAGAAGGTTTTGTAAGAGAAATAATCAGTAAGATTCAGACTATGAGAAAAGAAGCCGGATTTGAGGTCATGGATAAAATCGTAGTTAATGTTTCTAAAAACGATTCAATTATTAAAGTAGTTACTGACAATTTAGACGAAATTAAGGCTGAAGTGTTGGCAAATGAAATCGTTTTTGATAAAATCGAAGGGTACTCGAAAGAGTGGAATATTAACGGTGAGAAAGTTACTCTTGGTGTAGAAAAAGTGCAGTAATACTTAACCCGAATAAATATACTAACAGATAGCTTTGTAAAGTGACGGATAATATTCTATTCGTCACTTAATACTTAAGATAAGAAAAGTACCGTAAATAATTATGGAGGAAAACTAAATGGCAAAAACAGTGAAGACAGAGGCTGAAATCTTTAAAGAAGAATTTAAGAAAAAAGTCCGTGATGAAGCTAAGATGCTTTACAGAAAAACTCTGGAAGAAGTGTCAGACAGACATAAGTTTGTAGCAGTTGCATATGCAGTAAAAGATATCGTTATTGATCAGTGGATTGCTACACAGAAAGCATATGAAAAGGCTGATGCTAAAACAGTATATTATTTATCAATGGAATTCCTTATGGGAAGAGCATTGGGAAATATGATTATCAATTTATCAAGTAGAAATGAAATCAAAGAAGCTATCGAAGAACTTGGTTTAGACTTAAACGTAATTGAAGATCAGGAACCTGATGCAGCACTTGGAAATGGTGGTCTTGGTCGTCTTGCAGCCTGCTTCCTTGACAGTTTATCTACATTAGGATATCCGGCTTACGGTTGTGGTATAAGATACAAATATGGTATGTTCCAGCAGAAGATTGAAAATGGATATCAGAAGGAAATCCCTGAAGATTGGTTAAGACATGTTAATCCATTAGAAATAAAGAGAGAAGAATATGCCTGCGAAGTAAAATTTGGCGGATTCGTAAGAGTTGAACACAGAGACGGAAGAAACTACTTTATCCAGGAGGGATATCAGGCAGTTCGTGCAATCCCTTATGATATGCCTATCGTAGGTTATGGAAACAACGTAGTTAATACACTTAGAATCTGGGATGCAGAACCAATTGTACATTTTAATTTAGATGAATTTGACAAAGGTGCATATATGGCAGCTGTTGAACAGGAAAATCTTGCTAAGACAATCACTGAAGTTCTTTATCCAAATGATAATCATTATGCAGGTAAAGAATTAAGATTAAAACAGCAGTATTTCTTTATTTCAGCAAGCTTACAGACAGCAATCAAGAAATATTTGACAAAACATGATGATTTAAGCAAGCTTCCAGAAAAGGTAGTATTCCAGATGAACGATACTCATCCTACACTTACAGTTGCAGAACTTATGAGATTATTAATGGATGAATATTTATTAGAATGGGATGAAGCATGGGCAATTACATCTAAGTGCTGCGCTTACACTAACCATACAATTATGAGTGAAGCACTTGAAAAATGGCCAATTGAATTATTCTCAAGATTACTTCCAAGATGTTATCAGATTATTGAAGAAATCAACAGAAGATTCATTATAGACATTGAAAATAAATACCCTGGAGATCATAGAAAGATTGAAAAGATGGCTATTATTTATGATGGTCAGGTTAAGATGGCTAACTTAGCTATTTGTGCAGGATTTTCAGTTAACGGTGTTGCAAAACTTCATACAGAAATTCTTGAAAAACAGGAACTTAGAGATTTCTATGAAATGTTCCCAGAGAAGTTTAACAACAAGACAAATGGCATCACACAGAGAAGATTCTTGCTTCACGGAAATCCATTGTTAGCAGAATGGGTAACAGGAAAAGTAGGAGATGACTGGATTACTGATTTACCTAAGATTCAGGGAATTGAAGTTTATGCAGATGATAAGAAAGCTCAGGCTGAATTTGCAAATATTAAATATCAGAACAAGGTTCGTCTTGCTAAATACATTAAAGAACATAATGGTATTGATGTAGACCCACGTTCAATATTTGACGTTCAGGTTAAGAGACTTCATGAATATAAACGTCAGTTACTTAATATTTTACATGTTATGTACTTATATAACCAGATTAAAGAACATCCGGATATGGATTTCTATCCAAGAACATTTATATTTGGTGCAAAGGCAGCTGCAGGTTATAAGATTGCTAAACTTACAATTAAGTTAATCAATAGCGTTGCTGATGTAATTAACAACGATGCATCAATTAATGGTAAGATTAAGGTTGTATTTATTGAAAATTATCGTGTATCAAATGCAGAAATTATTTTTGCGGCAGCAGATGTTTCAGAACAGATTTCTACAGCATCTAAGGAAGCATCAGGAACAGGTAATATGAAATTTATGTTAAATGGTGCTTTAACTCTTGGAACAATGGATGGTGCTAATGTTGAAATTGTTGAAGAGGTTGGAATTGATAATGCATTTATATTTGGTTTATCAAGTGATGAAGTAATCAATTATGAAAATAATGGTGGTTATGATCCAATGCAGATATTCAATGAAGATATGGATATCAGAAAAGTATTAATGCAGTTAATCAATGGATTCTATTCACCTGATGATCCTGAAAGATTTAGAGATATTTACAATTCATTGTTGAATACACAGTCAACAGATAAAGCAGACAGATATTTCATCTTAAAGGATTTCAGATCTTATGCTGAAGCTCAGAAGAGAGTAGAAGAAGCTTATAAAGATCAGGAAGGCTGGGTTAAGAAGGCAATGCTTAACGTTGCTCATGTTGGTAAATTTACATCTGACAGAACAATTCAGGAATATGTAGATGATATCTGGCATCTTGAAAAAGTGAAAGTAGATATGTAGGATATGATGTAAATATAGATTTACATTTACATATATCTTATGTATATAAAATATGAAAGTGTAAAGTTTTATGATTTTATGCTTATATGAAAAAATAGAAGACAATTACAATTGTCTAAAGGGTAAATTATAATATATAAAAATGCTATTACATTTTGAGAAATCAGATGTAATAGCATTTTTTTGCTTTGTATTATATTTAATTAAACATCTTGACATATCACTAAACATATGTATAATATATGAAAAAACATATACAATGTGAGACTATGATGAAACTGTAATAAAAATAAGTTCTATTAAAATAAAGCGTCAAGGAGGAGATTATTGAAGAAGTACGAAGAATTAGACATAACAGACCCATTCATTTTTGCGAAAGTCATGAGTGAAAAAGAATTGTGCAAACCACTGTTGGAAAATATATTAAACATAAAAATAAGGGATATTGTATATGTTGATTATGAAGAAACAATACAGATGACAGCGAAGTCAAAAGGGATAAGACTCGACATATATGTTGAGGATGACAACAACACAGTATTCAATATCGAAATGCAGACGACAACTTATAAAGAATTACCAAAAAGATCAAGATATTATCAGGGAATAATAGATTTAAACATGATTGAAAAAGACGAATCATATGATATACTTAAGGAAAGTTATGTCATATTTATCTGTACATTTGATTTTTTTGAAAAAGGAAGAAGTGTTTACGAGTTTGAAAATGTATGCCTGGAAGATAGTGAAATCAAGTTAAATGACGGAACGCATAAGATATTTCTAAACACAAAAGGCGATAAAAGTGACATAAATGAGGAACTGAAATCATTATTGGAATATTTTGACGGCAGCGAACCTGAAAGTGAACTTACGAGAAGGATAGACAGAAAGGTAATCGCAGCCAGAAAAAATGAGAGATGGAGGCGAGAGTATATGTCATTACAGATGGAAATGAATCTAAAATATAGAGAGGGTCTGAAGGCTGGAGAAGAAAAAGGAAGGGCATTAGGTCAAAGTGAAGGTAAAATTGAAACTCAGAAAAATATTAACAGACTTAATAAAATTTTGCTGTCAGAAAAAAGATACGATGACTTAGAAAAATCAGCTCAGGATATTGAGTACCAGAATAAACTTATGAAAGAATATGACATTATATAATGGATTAGAAAAAAAGAATCATATCCACAAAAATATTATTTAAAGTAGATACCACTCAGTCGAAAGATTAGGTGGTATTTTTTTACCTGTATTTAAAAAATGATTAGTGTATGATAAAAAATATAAGTTGAATTATAGATAATAAAAAGGAATACAATATAATAATAACTTTGGTTGAAAGTATATATGAAAGTTAATAAAAAATTTGTTGGAGCTATATTTGTATTAATAACTTTGATAGGATTATTGATTTATATAAAGGGGACAGGAACAAAACAGGATGATGGCAAAAAATTTAATAAATATATTGTTATAGATGGAAATGGTTATAAAACAAAAATGGATGTGGAACAATTTATTCCCTGTGTCTTATTTGCACAAATGAGTTTGGAAAATAATATAGAAACAATTAAAGCGCAGGCAGTTGTAGACAGAACGTATATAGCTTACATGATGAAAAATAAGAAGGAAATTGAAGCGGATGAATTAGGACTTCCTTATATGTCATATGAAAAAATGATTAAAGTGTGCAAAGATGAAAAAAAATTAAAAGGTAAAAAAAGTGCATTAGATGTAGTGAAAAATATTGTGGGAAGTAGTAATAATGAGCAATTTAAAAGTAAAATGCAGATAATTGATAAAGTAATGAATGAAACAGCACTGATGGTAATGAAAAATAAGGGAGAAATAATTCTTCCGTTATATCATGAAATAAGTGGAGGAATGACAAGAAACGGATTAGAAGTATTAGGAGAAAAATATGGCTATTTGTTAGCAGGTGTATGTCAGGATGACTATAACAATAGTGATTACAAAATGGAACGTTATTTTACAATGGCTGAATTAGCGGATAAAATGGAAAAAGCTAAAATTATAATTTACGATAATGAAAAGAATGAAATCGATTTAAAAAACATAACGGTAAATGAAATGATAGAAAATACGAATATAGCAAAGGATAGTAGTGAATATGCTGTGTCTGTAAAAATATTTGAAACCGGTATATCGGGTGAAGATTTTGCGAATGCTTTAAATGTAGATAGTTCAAATATCACGTTAGAGTACATAGATGACAAAATAAAAATAACTACTAAAGGAAAAGGGCATGGATTTGGATTAAGCATGAATCAGGCTGAAAAATATGGAGAGCAGGGAATGGGATACGAAGAAATATTAAAAAAATTTTATGATGTGACGATAGCTGAATAGAAAATAATATTTTGGTCCATACTTTAACTATAACAAAGTTAAAGAAAGGAGAGCATGGATTATTTTATAAAATATGACATGCGATAGTTTTATGGACAAAAAATTTATGGCCTCATTAGTGGTGTGCTTTGTTGCACTTACCATGGTTGCGGCGGGTACTTATTATATTGGTCAGAAAAAAGACGAAAAGACAATTAATGTAAAAAAAATTGCAAAGGTTGAGACAACAGTAGATTCAGAAAATATTGAAGCTGCTCAGAATGCTTTAGGTAAAGAAGTTACAACAGAAGGCGACAGAATAAGTATGGCAGAGGAAGAAGCTTCAAGTTATGAAGGAGAAACTAAAGTTGTAAATGAAGAACCTACAACTGCTAAGGTTGTAGAGGAAAATACAGCATCAAATATGGATGAAAAAGATAATATGTATGGACTTTCTTCAGAGGCAGCAGCAGTTGTAAGCAATTTAAAATTCAATAAAAACAGTAAATTGCTCTGGCCTGTAGAAGGAAATATTTTACTTGAATATAATATGGAAAATACAGTTTACTTTTCAACTCTTGATGAGTACAAATGCAGTCCTGCGATAGCCATCCAAAGTAAAGAAGGTGCCGAAGTAAAAGCAGCGGAGAAGGGTGTGGTAACTGAATTAGGACAAAATGATGAATATGGAGTTTATATGAAAGTTGCTATGGGAAATGACTATTTTGCAACTTATGGACAGATAATAAACCCACAGTATGAGGTTGGACAGACTGTAGAAGCAGGTAGTGTAATAGGCTATGTAAATAAACCAACATCAAGTTATGAAAAAGAAGGAGATAATTTATATTTCCAGGTAACAAAGAAAAATAAACCAAAAGACCCTCTCAAATATATGGATTATCAGGATTAATTTAATTTGAAGCATCGGGTATGTTGTAATATGTGGGCATGGAAATATTAAGTGTAAAATCAAAAAATAATTCTTGTTAAATCACAAACAGAAGAGATTTGCATACATTGTAATAAGTGTTAAATGTGTTGGCATTGGTAATCTATTTACAACAAGCAATAAGGCTTTTTTACGACGAGCAATCGTTCAATAACTTTAGCAGCCTGTTGCTTTAAATAGATTAGAACTGTAAGGTTCTTTATTCTAAGCAATATCTATTTAGAAAAAAATCTAAATAGATATTGCTTTTTTATATGTTTAGTGATACATTCTATTTAGATAAAGTTCTAATTAGAATTTTATCTAAATAGAATAAGAAAGGGGCAGAATAAATGGGATTTCATGAAACATTTAAGGCTTTGTCAGACCCGGTTAGAAGAGACATCCTTGTTCTGTTAAGAGATAAAACTATGTCGGCAGGAGAGATAGGAGAATATTTTGATTTGACCGGAGCAACAATGTCTTATCATTTGAATCAGTTGAAAAAAGCGGGATTAGTATTTGAGATGAAAGAAAAAAACTTTGTATATTATCAGCTTAACACTTCAGTTATGGAAGAGATGATATTGTGGCTTTCACAATTTGGAGGAGCGGAATCTAAAAGTGAGGAAGCTAAAAAGGATAAAAAACAAAAAGAATAAAGTTTATTTTATATAAATGTTTCCGTTAATTAGCCGTCGTCCGAAGGGCGTGGACAATACATATTATTTAGGAGGAAACAAAATGAACGAAGTTCATTTTTTTTAAATGTTTCCGTCAATTAGCTACCGACTAAAGGGCGGGCAATATATATTATTCAGGAGGAAATTAAAGATGACAAAGAACAAAAAACAATTAATAATTACATCTATAGTATGTGTTTTACCAATGATTGTTGGAGCAATTTTATATAGTAGATTACCGGAGCAGCTTCCAACACATTTTGATATGAAAGGAAATGTAGATGATTATAGTTCTAAAGCTTTTGTTTGTTTTGGATTACCTATAATTATGCTGCTAATTAATTTATTTGTACATATAGGAATAAATAATGACCCCAAAAGTGAAGGAACAAATAAAATTGCTGTAGGTATTGGAAAATGGACAGCACCTGTTACATCTATTATTATATCAATAGTAAGTTGTGCACCATCATTAGGGGTAGTACTTCCAGAGACAAAAACCTGGATATTTTTAGTAGGAATTTTAATTATAGTATTAGGAAATTATCTTCCTAAATGCAGACAGAATTATACTGTTGGAATAAAATTGCCATGGACTTTGAATGATGTAGATAACTGGAATAAAACTCATAGAATGGCAGGTGTGTTGTGGATAATATGTGGAGTACTTTTTTCAGTGAGCGCTTTTTTAGGAAAAGTTGGAGAAGGGTTAATGATTGCACTTATAATCATAATGGTATGTGTACCGGCAGCGTATTCATATGCTTTGTATAAAAAGAAAAATGATTAGTTTTATAATATGCGAATATTGGGTAGCATTGTGGTAGTGCATAGCACGAAACAATCCATAGGCATCAAAGTTGGAGCATTTTGACCCAAACATTATTTATTTTATATTATGGCGGGAATGGAATTATACATCGAAAAACGCTTCTATGCGAGTAAATTGTGATTTTAGCTATTTGAATATAACATAATAAAAAGTGTGTAGGTTTTAAGTTCAAATCTTAAATTTAGATTAATAAATCTAATGATTAAAATTGGTAAATTATAATCTACACACTTTTTTATTTACCACTATAAGATGTGGTATTACATACATAAAATATTTATACGTATAAATTTAGTTACTTGCTTATAGTGTTATTCCATTTATAAGGAATTTCTTTATAATCAGGGTGTACAACAGTTAATATATTGTAGAATAAATATTGATGTCCGTCATAAGTAGGCATTAAGTTATTCTGATATAATGTATCAGCAATGCTATATAATGAGAAGTCATACACCTCGCTGTAAGCAATAGCTCCGTTTTCAAGAACTGAGTATGCATGTACATAATATTTAGCATTATATCTTGCAGCACCATAGCCGTTATGTGTCATTGTGCGGGCATAGTAGGTTGCAGTTGCTGAATCACCATTATAATTTGAAATTACACCCTTAGCAGTAGCTTCGTATGAAGCAATATATTTGTTATCTGAATTAAGTACAACATCATTTTTTGTTATCGGACCATTAGCAAAACCATAAATTAATCCGGATGAAACAACTTTTTGACCTTTTATAGTAGATTCAGATGAATAAAGTATTCTTGAACCTCTAAGTACAGCACTAATCTGATAGCCTATGACTTTTACATCATTACTAATGAATTCACCTTTTGGTTCTATAGTAGTAGTTTCTTCAGGCTTAGTAGTTGGTTCTACAGTAGTAGTTTCTTCTGGTGTTTTACTCTCATCTTCATCTGAAATAAGGTCATTATTTGCGGCAGCATTTAATGCATAAAATTCATGAATTGACCAGTAGTTAGATTTTGAACCGGTCTGAACAACTCTGACATATCTTGAATTTTGAACATTTACTTTAATAATTCCGTTAGTAGTTGTACCACTTGCGATTGCATTTCCCCAGTCTGTTCCATTAGAAGATACATATATTTCATAAGCTGCAGGAGCATCGCTTGATGTACTTGAGCCAACATCGCAAATAATGGTGTTGTATGTTAATGTTTTTCCAAAGTCAACCATAAACCATTGACCGGGGGTCTGGGAACCATTTGTATCCCATCTTGTTGATGCATTTCCATCTAAAGCATTTTTAGCATTATTGTTGTTGTTAGAGGCTGTAGCTTTCCATGAATCACGTCCTGAAACCTGAGCAAGAGCACCTGATGAAGATACTGTTGAACCAAGTCCCATATTGCTATCAAATGATTTAAATGAGTCGGCATTATTATTTCTATTATTAAGAATAGAACCTGATATGGAAATATTCTTTTCACTTCCTGAATCAACAAATGCACTACCATTTTGGTTAGAAGCACTGGCAAGAATATTTAAATTTGCATTTGATACACTTGCTAATGTCTGCTGTCCCGGATTGTTAAAATGAGCACCGTATAATGTTAAATTACCTGAATCTAAAATGAGTCCACGTTGTGGCTGTCCCCAAAAATCGCAATTATTAAATGTTGATTTAAAATTGCTATTTTCCTCTGAATAAAAATAAGCTGTTTTTGGATTGTTGTCTCCAATAGAAACAATCTGGGAATTGTCAAAGTCAAAACTCTTAGTTAAACCTGAAGTCCAATAGACAGCTCTTGTAGAACCGTCTACACCTAATCCCATACTACGACCGGAAGGACCGCCATTACCATCATTTTGTAATAAAGTTCCACGGTATGAACCATAATGGAAATCATTGTATAATGTTTCGTTATCACAGTCACCTAAAATAAGGAAATCCAAATGCTCAAGCCCATATGAATACAAAGGTGCGTTAGAAACACCATTTGGCATATTGCTAAAGCTTCCAAATTTACTTTCATTTCCGCAGGCATAAACAATTACGTTAAACATAAGGTTATAAAGTTTTCCGTCAACTGAATTTCCACCTACTCTCACACCTGTATCAAAGGCGTGACCACCTAAAAAATCAACATAGTGGTTGTCGCATTTATATGTAAATAAGTCTAATGCTTTATAAGCAGCTCGAACGCCTGAATCAATTACATAAACATTAGCTCCCTGTCCCTGAATTGTGTAAGGGTACTTTGCCGGAAGCCAGTCTGCGCTTCCTGAAAATACCTGTTCAGGATAGTCGACTACAATGCCACGGATACCACTGTCAGCCTTTAGCTGAATAAAAGAATCACCATCCGGATTGTTTCTATTCTCATATGCTTCAAGTATTGTGCCTGAACCATGAGGAACGCTCCATAAATCAACTGCGCCACGAAGCTCAACGTTTGATGGAATTGTCAAATGACCACGAACTTTGTATTTGCCACTAGGTAAAAATACGATTCCACCACCATCATTAGAAGCCTGATTTAATGCTTCCTGAATAGCAGAAGTGTTATCATTTGAACCTGTACTGGCATTATATGGTGAAACAGTAGCATTATATAAAACTGTTCTTGCAGGTGTATGTGGGTCATATTCTACTTTAGTGAAATCTGAAACTTCACCGGTTACTGCCGTACTATCGCTTAAAGTAGATTCATAAACAGATTTATTTGTGATTTTTTGACCTTTAGTAAATGCACATTCTGTTATGTTACCACGACCTGAAGTACCATAATAAATCTGCGGAGTACTGTTGCTAAATGTTGTATTATTTGCAACAAATGTTCCACTGTTAATTGCAACACGACCTCTTGATACTTTTGATGAATTAAATGTAAGTTTTGTACTTGAAGTATCAGGAATTTGTATAGCATATTTAGATACGTCTACTGTTGTTTTTGTAAATTGTGCTGCATCTGATGTGTTTTCGCCAAGCACGATTCCGTTTTCACAATTATGAATATTTATCTCGTCAAATAAAATACCTACAGAGTTAGTTGCATTAATATGAATACCTGTTTTACATTCGGATAAATCAAAGTTATAGTGATGGCCGTTTGGTGTAGCATTGTCATCAGTTGATAAAGTTTTTTCTGTATCGTATCCGATATTATAACCATTAATATTAATGTTACATGTGTATGACCAATCGTTACGTCTCATTACGATACCGATTGAATTGTTGTACATGTAATCGTTGAAAGAAGTTGTAGTTGGGGCATTTGCAACACCTGAATTCTTCCAGTAGTCAGGTGATAAGTTTACATTTTCAATTCTTCCAACATCGGCTATTTTATCAATTTCTATAGCTTTACATAATGTAGTTCCATAAAGTCCGTTAACTACCGGTGAAGCACCACCGTTATCATAGTTAAATAAAACGCCAATATATGAGTTTAATAAAGTGACATTTTTTGTATTACAATATTCATTTCCAAAATAATTGTTGAATCCATAACGAATAGTTGGTGAATATGGAGTAATGTTATTCGGGTCCTGTTCAGGATACCATATTGTTAAATCCATAATTCCTGTTTCAGGAGCCATTTCAACAAATGGTGTTGTGCGTTCATTTCCATTTCGTCCTGTATAGGCCATAAGTAATGTCCCAATTGGAGCACTGTTATTTCGACTAGGCTTTTGCCAGTCACCACGAAGTGTAACTCCTTTAGGAATGGAAAGAGCGCCTTTTATTGCATAACGCCCGCTTGGAACATATACAATACCGCCTCCTAAATCTCCAACTTTGTTTAGAAGTTTTTGAAAAACATTTGTGTTATCTGTCTGTCCGTCGGCAACGGCACCGTAATCGGTTACATCATATGTTGCCACGAATACCTCTGACGAATCTAGAGTGTGAACAAGTTTATAAGATGGTTCACCTACATTGCCAAAGTCTGTAGTGGCACAGAAAGCCACTGTAGAGCCAAACAACATTAAGACAACAGTCCATAATGTTGCACGCAAAAATTTGTACATATGTACTACCTCCAATACTTTTATTATGGTTCTATTGAACCTATTTCTTACCCCAATAAAATTATAAATGCTTTTAGATAATGATACAAGAAAAATAAATTAAATTTAGTCAAGTTACCAGGAAAATAAAAGTTGCAATATAAATAAGAAATGTCACATATACTAAATGTTGCAAAGACGATATTGTTATGTTAAAATTAATCGGAACTAAAAATGTATTAATTAATGGAGGGTATATGAACAAGAAAAAAATTTTAGTTGTTTTAACTGCAATGATTATTAGCTTATGTGCAGTATTTGTAACTGTTGACGCAGCCACTAAGGTAAAGCTTACTAAGAAAAGTGTAGCTATGTATGAAGGTGACAGCATATTTTTAAAGGTTAAGGGAACAAAGTCTAAGATTAAGTGGAGCAGTAAGAATAAAAAGGTAGCCGTAGTTACTAAAAAAGGAAAGGTTAAGGCAGTAAAGAAAGGTAGAACTGTAATTTATGCTAAATTTGGGAAGAAAGTATTAAAATGCAAGATTATAGTTAATGAAAAGGTGACAAATAAAGATGTTATTAAGAATGATAATAAAGATACAATTGTAAATGAGACTACTACTAAAGAATCTATTACTAAAGAAGCGGTAAAAGAAGAAGTCACAACGAAAAGGCCATCTGATAACGGGACAGATAATGAAGAAGAAACGAACAATAACATTACCATAGGGAAATGGATAGTGATGGATTTAGATGGAAGATATGCAATAGAAGGTTATCATGGAAGTGATAAAGAAATAACTGTTCCTAATGAACTTAATGGCGTGAAAGTGTGGTTGATTGATTCTGACGCATTTATGGACAATATGGATGTAGAGAAAGTCGTAGTTTCATATGGAATTCAGATTGTCAGAAGTTCAGCTTTTGAAGGATGTGATTATTTAAAGACAGTTGTTTTACCGGAAAGTGTTACAGGAATAGGTGATAGAGCATTTAAAAATTGTTATGAGTTAGAGAGTGTTAATGTGCCATCGGGTGTAGAGACTATAGGTGAAGAGACATTTATGGGTTGCAGTTCTTTAACTAGTATACAGTTACCTGATGATTTAGAAGAAATTGATAGTAGCGCATTTAATGGAAGTGGAATTACAAATATTGTTATTCCTGATAAAGTTACAGCAATTCCATCTAAAATATTTATGAATTGTACGAAATTAGAAAGTATAACTTTAGGAAAGAAAACTAAATCAATTGGATTTTGTGCATTTGAAAATTGCTCAAGCCTGAAAAATATTGTTTTACCGGAAACTTTAGAAAGAATGGGGATGAGAGTTTTTGCCGGATGTACTTCGTTAGATAGTGTAACTATTTATGCTGGAGAAGTAGATATACTAAATGATGTATGGATTAAAAATCCCGGTTATTCCCGGGATGAAAAGCCAATACCTCTTGAATGTACAATTGTTGGAGTTAAAGGCTCTCTTGTAGAGGTCTATGCTATAGAATATGGATTAAAGTTCGAGGAGATAGAGGAGTAGGAGTTTCTATTAAGTTGAAGTAATAGATACATCATTATTTATGCACATTTTATTCTAAATAAAATTATTGAGGGCGAAATATCTATCGGTAGTAATTTTTCATATTTTTATATTAGTGAATTTTGTAAATAAATAATGAAATTAATCTGATACACAAACAATTTGTTGCAACAATTTAGCGAATTTGATATAATATCTTTGGGTACTACCTAGAAACGGTAGGCGGTTAGTCCTTCAGAAGAGGGACTAAATCCTCTGATTACATGGAAATCTTCATAGGAAGAAATCTGGATTTACTTAATGAGTGATTTTGAGATTTTATACATAGTGTTGATGATTATTTCGATTATAGTTACCATACTTATAGAATATATAGATAACTTAAAAAAGTAACCGCCGTCTGCAAATGGTTTGGTTACTTTTTTAACTAAAATATTTGTGACTAACCGTCTATCGGTAGTACCTTTTTCTATATCTATAGTATCAAATTTATATAAATAATTCAATGGTAAATTACGAGCAGTTTATGTCGCAATATTAAAAAAAGCCGAGCACCATTCATAGCCCTGCGGGCTATTTCATGGACGGCTGTCGTATAAATTACGAGCAACATCCAGCTCGAATACGCTTCGCTACTTCTCGCTGGAGATTGTCAA
>ERZ791659.695-NODE-695-length-21708-cov-2.21013_pt1 | contig 21708 bp, 10 predicted proteins | sample MGYA00510053_ERZ791659 | MGnify/ENA primary metagenome ERZ791659 (study PRJEB30046, sample SAMN00715192) | human gut metagenome | study: EMG produced TPA metagenomics assembly of the A metagenome-wide association study of gut microbiota in type 2... | reverse complement strand
CTGTAAAATTGCTATGGAAGAATAATAAATGATAAACACATATATTTTATGAGGAGTAAAAATTTGATTGCATGTATATTATTGTTGCTCTTTTCCATAACCGTTTGGGCGCAGGAAAGTGCAATGATAACTGGAGTGGTGACCGATGAGAATAAGGAACCCTTAATTGGTGTGAATATTGCGATACAGAATATGCCTGGGTTGGGTGTTATTACTGATATAAATGGTCGATACAAAATAAAGGCATCTGCTTATGACAGACTTGTATTCTCATATATAGGTTATGAGACTGTGGTGGTATTGGTAAAAGAACAAAAAACCATCAACGTAAAAATGAAAGAAGCAGCTAATACGATTATTGATGAAGTTGTAATTACAGGTACGGGAGCACAAAAGAAAATAGCAGTGACTGGTGCCATTACTAATGTGGATGTAGATGCGTTGAAATCGGTTCCTTCCACTTCTGTGGTGGATGGATTGGCAGGTGTTGTTCCGGGTGTAATGGCTATGCAAACTTCTGGACGACCGGGTAGTGTATCTGAGTTTTGGATTCGTAGTATATCTACTTTTGGTGCTAATACGGCTGCATTGGTACTTGTTGATGGATTTGAACGTGATATTGATGAAGTGAGCGTGGAAGATATTGAATCATTTACAGTATTGAAAGATGCTTCCGCAACGGCTATTTATGGTAGTAAGGGAGCCAATGGTGTAGTCTTGATTAATACAAAACGTGGTAAGGAAGGTAAAATCAATATTGATGCAAAGGTTGAGGGGTTCTATAGCACTTTTACAAAGGCACCGGAATTTGTAGACGGTTATACATATGCTTCTATGGCTAATGAAGCTCGTTTGACAAGAAATCAAGAGGCTTTATATTCGCCATCAGAATTGGAACTGTTTCGTACGCAACTTGACCCAGACCGTTTTCCGGATGTAGATTGGATGGATATGGTATTGCGTGACGGTGCTTGGAGTTCACGTGCAACGTTGAATATGCGTGGTGGTGGTAAAACTGCACGTTACTTTGTTTCCGGAAGTTATCAGGACCAACAAGGTATGTATAAGACTGACAAAAGCCTTAAGGATTATAATACAAACGCACATTTCAGAAAATGGACGTACCGTATGAATGTGGATATTGATATTACGAAAACGACTCTGTTAAAGGTCGGGGTATCCGGTTCTTTGCGTAAGCAGAATGATACAGGTAGTGGTACAGATAATTTGTGGACTGTATTGATGGGATATAATTCCATCATGATGCCGGCAGAATATTCGGATGGAAAAATTCCGGGATGGTCAGATAAGGATGATAATATGAATCCTTGGGTAATGACTACACAATCCGGATATAATGAAAGTTGGAAGAATAATATTCAAACCAGCCTTACGCTGGAACAGAAACTGGATTTTATAACCAAAGGATTGCGTTTTGTAGGTAGATTCGGATATGATACGTATAACTCCAATTGGATTAAACGTTATAAATCTCCGGCTGCTTACAAGGCCGACCGTTATCGTCAACCGGACGGAACATTGAATTTCACGAAAATCAGAGACGAGAAAGTGATGTCGCAATCTTCCAATTCGGAAGGAGAAAAGAGAGAGTTCTTTGAATGGGAATTGCACTATAGTCGTGCTTTCAAAACTCATCATGTTGGAGGTGTACTGAAGTATACGCAGGCTTCTAAGATTTTTACTCAAAATATAGGTACAGACTTGAAGAATGGTATTCCTTATCGTAATCAGGGAATAGCCGGACGTTTCAGCTATAACTGGAATTATCGTTATTTTATTGATTTTAATTTCGGATACAACGGTTCGGAGAATTTCCACAAAGACCATCGTTTCGGATTCTTCCCGGCTATCTCCGGTGCATGGAACTTGGCTGAGGAACCATTCATGAAAAAGATTGCCGGAAAATGGTTGAATATGTTGAAAATCCGTTATTCTTATGGAAAGACAGGAAATGATGCTTTGTATGAAGGTAATAAAAGAGTCCGTTTCCCCTATTTGTATTCGATAGCAACCGATAATAATGTTTATCATTTTGAAGATATTGGGACTGGTGAAAAATTGTGGAATGGAAAATATTACTCAACTGTGGCTTCTCCTGCTATTTCGTGGGAAGTTGCTACTAAACAAGATTTGGGTATTGACTTTTCTCTCTTTAATGACAAACTGACCGGAGAGATTGACTACTTTAAAGAACGTCGTGACGGTATCTATATGACTCGTTCTTATATCCCTTACGAAGTGGGAATTGATAATGCTTCGAAAGCAAATGTCGGTATTGTAGAAGCAAAAGGATTTGATGGTCATTTTGCATTCAAACAGAAACTCGGTAAGGTGAATTTTACGTTACGTGGTAATATTACTTACAGTAAGAACAAGGTGATAGAAAAAGATGAAGAGAACACCATTTACGAATATAAGCTAGCCCAAGGGCATCGTGTCAATCAGGCAAGAGGACTTATTGCTCTGGGATTGTTTAAAGATTATGAAGAAATCAGAAATAGCCCGAAGCAAACTTTTGGTGAAGTGATGCCCGGTGATATTAAATATAAAGATGTCAATGGTGATGGTATAATTGACTCACAAGACCGGGTAGCTATTGGTGCTACTACTCGTCCTAACTTGATATATGGCTTTGGCTTTTCGGCCAAATGGAAAGGGTTGGATTTCAATGCTCATTTCCAAGGAGCAGGTAAGTCGTCTTTCTTTGTCAAAGGTACAACTGTCTTTATGTTCCAAGGTGGTGATGGCTGGGGAAATGTTTTGAAAGAAATGGCAGAAAGCAACCGTTGGATTCTGGGTGAGAATGAAGATCCGAATGCAGAATTCCCCCGTCTGACTTATGGTGATAATAAAAATAATTATCAAGAGTCTAATTATTGGTTGAGAGATGGCTCTTATCTTCGTCTGAAGACATTGGATATCGGCTATACCTTTCCGAAAGCTTGGGTTAATAAGATTCATTTGAATCAAGTACGTGTTTTCTTTATCGGAACCAACTTGCTGACATTCTCTTCGTTTAAATATTGGGATCCGGAATTGGGCAGTTCGGACGGAAAGAAATATCCGTTGAGCAAGACGCTTTCGTTAGGCGTATCAGTTAATCTATAAACAAGAACAGAATATGAAGAAACTTATAATAAATTTAGGTTTTATATTAGGAGTGAGTACCATGGTTGTCGGATGTACCGATTATTTGGACTCAGACTACCTTTTCGAGGAACGTGTTAACATTGAAAATGTGTTTCAGAGTAAGGACTATACCAATGAATGGTTGGCAAAGGGATACGCTTATATGAATCACGATTATCTGCAACAAGTGAACAGCAAGAAGAACACTAGTTTCAATTTTGCAGATGATATGTACTACATAGATTTGAATTATGTAGATTGGAAGGGTGGAAACTATACGGAAAAAGGATTAGGTAGTGGAAACAGTTTGTATATATGGCAGGCCGCTTATCAAGCGATTCGTCACATTTCCATTTTCATTCATAATGTGGATGGAAATAAAGAGCTTACTGAAGCTGAGATTACTGATATGAAAGGACAGGCTCATTTCCTGCGTGCATATTTCTATTGGATGCTGATTCGTTCATTCGGTCCGGTGCCCATTGTCCCAGATGAAGGGGTCGATTATACGAAAGAGTATGATGATATCGCTTATCCTCGAAATACGTATGATGAATGTGCAGATTACATTGCCGAGGAATTGGTGAAGGCGGCTACGATGTTGGACGACGAGCGAGACGTACAGAATATTGTGCGTCCTACACGTGGTGCAGCATTGGCACTTCGTTCACGTGTGCTTTTATATGCAGCAAGTCCTTTATATAACGGACAAGCACCATCAGAGGTGATCGATGCATTGGTTGATAAGAGCGGGCGTAAGTTGCTGTCTGATACATACGACAATCGGAAGTGGGCAAGAGCTGCTGCTGCTGCTAAGGATGTAATGGAATTGAAACGGTATCAATTGTATGTTGCTTATAAAAGAGAAAGTGATGATATGGCTTACCCGACAACTATTACTCCGCCGGACGATAATGGAACTTTCCATTCTCAGGATTGGCCTTACGGTTGGAAAAATATTGATCCGTTCGAATCATACCGTTCTTTGTTTGATGGAGAAGTGGGTGCATACAATAATGACGAAATTATATTTACCAGAGGTGTCAATCAGGGTGCTGAGAATATCAGGGTAATGGTTATCCATCAGTTGCCCCGTTCACAAGGAGGCGGATATAACTGCCATGGCATGACACAGAAACAATGTGATGCTTATTATATGAAAGATGGTAGCGATTGTCCGGGTATGAATTCTATGTATAAGGGTAATGAAGGATACCCCGCCCCAAGCCGTTACAATGAACAGCCACGTGTTTCAGGGGTGGTTGAAACGTCTGAATTGTCTAATTATCCTGAATTAGGTCCATTGGGAAAAGGTGTTTCTAAACAATATGCGAACCGTGAACCTCGTTTCTATGCATCAGTAGCCTACAATGGTAGTGTATGGCATATGTTGAATGCAAGTGCAGAGGATAAAGAAGAAACGAACGTTCCTATTTTCTACTACAGAGATGCTCAAGATGGTTACAAAGCAGGTACCAATTATTTGAGTACAGGTATTGGTATTAAGAAGTTTGTACATCCGAAGGATTTAGCAGATTCTGAGAAATCGTATGACGTAAGTCGTGTAGTTCAAAAGTACGCTCCGGACATTCGATATGCAGAGATTCTGTTGAATTATGCAGAAGCACTGAATGAGGTCGAGGGTTCTTATGAGATTCCTTCTTGGAATGGCGAGACTATGTATACTATCACACGTTCGGCAACAGCTTTAAAGGAAGGTATTCAGCCTATTCGTATTCGTGCTGGATTGCCAGATTATGAGGTGTACGATGATGTAAAGAAGTTTCGTTTTAAAGTAAAACGAGAACGTCAGATTGAGCTATTTGCGGAAGGTCATCGTTTCTTTGATATTCGTCGTTGGTGTGATGCTCCAGTTGAAGAGGCTCTTCCCATTTATGGTTGTAATATCTATTTGACTTCGGAAAATCCAGATAGTTTTCATACACCGATAGAAGTCGCTTCGTTGCCTACTATGTTTACTACGAAGATGTGGTTTTGGCCAATCCATCACAATATAATGAAACGAAATATGTGGATGATTCAGAATCCGGGCTGGAAAGATCCGGAATAAACCTACTAAATTTGGATAGAAAATATGAATAATATATGTAAATTATTGATTGGCATGATGGCGGCAGTATGTTGCACTTCATGTAACAATGAGTGGGAAGATGAACAATTCAAACAGCTGGCATCTTTCAAAGCAGAGATTAATAATGAAGGAGTAACTTCTACTTATGTACGCTACAAACCAGGAGGAGTGGTGACTTATCAGCTTCCGGTTTTGTTGAGTGGTTCAACCATGAATACACAGGCAAGAACTATTCATGTAGCACTTGATAAGGATACTTTGGATGTGTTGAATCAGGAACGTTTTGGTGAACGCCGTCGGGAACTTTTTTACCATTTGTTGGATCAACAATACTATTCCATACCGGAAACTGTAGAAATGCCTGCAGGTGAATCTGAAGCACTGTTACCTATTGATTTTACGCTAGGAGGGCAGAACAATGCGAAACCGTTGGATATGTCGGATAAATATATTCTACCATTGACTATTCAAGACGATCCATCTTATAACTATCAGGTGAACAACCGTCTGCATTATCGGAAAGCATTGTTGAATATCATTCCGTTCAATGATTACTCCGGTTCGTATGATGGTAGCCTATTAAAGATTTTTTTGGAGAATCAAAAGGATAATTTCATGTTAGCTACCCATAAAGCTTATGTGTATGACGAGAAGACCATTATGTTTTATATGGGAGTTCGTGATGTGAATTACATGGACCGTAAATACTATAAATTATATGTAGAGTTTACAGATGAACCGCTGAATGAAGGAAGTGAGTTGAAGAAGAAACTGAGATTATGGACCGATAACGGGGGAGAGGATGGCAATAACTTTAAAATTCTCTTGCTGGGCGAAGGAGACGACAAATTTAAGGAAGCTCCTTATTATACGATTGTCGAAGAGAATGATCCTGTGAAGCCTTACTTGAAGCATATTTATATCACTTTGTCTATGGGATACTCATTTGAGGACTATACACTTAGCCCGGGTAACCGTATGAAGTATAGAGTAGAAGGTACATTAAGTATGCAACGTGACTTGAATACGTTGATTCCGGACGAAGACCAACAAATCGAATGGAATTGATGGGTTGTTGATTGATGAATATAATATTGAGAGGCAGTGTTCAAATTTGGGATTGGGTACAGCCTCTCAAGTTTTTTAGAACTATAAAACAATTTATTAATGGTTTAGTCAGCTCTTTTGGGATAAGGAGCGTAATTAATTTGTTTACATATGAAAAACTACAAAATTCTAAAGAATATTTATATATGTCTGGCTTTGTTGTCAACTGTTTTATTAGTTGGTTGTTCGAAAAGTGATGAAACCCCAGCCCCCGAGGAACAGCCTTTAGGCAAAGGAAAAATAACGTTTAATGTGCATACTCCCGGGGCATTCCTTACAAGGGCAGTAGGTGTAGGTGACGAAAATGGAGGCACTAATGACAAAATAGCCTTTTATCAATTTAGCAGAGAAGGTAAGTATGAACAAAGGTATGTCTTAAATTATGCAGCTGCTTCTGTAGGTGCAAACGGTGATACAAGGTCATATACTGTTGAATTAACTTCTTCGACTGGAGGAGAAAAGAGATTCATCATTGTGGAGAGTGAGAATGAGAGCAATTTCCCTAATATGAGTGCAACAAATACAATCGATGAACTACTAAATAGCAAAACTGTTGCCGAAAGTGGTAAGTTGAATCCTCCATTTGTTATGTCTAATGTCAAAACAGATGGTAAGGAGTATGTAACAGTTGCCGATGTAGAATCTTCCAATAATCAGGTTGATGTAAAACTTAAAAGACGTGTAGCTAGATTTGATTTGTTGAATGATCCAACAGAATCGGGATTAGTGATCGATAAGGTATATATTAAGAATAGATACACTCAAGGATTCATCGGTGACGTAAGTGGTAATGCAGGCAATATATCTTCTGATGTTTTGGAAATACCGGCAGCTGATTTAGCTAATGACGGAAAGAGTTTCTATCTTTATCCGACTCAGTTGACTTCAACTCTTGAGCAGAATGAAAAAACAGTTGTATGGGCTACCACTAAACTTGCCAATACCAATACGGAAGGGCCGACTCTTTATCTGAATCTTACTGCTGATATCAATGTGGAGGCCAACTATCTCTATCAGCTTAATACGAAAAAGATAGCCGGTTCTACAGGCTTTGACATCTCAGTAGAAGAATGGAAAGACGGTACTTCAATTGATTGGGTGACGATTGAAGACGGAATCTCTGTAATGGATGACAAGGCTACTGTCATTGCTGGTACAGATATTAAAGGGACTTATGTAAAGATTGCAGCTGACGCTACAATGCCATATACTATAAAACGTGTCGTTACAGATTATAGCTCAGCAGCATTGGACGCTGCGTATGACGGAAGCCTACCTAAATGGCTTACCATTTCTTCATCTACTAAAGATGCAGGTAGCGGTCTTTATCGTCATGAGATTATTTACACGGTGACTGCACATCCTGAGAAGACAAGTCAGTTTGCTATCACACATCTTAACGGAGCCGTTTCAGATGAGAACTTGTTGGTAATCGGGTTTGCCGATCCGTATCCAGGCACTCCGCTTCCTTGTCTATCGTGGGAAGAGAAGCTCTATTCGCCAGTGCACTGTCGTCAGTCCACCTATCTTGTCCATAATACAGTAGATAAGGCTTATTTCTGTGGAACTGAAGGATATACGTTTAATACTCCTATGAAAGGTAAAACGGGTAATGAGGGGGCGAAGAATCTTTGTCCCGAGGGTTGGACAGCATTGAATGATGCAGAGGCAAAAGATTATATTTTGTGGGTAGGACAGCATCTTAAATCACAAGTGGCAGAGGCTTTATATACTTACTGTTGGTTCGATAAAGACGATGAGGCTACTAATTTGCGTATATTGGGGGGATACCCATACGATAGAGCTACTCCCAATGTGAAAGACTTAGCTTGTTATGGTACGTGGCCGAACGTAGCTTGGGTGAACATCAAACTGCCAGGTCTTACTATAGCGGGACAGACATTTAACGATGAATGGACAGTGAAGAAGGATTACGGAATCCCCTACAGATGTATCCGTGATAAAGCCGGTTGGGCTTAATTATATGGATTCTTGAAAGGATATATATTCAATGATTAAATTTGTAAGAAATGCTAAAGAATACTTTATTTGTGATTCTTCTAATGATTTCCAGCTTATTCACGGCTTGTGCTGAAGGATATGTAAGTGATGTGCAGAAGGAGGATGACACAAAAGAAATACGTTTCAGTCTGAATATGGAGGGAGGGCTAACGATGTCCTCCACCAGGGCTTCTGTGTCTTTGGACGGAATGAAATGGAAAATATTCTGTTTTGACGATCAATATAATTATCTGTTTGACAAAACAGGAAGTATAGGGGATGCAGCAAATGAAATAAAGGTTTCTGTAATTAAAGGCGTCGTTTATCGATTCCTGTTTTTGTGTACCACAGCTGATAAATTCCCAGAGTTGGCTTCCGGTAAGACTTATTGGGATTTAGAAGCGTATGCTCCTCAATTGCCGTTAGCTGATCCGATGGCGATGCTTGTCAGTAGAGGCAATGAAAAAGATGGTACACTTCGTGTAGCTGCTGCGTCTGCATCGGTGCAGGTTACTCTTGCTCCGCGTGCATCTAAGATCGTTTTGCAAAAGGATCCGGATACAGCTTCGGATATTACAGTGAATTCCGTGACTTTTGCGGATGCCGCTTCTTCTGTTCCTTATGTTCATATCGAACCTCAACATTACAGTGAATATGAGAATCTTCCGGTAGCAACCCGAAAGACCTATCAGTGTGTACCCCAAGAGGATGTATGTTATATGCTTCCGGATATGTGCGCCGAAACCTTTGGAGTGAATGCTACGCTGCATATCACTCATCCGATTTCTGGAGAACAGGACGTACGGGTAACGGTACCAGTGGGGCTTGCGTTGAATGTAGGCAGTGGAAAGACTTACTATATTGAAATGTCTGCTGATGCAAATGGAAAAGTTGCTGCTACTTGGGCAACACGTGTAGCACCCAAAACGTTGAAACTTGCTACACAAAACTTATGGGGTAAATCGACTTCCGTTGTGTTGGATTACTTCAATAGAATTGATGTGGACGTGCTTTGTGCGCAGGAATGCAGTAATCTCTCCGAATCTGATATACAAGCACAGGGGCTTTACGTTCATACTCACTCCAACAATAGGCAGGGAAAATGCAGCATTATATCACGTTATCCTTTCTCGGGGATTACACCAAACAAGTATGGTGTTTATATCGACTTGGGTGATGGCATTGTTGTGCTGGTGATGAACTGTCACGGTGCTTTCTATCCTTACGGTCCTTATCAGTTGAATGGTATCGCATATGAAGGATATGAAGGTACGGACGATGTTGACTATGTAGTAAAAGTCAATAAAGAAGCCCGTCAAGGCATGGTGGACAAACTGCTGGAGGATTTTAATTCGTCTACCACTCCTTTTGTTTGTCTCTCGGGTGACTTCAATGAACCGTCATGGCTTGACTGGACGGAAGGTGCCTTGAAAGCAGAACTTGCTCCTTACGTTGTTCAGTGGCCTACCACCCGTTCTTTGTGGGAAGGCGGCATAAAAGGTGATGCTTACCGAACGATACATCCGGATCCTGTGACGCATCCGGGATTCACATGGACGCCGCGCCCGAGCGAGAAGGACACCAGAGACCGATTAGATTTGACTCTTTATACCTTGTCTCCCAACACGGAAGTGAAAAGTTGTCAGGTGATAGGAGAGAAGACAGAAACGTCGGATATCGTTCTTCCTAATTGGGGGCCGTTTGAAAATGTATTCGATCACCGGGGATTACGGACAGAATTTGTCTTTACGAAATGACGGAACGGTGCACCGGAATTAGTGAGTCTCCAGACTGTTAATTATTGAGGTCTCGGGTATTAATACCTGTCGTGTAAGGTATTAATATCCGAGAATTCAGCTATTAATAGCTAACATGCCAACTATTTGTAATGGATAAACCAATGATTAACTAATGTCTTTTTGTCTGTTGCTAGATAACCTTCAAATAGGCAATATATGGCAGTTTGGGACTCAAATTTCATTTATTGACTTGTTTTTAGCATGCCGGACAGGTAGAAAACACTATTTTTGTCCTCATCCGTTTTAGACTTTTAAGATTATATAAACCAATAAATTGTAACGTACGAATATGCACAACATTGCTAAAACCTTTTTCCCGATTTTATTATTACTTTTTGCTGCAGTAGTGACAGCACAGAATGGGAAGAACAATGTCGGAAATGCGCAACGCATCTGGCTTGATTCTGAAATTGGTCATCAGGGCGACTACCAGTGGAAAATGATAAAAGCTGGAGATGCAACAGATCCCGGAGAAAAGATTTCGTTATCCAATTATGCAACTGCAAATTGGATGCCGGCCATCGTTCCCGGAACAGTTTTGAATTCTTTGGTGTATAACCAAAAATACCCGGAGCCTTATTATGGAATCAATAATAAGATTGAATCTAAATTGATACCGGATATTTCTGAAACCGGACGTGACTTTTACACCTATTGGTTTCGGACAGATTTTACAGTACCGCAGTCATTTAAGGGAAAGACTGTCTGGTTACAGTTGGATGGTATCAACTACCGGGCAGAAGTATGGGTGAATGGTAACTTGTTGAGCACAATGAACGGTATGTTTATTCAGGACTATATTGATGTTACGGATTTTGTGAAAATCGGAGGAAAAAACGGATTGGCTATAAAGGTCTATCCGGTAGATGTTCCCGGAAGTGCGAAGCCGAAATCCTGGGGAGCAGCCGGCGAATTCCATAACGGTGGAAACGGTAACATTGGTTTGAATACTACCATGTTGATGACGGTAGGTTGGGACTTTACCTTTATGGACGGTATCCGTGACCGTAATACAGGTATATGGAAAAATATTTCCCTCTATGCTACAGGCAGAGTAGCATTACGCCATCCTTTCGTTAAATCTGAATTGCGAAAACCTGATTATGACCAGGCTCGTGAGACTGTATCGGTTGAAATTATCAATCCATCGACCAGTAACCGGGTAATCAGTTGCAAGGTGAAGGGTGAAATTGTGGGTGAAAATATCACTTTCGAAAAGACCTTCCGACTGATGCGTGGAGAAGAAAAAACAGCAACCTTCTCCCCCGAAGAATTCCCGCAACTGATTATTAACTCTCCAAAACTGTGGTGGCCTGTCAATAAAGGACCACAAAACTTATATGATCTGAAACTGACAGTATCAGTTGACGGCAAAGAATGTGATTCTGTGAAAACAAGATTCGGTATTCGTGAAATTGTCTCGGATAGAAAAACTCCCGATAAATCACGTGTCTTTTATGTGAACGGCAAACGATTATTTATTCGTGGTACCAACTGGATACCGGAAGCCATGTTGAGAACTTCAGATGAACGTACTTATGCTGAATTGCGCTACTCCCGTCAGTCCGGTGTCAACCTTTTAAGAATGTGGGGAGGCGGAATTGCAGAGTCTGATTATTTCTTCCAATTGTGTGATGAATTGGGATTGTTGGTATGGCAAGAGTTTTGGATGACCGGTGATACTCGTCATCCACATGACAAGGCTCTCTATATGAGTAATGTGGAATCTACCGTAAAACGTATTCGTAATCATCCTTCTTTGGCTTATTATGTTGCTTCTAATGAGAGTACAGAAGTTACCGGTACTCCTGAATTACTGAATAAACTGGATGGTACACGTGGCTTCCAGATGCAGTCCGAATGTGAAGGAGTGCATGATGGCAGTCCTTACAAACAGGTAAATCCGATGCAGCATTATGAAAATACGGCCTCTCCCAGAGGAAGCCGTGTAGACGGATTTAATCCGGAATACGGTGCACCTACTCTTCCGACTGTGGAAATCCTCCGGGAAATGATGGATGAAAAAGACCTTTGGCCTATCAATAAGGAAGTATGGGATTATCTGGATGGAAATGGTTTCCATCTGATGAGTACTATGTATACAGACTTGGTGAATAACTACGGAAAATCATCATCCATTGATGAGTTTGCACAGAAAGGGCAATTGTTGGGAGCTATTAATTCTAAGAGCATTTGGGAAGTATGGAACTACAATAAGCTGGATTATGGTGATCGTTTCTGTTCCGGACTTTTGTTTTGGTATCATAACTGCTCTATGCCTCAAGTGGCTTCCCGTATGTGGGACTGGTCTCTGGAACCGACAGCGTCCCTTTATCATACTGCCAATTCTTTAGAACCATTACATGCACAGTTTGACTATCTTAAGAATACAGTGTCTGTAGTGAATGATTATTATCGTGAATTTAAGAATTATAAAGTGATAGCACAGGTTTACGATATTAACAGCAAGAAAGTATTTGAAGAATCAGCAGTGGTTAATCTACCCTCGGATGGAGTGGTAAACGATGCGTTGACTATTCGTTTCCCGGAAAACATATCTCAAGTTCACTTTATTAAACTGATTCTGAAAGATGAAAAGGGAAAAGATGTTTCTTCTAACTTCTATTGGCGTTCTAATGACAAATATGAAGGAAGCAAAACTTTGACCGGTCCGGCTGCTTCAGGTTTTGAAGATTTGAGTAAACTGAAGCAGGCAAAAGTGAAACTTACCTATAAAGTAAGAGAAGATGATAACAATTACTTTGTAGATATTACTTTGAGAAATACCTCCGGGCAGATTGCTTTCTTTAATCAGTTGCAATTCCTGAATTCAAAAATGAGTCCGATACGTCCTTCATTCTATACAGACAATTTCTTCTCCTTGATGCCGGGTGAAAAGAAAACGGTAACCATTGAAACCGCAAAAGGAAAGTTGAAAGATGGAGCTGTGTTGGCACTGAAAGGCTGGAATATAAATAAGCAAGAATATAAATTGAAGTAAAAAAGTAAGAATATGAATTGATTCTGCTTTCTTTGTTTCGGTAGATTGTGGAATCAATCATTGATATTGTAGAGAAATCATTTTAATCATTAAAAAGAAGTGAGATGAAACTTAAGTTTATCATAGGTGTAGTCGGTATATTATCAGCATGTGGATTTACTAATGCACCTTCTTTAGATACTACTCAGGAAGAACAGGATAATAATTGGGTGATTGGTCCGTTCCATCGTCCGGAAGGAGTTAATCCTGTCATATCACCGCAACCGACAGAATTTTATTGTCCGATGCGGAAACAGCAAGTGAAGTGGGAAGAAAGTGATACATTTAATCCGGCTGCTACTACAAAAGACGGAAAAATTATTGTACTTTACCGCGCAGAAGATAATTCGGCTCAAGGCATAGGTAAAAGAACTTCACGTGTTGGTTATGCTGAAAGTAAGGATGGGATTGAGATGAAGAGGATGGCTAGCCCTGTTCTTTTTCCTGCCGAAGATAATTTTAAAGATCAAGATTGGCCGGGGGGCTGCGAAGATCCCCGTGTGGCTATGACCGAAGACGGATTGTATGTGATGCTTTATACGGCATGGAATCGAAAAAAAGCGCGTCTTGCTGTAGCTACTTCCCGAGATTTGAAGAATTGGACAAAACATGGACTTGCCTTTGATAAGGCATATAACGGTCGATTTAATAATCTTTTCTGCAAGTCAGGTTCTATTCTAACAAAATTGAAAGGAAATCAATTGGTCATTGATAAAGTTGACGGTAAGTATTTGATGTATTGGGGAGAGTATGCGGTATATGCTGCTACTTCTGATAACCTGATTGACTGGTATCCGGTTTTGGATGAGAAGAATGAGCTAATGAAAATTATACAACCTCGTAAAGGGCATTTTGATAGTTTGCTGACAGAATGTGGTCCTCCGGCTGTTCGTACCAAACATGGTATTGTTCTTATGTATAATGGTAAGAATAGTGGTAAAACTGGAGATGCTGACTATCCAGCCAATGCTTATTGTGCCGGACAGCTGTTATTGGATGGTGACGATCCTTATAAAGTATTGGATCGTTTGGATAAGCCTTTCTTTGCTCCCGAGGCTCCTTTTGAGAAGAGCGGACAGTACAAAGATGGAACAGAATTTATTGAGGGACTTGCATATCACAAAAGGAAATTATACCTCTATTATGGTTGTGCTGATTCTCGGGTAGCAGTCGCTGTATGTGATGATGTAAAGAAGCTGAAGATAAAATAGTAGATTATAAAACAATGAGAATAAAGCTGGATACATATATTGCTTGTATTGCTATTTTTCTGTGTTCTTCTATAGAATGCATCTATTCGCAAAAATTGAAATGGAATTTTGGTTTATCACGTAGGCAAAGTTCCGAAGTGATACCTCATTCAAAATATTCGTTTCAGACAGCTAAACTTAAAAAGAAGGTTATAGAACCCGGAGAATTGAGTCCGCTTTCCGATTGGGAGTATCAACTATCCAAAGGATGGGAAATGATAGAAGGGTATAAAGCTAGAGCTGCCGAAAAATCAGTAGTTGCGCAAGATTTAGATACAAGTGAATGGTATTCGGCAACAGTTCCAGGTACAGTCTTAACTACATTGGTGGATCAGGGTGTGTACCCTGATCCTTACTGGGGACTTAATAATTTATTGATTCCCGATACGCTTTGCCGGATGGACTGGTGGTATCGCAATTCTTTTAATATTCCTCGTAATAAAAAGGGAGAGAAAGTGAAGTTGATTCTGAATGGAATCAATTATAAAGCGGAGATCTGGTTCAATAGGCAATTATTAGGAACGATGACCGGTGCTTTTGAGAGAGGTATTTTTGATATAACTCCTTGGGTGGATTATGATAAAAAGAATCTGTTGGCCATTCGTATTCTTCCGCCTAATAATCCCGGTATTCCTCACGAGGCAAATAGGAAAGAAGGAATTGGTCCCAATGGTGGAGCATTGTGCCTGGATGGTCCTACTTTTATCTCTTCAGAAGGCTGGGATTGGATTCCCGGCATACGCGACCGAAACGTGGGTATTTGGCAGGATGTCAGAGTCAAATTTGGAAATGAATTGGAAATTGTTGATACACATGTGATTACGGATTTGCCTTTGCCTGACACTACTTCTGTCAATTTTATCGTTCAGACGGAGATTTATAATTCTTCTAAAACGACTCGTACTGCTAATTTGCATTTTAATATTGGCGGAGTGTCAGCTGTTTATCCGGTTTCTTTGAATGCAAATGAAAAGAGGATGATTAAGCTGACTTCTAATGAGTGTAAAGAACTGCAAATGAAGAATCCACGTCTCTGGTGGCCGAATGGGTATGGAGAACAGTATTTATATGATGCATCTTTAAGTCTGATTTCATCAGGTAAGGACACACTTGACGTAAAGAAGATGCGTATCGGTATCCGTGAGTTGGAGTATGAATTGTCTGCATACGAGTATAACTCTCCTATAGTGCGTTTGAACTATAATCCGACTGCTGCTTTGCAGGATGGAAAACCCGCTTTTGATACTGTGAAACGTAAGAAAACAGATAATAAAGTTCGCTATACGAATTACGATGGAGAGTTTGTCCCCTATTTATTAAAACCAGTATCTTCACAAGGAATAGAGTTGATAAAAGATTCACTGATGAAAGAATATATGGTTATAAAGGTGAACGGACAACGGATTTTTTGTAAAGGAGGTAACTGGGGAATGGATGATGGTATGAAGCGAGTTTCCCGGGAACGACTGGAACCTGCCTTGAAGTTGCATAAGAATATGAATTATAATATGATTCGTAACTGGACGGGTGAGAGTACGGAAGAAGTATTTTATGAGCTTTGTGATGAGTACGGAATGTTGGTTATGAATGATTTTTGGCTTTCGACAGATGGGTTTAACCTCAATCCGCTGGATAACTGCCTGTTCGTTAGAAATGTGACCGAAACAGTACGTCGTTTCCGCAATCATCCCTCTATTGCTTTATGGTGTGCACGTAATGAAGGATTTGCAACCAATGAACTTGAGTACATGTTGGCCGCCACTTTGGCTAAAGAGGACGGCAGCAGGCATTATACAGGAAATTCCCGTTCATTGAATAGTTCAGGAAGCGGGCCTTGGCGTTATCAGTTTGATGCAGGCTGGTACTACCGTTCTTTGGCCGGAGGATTCCGATCCGAAGTGGGTACTCCTTCTCTGCCTACGGCTGAAACTGTTCGTGAGTTTATGGCGGAAGAGGATACATGGCCCATTAGTGATGTTTGGTATTACCATGATTGGCATAATCATAGATATGGTAGTAAGACTTTTAGCGAGCTTTATAAGGAAGGCATGGATCGTAAATTAGGACCTTCTGATAATTTAGATGATTTCTGTAAAAAAGCACAATTGATTAATTACGAAAGCCATCGGGCTATTTTTGAAGCATGGAACAGTAAGATGTGGAATGATGCTTCCGGAGTACTACTGTGGATGAGTCATCCTGCATGGCCTAGTATGGTTTGGCAGAATTACAGTTCAAATGGCGAAACTGCCGGTGCCTATTATGGCACTCAAAAGGCGTGCCGTCCTCTTCATATTCAGATGAGTCTTAATAGTCAACATAAAGTTGATATTATTAATACTACGCTGAAAGAATATCGGAATTTGAAAGTGGAAGTCGCGGTTTACGATAAAGAAGGAAAAAAGATACGTTCCTCACAACAAAAGGTAAGTCATGTGACAGCTAATGCACTGACTCCTGTAGCACAATTAGAGGATATAAAAGGTCTTCCTGATTTCAGTTGGGTAAAGCTGGTATTGACAACAAATAATGGAAAGTTGTTGGATGATAATGTCTATTGGCTCAATCAAAAGGAATGGGATGGAAAGGTTTTGACTGATTTACCAGTTGCTTCGGTGAATGTATCTGTGAAGAATTTTGCGAAAAAAGCAAATCATTATGAGGGTAAACTTATTGTGAAAAATCCAGGACAATATCTGGCAGCCGCAATAGCATTGACTTTGAGGAATGCAAAAACAGATGCGCCCATTCGTCCAGCTTATTTTGATGACGGATATTTTTATCTGATGCCCGGCGAATCTAAAGAAATCCGTTTTCAGGTGGATTGTAAAGAAGGGGTGGATAAGATGCTTTTGCGGGTAGATGGATATAATGTTGAATCGAAAGATATATTGTTGAATAAATAAAGATTAGGTATTTATGTATAAGAAGGTATTAATATTATTATTTTTTATTCCTTTTCAGTTGTTGTTTGCTCAAACGAGTATGTTGAAAGATTTCCCGGAGGGCTCTACTCCGGAGGAAATAGGTAAGCGATTGGCCTATCGTTTTCTGACAGAGAAACATGCGCTTCATGTCGGAAAATGGATTGGTTATCCGGAGACTTTCTATTGGAACGGGGCTTTACGGTATGCTTATCTTGCAAAAGATAAAGAACTTCTCAATCGTTTGCAAGATAAGTTTGAACCTCTGTTTACCGAGGAGAAAGCGTTGCAACCTATTATGAATCATGTTGATGTGAATATGTTCGGGAGTTTGCCACTTGAGTTATATCTTGTGACGAAAGATAAGAAATATTGGTATTTAGGATTGCCTTATGCCGATTCTCAATGGAAAGTGCCTGCAAATGCGAAACCGGAGGAAAAGGAATGGGCTGAAAAAGGATATTCCTGGCAAACACGTTTGTGGATTGATGATATGTATATGATTACAATCGTGCAGACTCGTGCTTATAAAGTAACGAAGGATAAAAAATATATTGATCGTGCAGCTAAAGAGATGGTGATGTATCTGGATGAGTTGCAACGTCCGAACGGTCTTTTCTATCATGCACCCGATGTACCTTATTATTGGGGACGTGGAAATGGCTGGATGGCTGCCGGAATGACGGAATTACTTCAGTGTCTGCCTAAAAATCACAAAGACCGTCCTCGTATTTTGCAGGGCTATCGGGCAATGATGGAAAGTCTGAAGAAATATCAGAATCCGGAGGGCTTGTGGAATCAGTTGATTGACCAGTCTGACTGTTGGACTGAAACATCAGGATCGGCTATGTTCACTTTTGCTTTTATCAAGGGAGTTAAGAATGGATGGTTGAATGCTGAAGAATATGCCCCTGCTGCTCGTAAGGCGTGGATAGCTTTAGTGTCATATCTTAATGACAAAAATCAGGTGAGAGAGATTTGCGTGGGCACGAATAAGAAGAACAGTAAACAGTATTATTATGACCGTCCGCGCCGCACGGGTGATTATCATGGGCAGGGACCTTATCTGTGGTGTGCTGCCGCTCTAATGGAAAAGTAATCGTTCCGGTATTGAGTAGTAATTGAGGCTTTTGGAGGATATTTCTATTGATTTGGATAATTTTTTTATTTATAGCTCAATTTTTTTTATTCAATGTGAAGGATGTTTCCTAATTTTGGCTCAACAATTTAGTACAAACGGAATCAGACAGGCTGATTCGCAATCATGTTTTATATGAGTTTGAAATATTTACTTTGTGGGATGGCTTTTGTGGCATGTGCCACTATTGCTGAAGCTTTTGATAATGTGCCGGAATCGATTTCTGCATCTATTTCTTTGAAGGTACCAGGAAATGGAGCGAAACACTATCCATTGACTTTTCAGAAATCGCAGAATAATAATGGCACTTATTATTTGGAGAATTCGGAAAAGATGCCGTTGACTGTGTCTCAAAATATAGTTACTGGTAATGATGGGCTACGTATTAGTGTATCTATCACTGCATTGGAAGATGTCTATTTTAATTACAATCAACAGATGGCAACCGGCTTCCGTCATGATGACTGCCTGTTCTATATGCCGGGGTTCTGGTATCGACGTAATCTACGTTCACCCAAAGAGGCTCCTTCATTCCATACATCAGATAGTTGGATTGTAAGCGAAGACAGGTTAAGTGCACCTCTTACGGGAATTTTCTGTGAGAAGACACAACGTTTTATGACTGTCAACAGACTGGATAAGTTTGTAAACAGCACTTTGGCCACGCATCGAGAAGGTGAGATTATTCTTTCGGATAAGACATCTTTGGGGTATACCGGATTTGAAAATAAAGGTGGTGTTGCTACTCTTTCTTTCGGTTTTCCTTATCGGGAAGCTCCCAAAAGTTATATTCGTAAATTGACATTAGCTCCGGCTGTGACTGCTTATCAGCTTCTGAAAAAAGGAGAAACTATTTTGTTGACCTGGCAAATTACTGAGGGTGAAGCTAAGGATTACTCTGATTTTGTGCGCCATACTTGGGAATATTGTTATGATACATATTCTCCCAAGCCTGTTGATACTCCCTACTCAATTGAGTATATGAAGCAGACTCTTAGCCAATTCTTTGTAAGTAGTTTTGTTGATAAATATCCATTGGTATATAATTCGGGCATACATCTTAGGACAGACGCATGTACAAGTAATGGGCAGGCAGAGGTCGGTTTTATCGGTCGTGTTCTTCTGAATGCATTCAATGCTTGGGAATATGGCTGGGAATGTAACCGGGAGGATTTGAAGGCTAATAGTACTAAAGTCTTTGATAGTTACCTGAAGAATGGTTTCACAGAGGCAGGCTTTTTCAAGGAATCGGTTAATTTTGATAAGAATTCTGAAGATCCTGTTCATAGCATCCGTCGTCAGTCAGAAGGGCTTTATGCAATCTTCCATTTCCTGGCTTATGAAAAAGAAAAAGGACGTAAACATCCGGAATGGGAACAACGATTGAAGAAAATGCTGGATATGTTTCTGCAATTGCAAAATGCTGACGGCAGTTTTCCACGTAAGTTTCGTGACGATTTCACTATTGTAGATAAAAGTGGGGGAAGCACTCCTTCTGCTACATTGCCTTTGGTGATGGGATATAAGTATTTCAAGGATAAACGTTATTTGGATAGTGCTAAGCGGACTGCAGGTTATCTGGAGAAAGAATTGATTTCTAAAGCAGATTATTTCTCATCTACCCTTGATGCGAATTGTGAAGATAAAGAAGCATCACTTTATGCTGCAACTGCTACTTATTATCTTTCATTGGTTACTAAGGGAGAGGAACATAAACATTATGCTGACCTGACAAAGCAAGCCGCTTATTTTGCCTTATCATGGTATTATTTGTGGGATGTTCCTTTTGCTCCCGGTCAGATGCTGGGTGATATTGGTTTGAAAACACGTGGCTGGGGAAATGTATCAGTAGAAAATAATCATATCGATGTCTTTGTGTTTGAATTTGCCGATGTGCTTCGTTGGCTGTCGAACGAGTATAACGAGTCTCGCTTTTCAAATTTTGCAGAAGTAATTTCAACTTCTATGCGCCAATTATTACCTTATGAAGGGCATATGTGCGGTATTGCAAAGGTAGGTTATTATCCGGAGGTTGTCCAACATACAAGTTGGGATTATGGAAAGAATGGTAAAGGATACTATAATGATATTTTTGCGCCCGGATGGACTGTTGCTTCTTTGTGGGAGCTGTTTACACCAGGGCGTGCAGAGACTTTTATGAAAAAGTAATTATAATAAATTAATTTGTAATGACGTCTAGAAGAGATTTTCTTAAAAAAGCCGGGCTGCTTAGTGCTGCTTTTGCAGTTCCTGCCCTTAATGTGAATGGCGATACCCCACAGTCTAAAATACGTCTGAAGAATACTAAGATTGCGGTGGACGATCGATGGGATGTTATTGTAATTGGTGGTGGACCTGGTGGATGTACCGCTGCAATTTCTGCAGCTAGGGAAGGTGCTAAGACTTTATTGATTGAGGCAATGGGGCAACTTGGTGGTATGGGAACTGCAGGGATGGTTCCGGCATGGTGTCCGTTTTCGGATGGTGAGAAAATCATTTATAGGGGATTGGCGGAAAAGATATTCGAGGCATCAAAAAAAGGAGTGCCTCATGAGAGAAAACAGAAGTTGAACTGGGTGAACATAAATCCCGAATATCTGATGCAGGTTTATGATCAAATGGTCGCTGATTCGGGAGCTCAGGTTCTTTTCTTTTCGAGGGTTGCAGCCGTTGAGATGTCAGCAAATGATACAATAGACGCTATCATTGTGGCAAATAAATCCGGACTTGTTGCATTCAAGGCGAAAGTCTTTATTGATGCAACAGGAGATGGTGATGTGGCTGCATGGGCAGGTGCTTCCTTTAAAAAAGGAGGAGAGGATGGAGTAGTGCAAAGTTCTACTTTATGTTTCTCGTTTGCCAATGTCGATAGCTATCACTATAATCTCATAGGCCCTTCATTACATACGAGTAACAAGAATAGTCCTATTTATGATGTGATTAAGTCCGGGAAATATCCATTGATAGGCAAACATTTCAATAGTAATCTGATTGGTCCGGATGTGGTGCAGTTCAATGCAGGGCATATTGACAATGTTGATTCGACCGATCCATGGGCTACTACGCGGGCAATGGCTACCGGTAGGCAGATAGCAGAGCAATATTTGGAAGCACTGAAAGAAGTGCGGCCCAAGGCTTTTGGCAGTGCTTTTGTAGTGAAGACTGCCTCCTTGCTGGGAGTCAGAGATAGCCGTCGGGTTGAGGGTC
>ERZ791659.692-NODE-692-length-21826-cov-15.942_pt1 | contig 21826 bp, 18 predicted proteins | sample MGYA00510053_ERZ791659 | MGnify/ENA primary metagenome ERZ791659 (study PRJEB30046, sample SAMN00715192) | human gut metagenome | study: EMG produced TPA metagenomics assembly of the A metagenome-wide association study of gut microbiota in type 2... | reverse complement strand
CAAGACCGCAATTTCACCGGAACGGTGTATAATTGCGCCCTTTATTCTAAAGGGTTTTGGACGTTGCTGCGTTCGTGAACGTCATGCACCATCTTTGCAAGCGCCAGCACGACTTCAGGTTGACGGAACGAGATTTTCAAAAGTTCCATCACCTGATCATCTGTCAATTCTTCCGGGCAGACAAGAAAACTTTCCAGCATTCCGGCACGGGTGCAAAGGCGATGCACACGCTCTCTCCGGTTCAGCTCCGACATTCTGCGTTCAAGGATCTTTTCCCGGTGCTGACAAGAGCGCAGCTTCTGCTCGGCAATGTATATCTTGCGTTGCAGTTTCTTCGATTTGTCGCCCATTAGTTTTCCTCCTCGTTGTGGATAATATAAAAAGGCCGCCTACCAGTGGTAAGCAGCCTATGTAATGACGTGGTATTTTGAAGCAATATCTAAAGATTTCCACCGTGCTATTTTGAGTGAATTGAAGCATTTTCACTGACTGCCAGAACAAAATCTGCCATTGTCATCGCAGAATTAACGAACAAACGCGCATGGTAATCCGAAATATTGATTCGTTTTGCGCCTACGCCATGCGAATCACTTGCTTTGTTTCGCATCTCAGCAATCGCAGATAGAATTTTTTCGAGTCCCGAAAGTAGTCCGTTAATACGCTTATCCACATCTTTGTCTTGATGCATATTGTATAGCTGCTTCACTTGATTATAAAGTTTCCCCATGTCACCGCTTTCTGATGGCTCCACACCTTTCTTTTCGATAACATAACAAAACACCTCTTCGACAAGAGTGCGAGACTTGGTGATAGCACTGTCGTAATTTCCATCCGAAATATCTTTCATTGCTCGTTCTGATATATCGGTGATGTATCTTCTATCAAGGGCTGTTACAGACGGCGCTGCGACAGAGATAGTTGTCCCTATTTTTTGAATAACAAATACCGAACCAGTTTGAACAAGCTCGTTTCCACCGAAGTACAAAATGCCATTGATTTGATTGATTATAGCTTTCACGATATGTGAATAGGCATAATCTATTGTTTCTGGTGTTTGTCCTCTAAGTTTTTCAGTAAATTGGCCCTTTGAAAAAAGGAATGAAAGCAAGTCCGATTCATGCCCATTTTGAATACAATGTGCTAGCAAATCATCCATATAAGCCCATCTGCTTTGCGCTCCGCCATTCCAAGCATAGGTTACCGGCAAACCGAATTTATTAGACATATCACAGAGCATCGGTCCACTCAAATAAGGCATTGAAACCTTAATATTGCTGTTCTCTCCGTTTATTTCCAGAAGGCCGAAGTCCGTATCGCCATCAAGAATAGCAAGGATATTTTTTTCACGCAACAATTCATATTTTGATTTTTCATGTTGCATATCTTGCCCTCCTTATGTAGTAAATTAAATTCCGTTATAGTTTTCCCAGCGCCATCTGACAAAATCTCGATTTGTGAAGTCAGGAAGGACGATTTTGGGAGGAATGGTTGCGCCATAATCCATTCTAGCTCGGGTGGATAATTCAACCACACCTGTTTCTGAGATTCGAAGATGTCCAGAATCAAACAAGGTATGAATATCAGTTCTCATTGCAAACCCATTTGCAATGGTATCCTCACCATTGTATTTGAACGGCTTGATATGTGCAGCTTCAAGCACTTCTGGCATAGCGACATTCGTGATGATACAGCGTTGGCACGAAGCAAGAACATCGTGACGGAACCTAGCTTGATTTGGTCGGCTCATTCTATAGCTCTGCACTCGTTTGCGTTCAACTTCTGAAGCGACCTCACTTGTACGAATTTGGTTCAGGACATCTTGCAGGGAAGCATCTGTAATAGGAGTTGCGAGAATTTCAGCAATTTCCGATTCAATTGAAGTGTTAATACGGTACTGTTCAGAATCTCTTGGTGCTCCAGTCTCTTTTACCAGATATCCATAATTTTCTAGGAATAGCAAGTATTCTCTGGCAATGCGGAAATCATTTGCAGCCTCACAGCAGTTCGGCCAATCCGCAACAGAAATCTCTTCGGATCGATGCCAGATGATGAAGTTTACATAGTCCTCAATCTGAGCATGACACCCAGAAAGAGGAATGATGATTCTCGTCAATTCTTCGGTAGATAAATAGCCCTGCCCTTTTTTCTTAAGTTCCATTATTACAGACAGAATGATTCTAAGGGGATAAATAATCAGACTGTGGCTTTCCCAGTTCAAACATTCAGCAGCAGTCTGAATGTGGCTATTGGGAAGTTTAAATGTCTGAACTGTAATAGCCGAAAACTCTGTTTGCGAAATGTCATGTTCTGCAACACGTCGTCCAAAGTCTGTAAGGCGAATAAGTCCTCTACTGTTGTCCGGAATCAAGCCGACTGCCTTCCAATACTGACCAGAGTTTCGGATAATATTTCTTTTGCCTGTTCTTTTTGCAAGATCAACGTCAACAGAATCTCTAACATCATTTGACAATTCGACAAGTTCGTTCGCAAATTCCGGAGAACTGTATTTCAACCCTCTACCTTCTAGTTTTCTCATTCGAAATAGAATACCTAAAAGGACAACTGGATCGTTAATACCCTCCGTGCACTGAAGAGACGCCCATTTCCATTTGAAATCCGGGAATGGTTTCTGCGGAACATAGTCTTTCGAGAACACTTTTCAACCCTCCTTGTATTGGTTGAATACATTTGCAACTGCATACCCAAGCAACGGCGGCACCGCATTTCCGATTTGACGATATATTGAGCTGCGATTGCCATAAAACTCATAACTCAGCGGGAAACTCTGAACTGCCGCAAGTTCTCTGCATGACATTCTCCGTTTTCCGTTAGGATGGGGGAGAATAACAACACCGCCCTTATTATCGCCCCTCGCTGTTACAGTGGGCGCTGGTTTATCGGGGTCAAGCTGTCTGTGTCCCAAATACCCATTGAAATTTAATTTGTACTTTGAGTATTCGTGATTCAGCAGATTGTTGGGACTGTCAGGATCTGGAATAGGTGCCATCGCTTCACTTACACTTACCCACTTAGGCAATCCATCTTTTCCATCCTTGCTGTGTGTTGCCCTCGGAAAAATATATTCAAAATCAATATCATTACGAACGCCAACAATTATAACTCGTTGCCGTGTCTGCGGCACTCCATAATCTGCGGCATTTAGGATTTTATACTTCACCTTATATCCCAGCTCTGAAAAATCACTTAAAATCATTTGAAAGACTTTTCCTTTAGCTAGATTTGTAAGTCCCTTCACATTTTCTGCAAGAAAGAATTTTGGCTTTTTTTCATTTATTATTCTAATAAGCTGTTTATATAGAGCGTTTCTCTCATCGTCTTCATGCCGCTTGGTATTTGCAACGGAAAATCCTTGGCACGGAAAGCCACCAATGATAATATCGCAATCCGGCACATCATTTTCATTTACCTTAAAAATATCTTCGCAGACAATGTGATTTCCAAGGTTAAGGCGATACGTTTCCACAGCATCACCATATAAATCGTTCGCCCAAATTATATCATGTCCAGCCATCTTAAATCCCAAGTCCAATCCGCCCGCACCGCTAAACAATGATACTACCTTCATATATTCTCAAGCTCCAGTCTTTTCAGTTCTTCTCCCAATAATTTAGCAAATCTCACGGGAACAGCATTTCCAATCTGGCGATAGCAGGCATTCATGGAGCCTACAAAATGAAAGTTCTCAGGAAATGTTTGTACGCTTGCACTTTCACGAATGCTCAATCGGCGCTGCCCGTTATAGTGTGGAATTGCACATACTCCGCCCTTTCCGTTGCCACGAGCCAATATCGTTGGAGAAGGTTTGTCCGGATCAGTTTGTCTGTGTCCTGTAAAATTTCTATATTCTACTTTGTAAGCGGAGTAAACATGATTGATTACATTGTTCTCTTTATCCGGATCGGGAAAGTGTCCAATAGCCTCCTTTATCGAAACCCATTTGGGAAGATCTTTGCCGTCCTTCGAATGATTCGGCTTCGGAAAGTGGAACAGCATTTTCTCTCCTAAATCTTTCCTTTGACCGATAATCAAAACTCTTTGTCTTGTTTGAGGAACCCCATAATCCGCCATATTAACCAGATTGACCGTTGTTATATAACCAGCCCCCTCAAAATCAGACACAATCTGTTTGATAGCTTCGCCTTTTCCAAGGCTCAGGATTCCTTTTACGTTTTCAGCAATAAAGAATTTGGGTTGCTTAGTCTTTATTGTGTTGTAGAAGAATCTATATAGCTGGTTTCTATCATCTTCCAATGTACGAAGTCTGTTTGCCAAGGAGAATCCCTGACAAGGAAATCCGCCAACAACAACTTCCGCATCTGGAAGCGATTTAATATCAATATTTTTTATATCGTCACAGACAATATGATTTCCTATGTTCTCTTTGTATGTGGCTACAGCGTCTTTGTCAATATCATTTGCCCACACAACATCGTTACCAGCTTGGATAAGACCCAGATCAAGTCCTCCCGCACCACTAAACAATGAAATAATTCGCATTATGCAAGCTCCTATCCTTACTTTATTTTATTTCCGCTGAATCATAACACACTTCAAATAGCTCGCTTGCATCACACTCAAACAAACCACAAAGTTTTTCTAATGTGTCGAAATCTATACGAGTTGCTTTATCGTTATACAAACTTGAAACAGTGCTTCTTGAAAGGCCTGTAAGTTTGTGCACATCCTGAATAGAGTATCTACATCTGCCCATCAAAGTTGACAAATTACAATGAACCGCCATATCCAGCCCTCCTTATCCATGATATTATATATAATAGTAGCACAAAAGCTGTCCATTGTAAACGTTTAGTTGTACATTTTGACTTGTTAGGCATTCACTGAACAAGTGATATTTCGCAAATTACACTAGGTCGTCATTTATAAGAAGGTTCTCAATCTGCGACCTGAATTCTGGATACGCTCCAGATATCTTGACCGCAGATTGACTCCTAACCATTACATTATCTCGTCAGATCTTTAATGCCAGAGGCACTTTTCGCTCTCGCTTATTTTTTGTTCACCCTTTTGTTTTACGATACTTGTAGCCGGATGGTCAATCTAAACTTTCCATCGTACTCAGTATGCCCGCACAGGCTGGATAGCCAGCGTAGCACCCTTTACCTGATACGTCACCCCGCCAGTTTCGCCCCTTGTTTTCCTCTGGCACACCTCCGGGTGCTGCGCTGTAAGGGCATCAAGCTGCTTTTGCAAGTCAGGATTCAGCGTGAACACGCTGTTTGTTCCGTCCTCGCTGGCGTAGATCATGGTTTCCAGCTTAAACATCGTCAATCAGTTCTCCCTCCTCGGATTCGTCAAAGATGGTCGGTCCCCAGTCCTCGTCCTCCTCGATGTCCTGCATCAGGAGCCGCATATTGGTGTAGCACTCCATCTCGGCACGGACAAAATAGAACATCTGGTCATACCAGTCTGCCAGCGTTTCGTCCTCCAGCTTCCGGCAGAAGTCATACACCAGCTTGTTCTGATTGGGGTCAACCGTCAGCCCGGCAATCTCGTACAGCCGCTTGCGTGTCAGTTCCAGATTGGCGCAGCCATAGGTGTAGAGCAGCTTCTTTTCTTCAAACGTCAGTTTTTCATAGGCTTGTTCCTCCGCATAAAAAAGGGTCTGCCCTGTGCAGACCCGATGTAGCAAAAAGACCGCCGTGCGTTGTGCAGAGCGGTCTTGAACTCAGGATTGGAGAAAATCCCGGAGTTCCTCAGCGAAAAAGGAGATTTTTGCGATAGCAGCTATCGCTATGTAAGGCAGGACGAAAACCACAAATGCGGTAATCAGCATTTTCAGGACTTCGCCGCCGTCTGCCAGCTTCATGACCCAGCTTGCAAGCGCCACGAAAAAGAACAGTCCCGCCAGTAGATTCGTCAGGATCGTGGAGAAGGTCGTGAGGAAGATGCCCACCCACTGCGCCAGAATCAGCAGCAGAAGCAGCGGAAAAAGGGCAAGTTTCAGCATCCATTTCAGCACAGCCATCGTGGGCACCTCCTTATACAAAAATCAGCTCAGACTTGATGATTTCCTCGGCACGATTGCGGATGCTGTTCATCCGGCGCACCCATTCCAGTTGATTGGCAACTTTCAGGGCTTCAGTCACGCCCTCGGCTTCCTGCATCTGCCGGATGATTAGAGCAAGCTGCTCTTCGGACTGTTTGTCCAGCTTGGCAAGGTAGCTGCTTAGCTCACCGGACAGGAGCAGTTGGTTGTATCGAACAGGGTGCTGCTCCTTCAGGTACGTCTTATGTAAGCGGCCCCACCGCCCGGTGGGGTGCTGCTCTGTCGGGGCTGCTGCGGTCAGGTTCGGCAGATAGTGGTCGTTGACAAGGGTGTAGTCCAGACCGTTGGCGTTGTCATGGATGGAATTTTTCATGGTAGTCATGCTGCATTGTCCTCCTTTGGTTTCGGCGTTGGGACTGCTTCTGGGTCAGGTTTTGGATTTTCTTTTTTCTTGTGATAGAATTCCAAGGTTTTCCTGTTGTGGTTAATTCTCCTGCACTCATCGGAACAAAATTCCTGCTGGCTGTGTGTAGGCCAGTAGGAGTGACCGCATACGGCACAGGCACGTTGCCGGTAGTAATGACCTCCTCTCTCGGCTTCTCTAGCCGCTTCCTTTTGCTCCTGTCTCGCCTGATTCCAGCAGTCTCTTGAACAGAAAATCTGTCGGTTGCTCGTAGGTGTAAACATCTTCCCGCAGTGCGGACACGTTTTGGTTTTAATGATCTCGCCACCGTTTTCAGCGATTTTCTTTGCCTTTCGCTTTTCTCGATAGGCTTTTTCACGTTTGCGCTGTTTTTCCATGCGCTGCCGTTCTTCCTGCTCTTTCTGCACTTTCAGTTCGGCAAGTTCTTCCTCGGTATAAGCAATATCGACTTGACCGACATAGTTGAAATAAATATCAACCTTTTGTGTGCGGGCGTTGCCTGTACCCTCGGCTTCATAAACAACGATTTTATCGACAAGTTCGTTAAACATTGAATCGGAGATTTCTGTTGGATTTTTGCACTTGCGAATCAGCGAAATGAAATGCCGAATATCAGCAGAACTTGATTTATCTTCGGCAATTTCGGATTTCATCGTTTCCATCTTCGATTCCAATTCTGCCTGCTCGCTATCATACTGTGCCATCAGCTGCTTGTACTGTCGTTCGGGCAACAGTCCAGCCATAAGATTTTCGTACAGGCTACGAATAAGGGCAGAAAGCTCATCATAGCGTTTTTGACAACGTTTCAATTCCGATTGGTTCTGCTTCGGCTTTTCTTCACGTTTCTCTTTCCAAAGCGATTGCAGTTCCAAAGCGAAGGTTTCTTCATCTTTTAGAACAAATCTCGAAAAGCGTTTAACCGATGCCAATATCAAGGCTTCAACATTATCGGCACTGATTGAATGGGCAGTACAGCCATTCACCCGACTTGCATATCCACCACAACGATAAGAATATTGAGTAGACCCATCCTTTTTACTGTAGTGTGTTTGCAAGGTCAATCTTCTGCCGCAGTCGGCACAATACAGATACCCGCTTAAACGGTTGGTGTGCGTTCCCCAAGCAGAAGCACGATTCACTCGGCATCTGCGTTTCTGAACACTATCCCAAAGTTCTTGCGATATAATCGGTTCATGCGTGTTCTGGAAAACGTACTGTTCATCTTCATCTGTTTCTTTTCTCTTGTGAAGTTTGAAATTTGTGCTTACAGATTTTCGTAAAACGGTGTGTCCCAGATATTCCTGCCGACCTAAAATTGTTCTTACGGAGGAGGTGCCCCACAGGTACGGATTAGAGAACTTTGTCCCATTGTACTGCTCCGGGTGATATTTCTTTGCGTATGCAGCAGGAATCAAGACTTTTTCCTCTGTCAACAGTTCTGCGATTGTCCGTGGGCTTTTTCCTTCGTTCGCAAGAAGAAAAATGCGCTTTACGACTTCGGATGCCACCGGATCAACAACAAGTGTCTGCTTATCGTTCGGCAAACGGTTATATCCATACGGAATAGAGCCGCTGCAACGTTTTCCATCTTTCATCCGGGCATCGAACACAGCCTTGATTTTATTGCTCGTGTCTTTGGCATACCATTCGTTCATAATATTCAAAAACGGAGCAAAATCATTGTCTGAAGCATTGTTGCTGTCGATGCTGTTGTTGATTGCAAGGAATCGGACGTTTTTCTGTGGGAACAGAACTTCCGTATAAAAACCGACTTGCAGATAATTTCGTCCTAAGCGGCTCATATCCTTCACAATAAGCGTTTCGACATTTCCTGCTTCTACCTCTTTCATTAGAGATTGAAAGCCGGGACGATTGAAATTCACACCTGAAAAGCCATCATCTGTAAAATGGCGGATGTTCTTGAAGCCGTTCTTTTGGGCGTAATCTTCCAGATATTTCTTTTGGTTGGTGATGGAATTCGATTCACCAGCAAGATCATCATCTCTTGACAAACGCTCATAGAGTGCGGTAATTTTGGGTTCTTTAGGCATTTGTTCTACCTCCTTTCTTATGGAATCTTTCAATTTAGGATAATCAAGTTTATCGTCCTATTAAAGTATAGCCCTCCGGGGCAAGTTCAATGGCGGTGGTGGTTTCACCAAAAGTAGATGCCCAGCAGTCGAAGTGTGTCAGCCCTTTTTGCTGGAGTGTGCCATATTGCAGATAGCGCATGACCGTGTACAGCTCCGACATGGAGTTGCTCACGGGCGTTCCCGTAGCAAACACCACGCCGCGCCCACCTGTGATCTCATCCAAGTAGCGGCACTTTCCGAACATATCGCTCGATTTTTGCGCTTCACTTGTAGACAAACCAGCGACATTGCGCATTTTTGTCGTGAGGAAAAGGTTCTTGTAAAAATGGCTCTCATCCACAAAAAGCCTATCCACGCCCAACTGCTCAAAGGTGATAACATCATCCTTTCTCGCATCGGAGCGTAGCTTTTCCAACTTGATTTCCAGCGTTTTGCGTGTCTTTTCCATCTGCTTGATGCTGAAATTTTCGCCGGCAGTGGCTTTCAGTTCGTTGATGGCGGCAAGCGTTTCATCAATCTGCTCCTGAATAATACGTTCTTGCCGCTCATAGGACAACGGGATGCGCTCAAACTGTGAATGACCGATGATGACCGCATCGTAGTCCCCAGTCGCAATTCTAGCACAGAATTTTTTGCGGTTGGCGGTTTCAAAGTCCTTTTTTCGAGCTACCAGCAGCTTGGCATTGGGGTATAGGTGCAAAAACTCTGCCGCCCATTGCTCCGTCAGATGATTTGGCACCACAAAAAGACTTTTCTGACACAGCCCCAGCCGTTTGGCTTCCATTGCGGATGCTGCCATCTCAAACGTCTTTCCGGCTCCCACTTCGTGTGCAAGCAGCGTATTACCACCATAAAGCACATGAGCGATGGCGTTACGCTGGTGTTCCCGGAGCGAAATTTCCGGGTTCATACCGACAAAGTGGATGTGGGAACCATCGTATTCGCGCGGTCTGTTGCTGTTGAACAGTTCGTTGTACTGCTTCACCAGTGCAATGCGCCGCTGGGGGTCTTGCCAGATCCAGTTGGCGAAAGCATCTTTGATTACCTGCTGTTTCTGCTGCGCCAGCATGGTGTCCGTTTTGTTCAGGACGCGCTTCGGTCTGCCTTCTTCATCTTCAATGGCATCATAGATGCGCACATCTTTCAAGTTGAGCGTATCTTCCAGAATCTTGTAGGCATTGGCGCGGGATGTGCCATAGGTTTCGGTGGAGGTAATGTCGCCTCTGCCCATAGCCGACTTGCCCTCAATGCGCCATTCTGCGGTATAGGGAGAATATCTCACTTTAACTGCATGACGCAGATAGTAGGGAATCTGGAAAGTTTCTGCCATAAACTTTTGGATGATCTCCGGCGCAAGCCATGTTGCACCCAGACGTACATCAATCTCAGATGCTTCAAGGTCTTTCGGCTGCGCCTTTTCCAATGCGGTGACGTTGACTGCAAACTCCGGGTTGGTTTCGGCGGCAAGTTGTGCCATGCGCAGTTTTGCCCGGACATTGCCGGACAAGTATTCATCCGCCATTTGCCAGCCCGCTTCTGGGTCAGTAGGGTCTGTGCCGGGGTCTTTGAAAATTACGCCGGATAGTTCGCTGGTGATTCGCTCATAGTCGCCGGGAGTGCCGAGCAGCTCTGCCATATAGGGCAAATCCACCCGGCCACGCTCTCCGATGGAAATTGCAAGTGCTTCCGTGGGAGTGTCCACGCTGGTGACAGTACGTTCCGGGCGAATGGTGCGTTTGGTGAACATCGCCGCCTTGCTTTTGAGTTGCCCCTGATCGTCCAGATTTTCCAGAGAACACAGCAGATAGTAAGAAGAATCCTGCTCAAATAATCTGCCGTTTTTGCGGTCATTCAGCAAGCCGTATTTTGCAGAAAAGTCATCGTAGGCGGCATTCAGCTTTTCCTGCGTAGCCTGAATGTCGGCATCTGGGTAGTCGTTTAGCTGCTGGTCAATCAACTCATTGACGATTTGCCGCAGCTCCACCATCCCGGTCACACGGCCTTTGGCGGTGTCGGAAAGCTCCACCTGTGTCATAACAGAATTTTCGCGGTAATACACTTCACCGTCAACCACGGTGTAGGAGAAGTTCTTCACATCCGGGTCAGCAGGGAGAATGTGTCGCTCATTTTCTGCATCCGCAATATCTGGTGTTTCGACCTCAACTTCCGTGTACAGTCCCTCAATATGCTGGATAGCTTCGGCAAGCTGGTCTGCCAGCACTGCACCCTCAATGGGGCGCACGGTGCATTCCTCACGGCCATACTGGGTGCTTTCGGTGGTCAGTTCGCCCAGCACCATCTCCGGGTGGTCTACAAAATAGCTGTTGATGGTAAAGCCATCTTCCGTTTTGCCGAGCTGTATCCAGTCCGGCTCATGGTCGATGGGGCGGTCACGCTTCTGCAGGAAGATAATGTCGCTGACAACATCCGTACCAGCGTTGGCACGGAAAGCGTTGTTGGGTAGACGAATGGCCCCCAGCAAATCGGCTCGTTCTGCCATGTGCTTGCGGGCAGAAGAATCTTTACTGTCCAGCGTGTAACGACTGGTAACAAACGCCACCACGCCGCCCGGCCGCACCTGGTCGATGGCTTTCGCAAAGAAATAATTGTGGATGCTGAAGTTCAGCTTGTTATACGATTTGTCGTTGACTTTGTAATTGCCAAACGGTACGTTGCCGACCGCTAAATCGTAGAAATCCCGCCTATCCGTGGTTTCAAATCCGGCCACTTTGATGTTGGCCTCCGGGTACAGCTTTTGGGCAATCCGGCCCGTGATACTGTCCAGTTCCACACCGTACAGGCGGCTGTCTGCCATGCTCTCGGGCAGCATTCCAAAGAAGTTGCCTACGCCCATACTAGGTTCCAGAATGTTACCGCTGCGGAAACCCATGCGCTCCACAGTAACGTAAATACTACGGATTACGGTGGGGCTGGTGTAGTGGGCATTCAGCACGGAGCTGCGGGCTGCGGCATACTCGTCCTCGGAGAGCAGCCCTTTCAGTTCCGTGTACTCTTTTGACCAGTTGCTCTTATCCGGGTCAAAGGCATCCGGCAGACCACCCCAGCCCACATACTGCGAAAGCACTTCCTGTTCCTCGGCGGTGGCTCCACGGTGTTCCTGTTCCAACTGAAACAGGGTGCGGATAGCTGCAATATTCCGGGCATACTTCTGCTTTGCGCCGCCCTCGCCCAGATGGTCGTCCGTGATGTGGAAGTTCCCGGCAGGCTCCGGCGCAGGTTCGGCATTCAGGGCTTCATCCAAGGCAGCGGCATCCGGGAAGGTCTGCCATTCGCCGTTGACCTCCCCAGAGATAGGCAACTTGTCCAGTGATTCATCAGACGTAGGCTCATCCCGTCGCAGACTGTCCTCGAACTGCTGTTTGTTCAGCACCTCGTTGCTCCACGAATAGCCCTGCGCACTGGTGTCGATGCGCACATCGGTTTCGCCCACATAGCCGATTTTGCCCTCGATGGTTCGTGTGAGAAGGTCTACCACAACATCGTCCCCGACCTTATAGTCAACGGCCTTTTCGGGAGCAGCGTCAAGGGCCTCGTCCTGCTGTTCGTACAATTCCCGGACAACAGATAGCGGTTCTTCCCGAAAAATTGGCATCCGCAGGTCGGCCAGTGCCATATCCTGCAAGGAAACCTTGCCCTTATCAAAATCCACTCCGCCAATCCGAAATTTCCGGCCATCCATATTGATGATGGAGCCGATGGGCAGATAGTCCTCTTTGTGCAGATGTTTAGTCTGGTAATGAGTCCCATCTTCGTTCAATCCGGCAAGGTAAACATCATTGCCCGCAGACCACAATTCTTTTGACTTTCTTGCCCATAAGCTAGGTGGAAAGCCTGTGACCTGAACTTCGCCCAGTGCTGTTTCTCTCGTAAACAAAGCACTGTTGAGAACTTTTGCGACCTTGGCAGCATCTTCTCCATAGAACATAAAATTGCCGCCAGCTTCAAATCCAACCAGAGTATCCGGGTGCTGCGCCTTTAATGCAGTGTATTCGGCTGCACTGGCGGCGTTCAGTTCAAGGGGAAAGTCGTTGACTCTTCTTTCTTTGTCCGACAGGTAGCGGTCAGACTGAATCATCAGGTGAATATATTTTTCGACCTGATTCCAGCGGAGAAGCACTTTCTGATGGTCGGGATAATGCTCAAACGTCAGCCCCTTGCTGTCATGGTCAAGCCAACCACTGCTTCCGTCCAGATAAGTGTGTGAAGAACCGCCGGGGCCATACGGTGCATATTCGTTGGCAAGAGCTTTTGCCCGGAGTTTTCGGTCAGGCTGCAACTGATAAATTTTCCATATCCGAAGTTTGCTGCCTTCAACATTGGAACCTCTCCGCAGCGCGTTTTCGATCTCAGCCTGTGACAAAGAGAAAGCGGAGGGCGATTTTTCGCTCTCCGCTTGGTCGATGGATTCAATTTGTTCAGCTTCGGTGGGAATGTGTGCATCGAAGAAACTTAGCTGTAAATCAGCTCGTTCATCACCAGTTCCTCGGCCTGTGCTTTCAGGCTGTTCATGTGCTGCACCCACTCCATCTGATACTGCTCCTTGTTCGGAGCCGGGTTCTGTTTCAGCAACTCCTGCATGGTCTGCCGCATCCGGCTCTCTGCGGTTTGCTCCACCTCCAACAGGTGCGGATGCAGAGTTCCCGACAGAAGCATCGTGTTGTACAGCACCGGGCGATGCTTCATCAGGTAAGTCCGGCGCAGTCGCCCGTACTTGCCCAGTGTTTTCTCCTGCCGGGGCAGGGTCAGGTTCGGGAGCTGATAATCCCCGATGGTCGAGTAGGTCACGTTCCTGCTGTTCATATTCATACTGGCTCCTTTCTACATTGCGGCGGCGGATTGTCGTCTTTACGGTTCTTTCGATGTTGCGCAGCACATCCCGGCTGCACTCGCTGACTGCGGTGCCCAACGCATACACGGCGGCAGGAGTGGAAAAGGAGAAGATGGCCTGAAAATCGTCCCGGTCAAAATGTCCTTCCGGCTCAAAACCGCATCGTTCAAGGACAGCATAGGTGATGCTGATTGCAGCGGCACTTTTGAACTGGAACTCCTGTCCGGCTTCATCATAATCCATCAGGAACGAGCCGTCAACGATGTCGAGAATGTCACCGCTGTTGTTATCCCAATAGGAATCCACCAGCTTGCCGCAAATGTCCGCGATCTGCTGGGTGATTCGTTCATGCCGGACACCGTATTCTCTGGCAAGCATTTCTGACACAGGCTGAACCAGATCAGGGCCGAGCTGCCACACCTCAGGGTCACGAGAATTGCGGCGCACCCCGGTATCGCTCACATCAAAAACATAGTGCAGACGCGGCACACTGCTGGACTGGTCTAACAAGGCGATGCCTTTGGAGCCGCGCCGGACATAGCGATTCATGCGATCATTCCAGAGGTCGAAGCTGGCGCAGGCGGTGGCATCAGGACGCTGGGCGTAAATCATGAGCTGGTCTGCATAGTTGTACTTGTACAGCCGGGATGCAGTGGTCAGGTAGTCCGTCCAGTTTTCCCAATACCGAGTCAGCTCTTTTGCCGTTTGCTGGGCGAGATTAAGATATTCTTGCGTTTTGTTTGGCATTGCGTTCCTCCTTTCAGCTTCAGGGTATAAAAAGAGCGGGCAGCTCCAGCCACTGCCCGCTCAAAAACAAAAATCATTCGATTGTAGCTAAAATCCTTTTGGGAAGCCTGTCTGTGATCTCATCCTCAGTCGTCCAGAATATTGTGTTCTTTTGGGCAATATCAAAATGAAGTTTCACGTCTTTTTTACAGAGCTGAATTACAGGTTTACCAAGTCCCATTGCATACCCTTCTTCAAAATATGCACCATTATTTTGGTGAGTTAAATCGACAACAATAAACTTACTGTTTTTTATATATTTCAACAATTCGGGGGTTATGAAGTCGTTGTGCTCTACTTCATCAATAAAAATCGGATGATAGCCAGCAGTTTGGATGCCTTTTCTAATAGAATTACGCAACTTGAGAGTGTCGTCGCCGAATTTCATTGCAACAAGCACATCTTTTTGAGAATTTAGTTCAATTCTAATGTCATCAAGTCTTGAATATCCTTTTGGGGTTAATGTTATGGGACGCTTTCTTCCCGTATACGATGTAGGACTTTCAATATACTCTTGTTTGACAAGGCAGTTAACGATGTACTTTAGCTGCTCATTACGCAATTCTGTAGGACGTGGCATCCACCTATCATCAATGTACTCAAATTGTTCGACAAAGAAATTTGCATAAACTCTGTCATTTTCCAAGAGAACGGGACTCCCCCAATAAGGTGTATGAGACTCTATCCATTGCAAAATGAAATCGACTTTTTCAGAAAAACGTTTAGGATACCAATTTTCAACATCAAGAGGAGTCAAATGAACAGGATAGCCAAAGTTGGATTTGTTCGTTTCAAACTCGTGCTTTTTTTCGGCGCAGTATTCTTTTGAACGTGTTGAAAAATAGCGCAGATCATTTTGCGGGTAACCATTGTATGCCAAATAAACAGATAAGTGATTCCAATTAAAATCCTTAAAGGTAGAAACAGCAGGATAGAATTCTAATCGTCCACAGATGGGACAACTAAATACTCGTCTGTACTCTGTCAAATCTTCTATAACTTCTACTGAGGTTTGACATATGGGACAAGGCCCAGTTTTTGATGTTACACTCATTTATTCCTCCTTGGTTGAGTGGAAACTATTACTTTTATTTTAATTATACCGATTCTTCTTTATGTTGACAAGGTAATGACGAGAAATAGTATGTAATTCCGCCCATAGGCGGTAAAAATCAGTTGAGCGGAAATTCCAGTTCGGCAAACTCGGCATCGGTCATAAGTTTCAGCTTTTCAATGACCTGTTCGGACAGTTCTCTCAGGGCAGTTTCATCAGGCATCAGGTAACACTGCATCAGCCGCAGCTCCTGCATCAAACCCAGCCGGGAGCCGGAATTATAGAGCATCATCAGCATCAATTCTTCGCCATTAAAGTTCACGAGCATCCCTCACTTTCCGGCACCCAACGGGGCTGCACTCCGGGGCATCGCATTTTTCTTTTGCGTTAGCCAGTGAAGCCAGCCTTTCCAGCGTGGAAGGGCGATGGTTTGCGCCCAGTTCTTCGGCTTCGGCGGCTCTGTCCATGATAAAATCGTAGTCCTGTATCAGCCGCCGACCTTTTTCCATGTGATGTGCTTCCAGAATTTCTTCCCGGACTTCCTGAATCGTCAGCTCCGGCGCGTCAATCTGGCCGCTGTCCATCACAGAGTAATCGCTGTGATAGAGGGTGTAATCCCAGCCATCGTCACAGGACTGGATAGCAATATAGCCTTTTCCGCCCAGTTCCCATGCACCTACTTCATCCTGTGTCTGGATTTCCGGGTAATAGCTGGCTCCATTGCGCTCCATGACCTCTGCAAACTGGCAGATGTGGAACATATCACCCAGTCCACCAACATCAAAATGATACTCGTCCCAATGTTCCAGCCGTGTCGTGAAACTTCGGCCATCCGGGTAGTCCACCTGAATCACACCGCCATTGGGAACACGGTACAAATCCTTATAGCTGCTGTCGATGAGCCGCACATCATCCCTAGGAATGGACGGATCTTCCCAGATGCGCCGCTTACGGATGCCGGAATCCGGGATGTTGTCGAGGATTCTCACGCTTTCCAGTTGAATAGCCCTGCGGGGGTCATCGGATAGCTCAAAAAGGAACCAGTTCCGGGCGGCAGGAATGGCATTTCTGCCATCGGGCGGCAGATACTCAAAGGGAATCTGTCCCTTTTCCAACGGCAGCAGGGTCAGCTTGTCATAGGTGGCGTAGCCAACGCCGGAGGTGTTTTCCCGCAAATGCAGGTATTTTTCGTTATTCAGCAGATAAACAGCTTCGTCCAGCACACTCATCAGCGGCCACCCTCAAATTCCAGCGAAAACTTACTGCGACCGTCGGCTTCGGTGAACAGCAGGACGGTGGCGTTGTAAACCTTGCCCTTGGCACTCTTGCAGTCTTTCAGCCGGACACGGCCATCGCGCAACAGCTTGTCGGCTACATGAGCATCCAGCCGTTTGCCCAACCGCTTGAAGAAAGCATTGTCTTTCCACAGAATAAAGCGGCAGGGATTGGCTTCACAAAACCAGCCTTTTTCACGTTCCACAACAGATTTGCCACAGTTCGGACAGACACCAATCACTTTATTTTTCATAAGCGCACTCGCTCCTTTCACGGCCTCGGTGGTGTTTACCAGCGAGGAGATCATATCGTTGATTTCAGTCATAAAAGTTTCTGGCTCCATCTCGCCACGCTCCACGCGCAGCAGTTTTGTTTCCCAGTCAGCAGTCATGTCGGCGGACTGGATTTCTTCGGGCATTACGGTGATAAGGGCTTTACCTTTGTCGGTTGGCAGCAGCACCTTGGTTTTCTTGTCGCCCTTGCGCTCCAGAAAGCCTTTTGCCACCAGCTTTTCGATAATAGCCGCTCGTGTAGCCGGAGTTCCAATGCCCTGACGCTCTGCATCCTCTGGCATACTGTCCGCGCTAGCTGTTTCCATAGAGTGCAGCAGAGTATCCTCGGTGAAGTGTTTCGGAGGGGATGTCTGTCCCTCTTTCAGTTCAGCACCAGAAATGCCACACTCGCTTTGCTCCTGCACATCCGGCAGAGCAGCAGGCTCTTTCTTTTTGTCCAGCAGATCGTCCAGCATTTTGCGCTCAATGCCTTTCCAGCCCTCGTCCAAAACCACCTTGCCTTTTGCGGTAAATTCTTCCCCGGCGCAGATGGTGGTCAGGACGGTTTCTGCACAGCGGTGAGGTTCTCCCATGGCGCAGAGCAGACGTGCCGCAATCAGCCGCAGGACGCTCAGTTCCCCGGCGGGCAAAGCTGAAAAGTCGGCCTGTACCATGCTTGCAGTAGGCAGCAGCGCATGGTGGTCGCTGACCTTGCTGTTGTTGATTACCTGTTCTGCATGGACGGGTACAGCTTCCCCCACGGAAAAGGCTCCCGCAACAGCCGACACCAGCCCCGGCAGGGATGCTGCCATGTCTTCCGTCAGAAAGCGGCTGTCTGTTCGGGGATAAGTGATGAGTTTCTTTTCGTAAAGGCTCTGCGCATAGTTCAAGGTCTGCTGTGCAGTAAACCCCAGCAAACGGTTGGCATCCCGCTGGAGCGTCGTCAGATCATAGAGCTGCGGCGGCTTTTCGTTTTTTTCTTTGCGTTCTACTTTTTGCACCACCGTGCTGACCTCCTTTCGGCAGTTGGCAAGCAGAGTTTCCGCATCCTCTTTCTGCGAGAATCGCTTGCTGGACGCTGTGCCGTCGCCCTCAAATGCCAGCGAAACCGTGTAAAACTTCTCCGGGGTGAATGCAGCAATAGCTGCTTCTCGCTGCACGGCCATCGCCAGTGTAGGGGTCATAACACGCCCAACCGCCAAAGACCGACCATACAGGCATGAAAAGAGCCGGGAACAGTTGATGCCGACCATCCAATCGGCACGTTCCCGGCAGAGTGCAGCCTGATACAGTGCATCATATTCTGTTGACGGTTTCAGATTTGCAAAGCCCTCCCGGATGGCATTGTCCTCCATGCTGGACAGCCACAGCCGGGAAACAGGCTTTTTACACCCAGCCTGTTCGTAAACCAGCCGGAAAATCAGTTCGCCTTCACGCCCTGCGTCTGTAGGATAGTTCTCGGAGGTGACTTTTCTGACTTTGTTACTCGATGGCATCCAATGGGCCGATAAAGCGGTAGAAAATCTGGATTTTCTGGACGTATTCGCCATCGACCTTTTCCGCTCTGGATACCAGAATCTTGTCAATCAGCTGATGCAGAATCTTATAGTTCAGTTCGGTGATACCAGCGTACTTGCTGACTTCATCAATAAAATCCTGAATCTTGTCCAGCTGATCGTGTTCAGCACGGCCTTCCCGCTCGTACTGCTCAATCTTCTCGGTCAGTTCAGCCTGTTCTTTGTCGTAGCGATCTGCAAGCATTTGAAAACGTTTCTCCGGGAGAAGTCCCTTTGATACGTCCTCATAAAGTTTTGCATACAGGTCTTCGATTTCTGCGATTCGTGCTTTACACTGCTTCAAATCCCGTTTGTGCTGCGCCCGGTCAGAGGACACCCGGAGGTGCATCTGATTTGCAATCTTCTTCACAAGGGCTTCCCGATTGCTCACAGCGGCCTTTGCGTGTGCCTGAATGTCCGCAAAGACAGCTTCATGCAGAACACGGGCTTCCAAATTATGCGAGTCACAGGCTTTCGCACCATATTTCCGATAAGTGCTGCAACAATAAAAGGTCTGATCCAGAACACTGTTACGTTTGCGCCTGTGCTCGACCTTGACTAACATCGTTCTGCCGCAGTCTGCACAGCGGACGATGCCTTTGAAGATATTGTCGTAGTCGGTCTTATCGCACATAAAACTACTGGAACGGCTGTAAAGGATTCGCTGCACGTTCTCCCAACGGTCTTGTGGGATGATTGCTTCATGTGTATTCGGAACGATAGCGCGTTCTTCAAACGGAATATAACGCCGCTTTTTGGATTTCATGGACACGGTGGGCTTGGCTTCGTAGATGATGTGTCCGGCGTAGACTGGGCTGTGCAGAACCTGACTGATATAGGCACTGTCCCAATCATACATCTTTTCATCATCAATAAAGCGGCCAAACATCTCTTTCTTGTAGTAACACGGCTTCAAGACTTTTTCATCGTGGAGCCGCTTGGCGATGCGGTGAAGCCCCAGCCCTTCCTCTGCCATTGAATAGATATACTCAACAACGGGGGCGGTGTTCGGGTCGATCACAAGGTGATTGTGGTCGGCAGGGTCTTTCTGGTAGCCAAACGGTGCGCCGCTGGAGATATACTTTCCACTTTTCTTGCGTGTCCGAAGGGCACTCTTGATCTTTCGGGAAGTGTCTTTGGCGTACATTTCATTGATGATGTTTCGGAACGGGGCAATATCCATCTGAGATTGCTCGTTGGAATCATAACCATCGTTGATTGCAATATAGCGGACACCGTGTTCAGGAAAGAAGATTTCCATATACGTTCCGGTTTCGATGTGGTTGCGTCCAAGTCGGGACTGGTCTTTGGTAATGACTGTTGCCACCTTTCCTTCCCGGATATCATCCAGAAGTTCCTGAAAGGCAGGGCGGTCAGAGTTCGTACCGCTGTAACCATCATCAACATAGTACTGGCAATTCCCGAAACCGTTGCGTGTGGCATACTCCATAAGCATTGACTTTTGAGTGCGGATGCTCAGGCTTTCGCTGTTTGAACCGTCATCTTTTGACAGTCGGCAGTATAAAGCAGTTACTTTTTTGTCCTTTTCCATGTGTACCTCCATAATGGAAAAGAGACCTCATCAATCACATTGTAGCGGATGCTGCGTGACGATGCAAGCCCTTTTCCGCAGTAAAACGTCCAATTAGCCAGCGGCGAGATACGATTCGGCAGTTTTACGAATTTCTTCTTCCACAAGCCGCTGAAAAAGCGTATTCATCGGCACATTGCCGATATAATGGCGTTCCACGATCAGGCGCACGGACTTCGGACTTCTCGGCGCACGTTTGCGTGTGGTGGGCTTCTTCTCAGATTTTTCTTTGTTCAAGGGCAGACCTCCTCATTCATGTGGTGCAAATACGGAAAGGAATGGATGGATTCTATTCGTTTTTCTCTTTTTGTTTTATTACGTTGGTTAGGTGAAAGTTTTCTTCGATACAGTCTTAAAGGCTGCTATACTGCATAGGAAAAATATCTTTTGCAGATGCCATTAAGAATCTGCATCACAGAATCGTGATTTTGGCGGTTCTTGAATCGTGAAAAACGCAGAACTATTCAACATTTGGAATTTTCACAAAGATGTGATTGGGCGAAGAAAACCGCGTTCGTCTGCGCTCAATCAATCCCGCAGCGTCCAATTCCTTAAGCGCACTGGAAACACTGACAGTGCTGCGCCCTAGCTGCTCAGCCAAAGAGCAAATCGTAAAAATGACAAACACGAATCCACGTTCATCTATCCAGAGATTTTTCTGCGAGAGTGTGGCACGGTCGAGTAGCAACACATAAGTCATTTTTGCAGTCTGACTCAGGTCAAGTTCCAAAAGGAAGCGTGGGTATGGGAGAAACGGCGGCAGCGGAGTTTGCGTGGTAAGATATTCTGAAATGTTGATCACCTCCAGCTGAAGCAGAAATCAGGAACAAAGAGTATGTAACGAGAATTGGAGGGTTCCAATTCTCCAGTCGCAGAAAAGCACGAAACAAGTGCTCAACTGCGTTAATAAGTTAAGGTCTCCCATATTGGTCCTCGACTTCCCTAGGAGTGGGGAATCGTCCAGCGGCGGGCTTAAACCGCACCATTGGCATTTCAGCCACCCCGTCTTCGTCATGACCGGGCTGCGAGTTACAGAAGTACCTTTTGTGAAGTACCGGACGATTGAACTATTCACTTGTCAAGGAACATATGGAAGATTTCTGGACTTTGACGGACGAAAAACATCCTTCTACTTGGTAGCCGATGAAAAAGGCCATTTCGTAGCATTGCAAGCAATTTTGTAAACAAAACGTCATAATAGTCCGAGAATGGTCTTGAAAAAGATGCCCTACACTTGGTAGGCATCGAGAACGCCTGTTTCGTAGCATTGGTGAGAAACTTGTAATTGAATTGTAATTCTTGAGACCAAATCTCCGCTTTTGAAAAAATCCTCTCAATAGGTAGGCAACGAAAACAGCCCAAAGACAACCATCTTTTTGAGAATTAACAAAAAGGTCACAAATGACCGGCTTTCAAAGAGGCGCTTCTACTATTAACAGAAAAAGTGGCCTAAAATGGGGGGTGTTGGAGAAAATTTCTGCCTTAAAAGTACGCCTCTACTCACTAGCCAGCGAGAATAGCCAAAAGCCAGCAAAAAACAAATGAATTATGTACTTCTGCCACTGATTGCAACGGCATATCGGTGACAGAAAGATCGTTTAGAGCGATTCTTCGCGGTTTGGGGTGGTAGAAATCGTTTTGTAGTTGGACTTTTTCTGCTGAAGCTGCTCCAGCTGTTTCAGCACCGATTCCTTCTCCGGGGGCTTGCCGCCCGGTGTGGAAAGCTGCTGCTTATTCAGCACCATGTCGATATACTTGCGGATATTTTTCAGGGCAGAGACATCCGGCTGCAAGGTTTCCAGTTTGGTACGCAGTTCTGCGCTGCCGGATTGCAGCGCAGAAAATTCGGCATCCAATGCCGAAAAATCTACCGCTGTGCTGCCGTTCAGTTTCATCAG
>ERZ791659.676-NODE-676-length-22295-cov-3.06407_pt1 | contig 22295 bp, 15 predicted proteins | sample MGYA00510053_ERZ791659 | MGnify/ENA primary metagenome ERZ791659 (study PRJEB30046, sample SAMN00715192) | human gut metagenome | study: EMG produced TPA metagenomics assembly of the A metagenome-wide association study of gut microbiota in type 2... | reverse complement strand
AAAATTATCGGTGATGATTTAATGACAATGGAACGGACACGTCTGGCTGCCATGCCCGAACAACGTCGGTTAGTTTATACATTGAACCGTTATGAAGACAAGTCATCTGCTGAAATAGCAGAAGAAATGCAACTCAGCCGTCGTACAGTAGAGAACCATTTATTTATAGGTCGTCGTGAAATGCGTGAGTTCTTCAGAAAATGTATTTAATCTTATTTATTTAATATATAATCCTTTGTGCTTATGGAAAAAGAATCAGAATCTATGAAGAGACATCTTGATGCCTCATTTAATTTTAGAAAACAAGAAATAAATACTATTTTTAAACCTCAAATTTAATTTTATGAAACGAAGAGGATTAATTTTTAATTCGCGGCCTAACAAGACAGCAGTGTTTGCGTTAGGATTAATGCTGGGACTTTGTCCTGTTTCAAAGGCATGGGCCGATACGAATATGAACGATAGCCAAGTGGTGGCGCAGGCTCAGAAGAAAGTGAAAGGTCAAGTGGTTGACGTAACGGGTGAACCTTTGATTGGCGTGAATATCAGCGTGATAGGCGGGACAGAAGGAACTATTACCGATATTGACGGGAATTATACAATTAATTTGCCGGCAGGTGCGAAACTGAAATTCAGTTATATTGGTTATAAAGACCAAATAATAGAAGTGGGCGTCCAAACAGTTGTCAATGTGAAAATGCAGGAAGACAGTGAAGTGTTGGATGAAGTCGTGGTAGTAGGATATGGTTCACAGAAAAAGGAGACACTGACAGGTGCGGTAACTGTCGTTTCCGATAAAATGTTGAAGAATAAAGGAACGATGTCCAGCCCGTTGCAGGCAATGCAGGGACAGGTTCCAGGTGTTACGATTACCCGTAATTCTGCGGCTCCGGGTGATGAAAGTTGGGGGTTGAAGCTGCGTGGTTCTGTTTCTGCAAATAGTGCGGAACCGTTGATTGTTATTGACGGAGTTGCTTACGACGGTGTGAATGCATTGCGGAATATTAACCCTTCCGATATTCAGTCTATCAACTTCCTGAAGGATGCGTCAGCGGCTATCTACGGTTCGCGGGCTGCAGGCGGTGTGGTATTGGTGACCACCAAACAAGCAAAAGAAGGTAAAGCAAGAATAGAGTATAGTGGTTCATATACATATAAAATGGTAGGGTTGCAACCGGAATTGATGACTATGAACGAGTGGGCGAATGCAGTATTGCAAACTTGTCTGAATGACGGTCAGCCCGATTCATATTCGTGGGTTAAATATGCGAAAATGGCATTGGCGAATGAAGGCAAATATATTGACTTGGATCATAGTGCCAATCCTTTTGCTCCCAGCTATTCGGATGTGATGGATTTTGTGTTTATGGATACCAACTGGCAGGATGTATTGTTCGGAAATTCTTATTCCACCCAACATGACCTGGCTATTTCTGGTGGTACGGAGAAGAATTTGTACCGTTTGTCCGTAGGGTATATGTATGACGATAGTAACTTGAAATGGGGGAATAACAACAACCAGCGTTTCAACCTTCGTCTGACTAACAAACTGAAAGTCTTTGATAACTTCGCTATTGAATCTGTCATCGCTTACAATCGTCAGGATCAGGTAGCACCATCACAACTGAATAAAACGCTGACTTCCAGCTATCCGCAACCGGGGCTTCCGGCTTCCACCATTGACGGGAAACCGTATTCGTGGGGAACATGGCTGTCGCCCATCTGGTTTGCCGAGTTGGGTGGTGATAATAAGTTGAAAGTCTCTGAAATCAATATCAGCGAAAAGTTCACTTACAATATCAATAAACACCTGGATGTAGTGGCCAATCTTGGTTATAACTCCGGCGTGGCTTCACGTGACATCAAGAAGATGGCTATTACTTCCTATAATTATGCCGGAACTCAAATAAACACGAAGGCCGACGGCTACAAACAGGAAGAATCATCTTACGAAAAAACGAGTTCACGTACTGATTTCTATTCTATGACAGGTTATGTTGACTATCATAATACATTCGCGCAACATCATAATGTAAGTGCGATGGTCGGTGCCCAATATGAATTGAAAGAATATGATTATTTTGGTGTATCGGTGAAGGATATTCAGAACTCATTGGAAACGGTAAATGGTGCAGGGCTTGTGAACCTGACCGACAAACATGGTACGAAATGGCATGAGGCTGTGATGTCCTATTATTCCCGTTTGAATTATAATTATAAGTCTAAATACCTGTTGGAAGTAAATATGCGTTATGATGGTTCTTCCAAGTTCAAACCGGAAAACCGCTGGGACTTCTTTTACGGTATATCCGGTGGATGGCGTATTACGGAAGAAGCGTTCATGAAGAATATCAAGTGGCTGAACGATTTGAAAATTCGTCTTTCATATGGTGAAGTGGGTAATCAGAGTGGTATCGACCGTTACGACGGTACACAGTTCTATAAATTTGAATCACAGAGCGGAGCTTATATCGGTCCCAACAAAGGCACTATCATAGATACAAACGGTAAAATCGCTTCTTTAGGACGTGAATGGGAACGCATCAAGAATTATAATCTGGGATTGGATTTCTCCTTGTTCAATTCCCGCCTTACAGGTACTGCCGAGGTATATATGAAGCGTAATGACAATATGTTGATAAACATTTCTTATCCGGGAGTTCTGGGTGATAACGCCGGTATGTCCAACAACGGAAAGTTCAAGTCGCATGGTTGGGAAGTTATGCTGAACTGGTCTGATAAGATTGGAAAAGACTTCACTTACCACGTAGGAGGTACTTACTCCTTCAATACCAATAAACTGACGGATATTGGTGCGGTATCAGTTTTGAAATCCGGTTTCGTTGACAAACAACAAGGCTATCCGTTGAACAGTATCTTCGGCCTGCGTTATGCCGGCAAGGCACAAACGGAAGAAGAACGCCAGAAGTACTTATATAGATTCCTTACCGGAAACACTATCGGACTGACCGAACAAAACTTCCGTCTGGGAGATAATATGTATGCCGATGTAAACAATGACGGTAAATTGGATCAGAATGACATTGTTTATCTGGGTACGGACGATCCGAAAATCTCCTTCTCATTTAATGTAGGAGCAGAATGGAAAGGTTTTGATTTGTCATTGGTTTTCCAGGGAGCTGCCAAACGTACTATTTTCCGTACGGGAGATAATAACGGTAATGAGATATGGCGCATACCGATGAAGGCATTGTACCTGAATACTTCGAATCAGTCTGTAGGTAATACATGGAGTCCTGACAACCGGGGTGCTCATTATCCTACATATAGTAATAAGAATGAGATTAACGACTACAACTATCAGGCTTCTTCCTGGTCGGTAGAAGATGGCTCTTACATTCGTTTGAAGAATGTGACGCTGGGATACAACGTGCCTTCTGCGTTTCTGGCTAAAACGAAGGCAATCAGTTCATGCCGTGTCTACGTAGCGGGAGCCGACCTTTGGGAATATTCTAAGATTAATGACGGCTGGGATCCGGAAGCAAGTCGCAAAGTGTCAGCCGCAGGACGTTTCCCCTTTGTCCGCACAGTGACTTTTGGATTAAATCTAACTTTTTAATGTATGAAGATTATGAAACTATATAAGAAAGCCCTTTTGATTGTATCGCTTGGCTTGACACTGAATTCGTGTCTGGACCTTGATCCGCAGGACCAGTTGGCAGATGGTAATCTGTGGGGAGCAGCAGATGACTTTAAATATTTTGCAACCAATTTTTATGGTTGGACACGTGATTTCAAGTCAGTTATTTCTGACGGTGCACATTCCGACTGGCGTTCGGACTTGATGACTTCCAGTTCCGTAAATATGTACAGTAACGGTAGCAATCCGATTCCGACTTCCGACGGTAACTATACAAGCAATTATGCTCATATCCGCCGCTGTAATCTGTTGCTGCAAAAGGCGGCATCTTTTTCCGGCACTGGTGATATCAGCCGTTATGTAGCGGAAGCCAAGTTTTTCCGTGCTTATTCTTACTTTGATTTGGTGCAGTTGTTCGGAGACGTGATTCTCACCAAAGAACCGTTGGATATTACTTCACCCGAGTTACGCATGAGCCGCAATGACCGTAGCGAAGTGATTGACTTCGTGATTCAGGATTTGAAGGATGCGGCTGAAGTTTTGCCGGAAACTATCGCGACAGATGATGAAGGACGTATCTCCAAATGGGGAGCCTATGCGTTCCTTTCACGTGTTGCTTTATATGAAGGTACATGGCAGCAGAATCGCAATAATGAAGAACGTGCCAAAGCATTGTTGGGCATTGCTGCGGACGCGGCGAAGAAAGTAATCGACAGCAAACAGTTCGAACTTTTCAAACCTGCTTCTTTGGGTGATATGGCTTACAAATATCTGTTTATATTGGAGAATGTACAGTCTAATCCTGCCAATCTGACTAAAAGTGCTAATAAAGAATATATATTCTATCGCCGCCATGATGAAACGATCGCTCCTATCGGGACTAATATTACTCACGGTTGTGTGGCTAATGTGCAATATATCAACCGCAAGTTTGTGAATATGTACTTGTGCAGCAATGGATTGCCGATTGAACATGCAAAGAGTGCCGATGTATTTAAAGGATACGGCGGACTGACTACGGAATTCGAGAACCGTGATAACCGCATGAAGAACTGTCTTCTGGCTCACGGAACCAAATATTGGGATAACGACAAACCGCGTATCGACTGGAAAGGCATGGAAGGAGAAGATGCGACGAATGCTATTACATGCAATGTTTTCCAGGGTTCCGGTTATCAGAATCAGAAATGGGGTACGGAGCGTAAAGTTGCCGATACATTTGAAGGTTATGACTTCCCGATTATCCGTTATGCAGAGGTTTTGTTGAATTATGCGGAAGCCATGTATGAATTGGGGACTACCGGTAAAGCTCTGGACGATGCATTGAACATTTCGTTAAATCTGGTTCGTCTCCGTGTGAACCCCGATATGCCAAAACTGACAACTTCTTTTGTTTCGGAAAACAGCTTGGATATGCGCGAAGAAATCCGCCGTGAACGTACCATCGAATTGTATAACGAAGGTTTCCGTATTGATGACCTGAAGCGTTGGAATACGGCTATTGTAGAGATGCCGAAACCTATTCTTGGGGTGAAATGGACAGGAACGGACTTTGCTACTTCATGGGCGGGTGCTTCTACGATGGCAAAAGATTCGGAAGGTTGTTTGATTTTGGAAGGCGGCCGTCGCTGGGGTAGTAAGAACGACCTGTATCCGCTTCCGGTAGACCAATGCCAGTTGAATCCGAATTTGGGACAGAATCCGGGATGGCAATAATCAAGTCAGAAATAACTTAAAGAATAAGAATCATGAAAAGAGATTATATAAAATATTTTGTCGGACTGGCTGCTTGTTCGCTTTTAGGTCTGACTGCATGCGATGATGATAAGGATTTGGGAGGGAAGATGGATGAGATGATTACAATATCCGCCATTACTCTTGAAGATACTCAATATGACGCAGGAAACAAAATGATTTGTTTGCTGAAGAATAAGGAACTCCAGCTCTCTTGGAGTATCATGCCCGAAAGTGCGACTAATACGAATGTACAATGGACATCGTCTGATGAATCTGTTGCGACAGTTACACCAGAAGGTCTGGTTATGACTAAAGATAAAGTGGGAAAAGCTATCATAACAATGACACCGGAAATAGGCTTCGGGCCTGAGGCGACTATCGTCACCAGAACAGTTGAAGTTATGGACGAATATACCTATATGTCGGCCGTCAATATAACTAATGTTCCGGTAGAAGAGATTGCGGCAGGCGATGAATATCAATTAACCGTTTCTTCAGAACCTGCAACTACTACGTTCAAGCGTTATAAATGGACAAGTAGTAACCCGGAAGTAGCTACGGTGGATGAAAAGACAGGATTGGTGACCGGAATCAGCAAAGGAGATGCGACTATTACAGTGACAGCTGATGATTTCAGTTCGAATCCGGTGTCTGCAAGTTGCAAGATAGGGGTTAAGATAGTAACTCCAATTACCGGAATGACGTTTACTGAAGATGCGGAACTTAATCAATTAGGATATGGACAGGAATATCAGATTAAGTACACATTGGAACCGGTAGATGCTACTGCTTCGCTGCTGACTTGGACGAGTGATAATCCTGATATGATTAGTGTGGATAAGACAGGAAAATTGAAAGTACATACTACTAAGGCCGCTTCTGCTGTGATAACAGCTTCTTATGGCCCTGTTGTACAAAGTGTAACTGTCACAGTTGCCGATGGACGTTTCTGGTATTCATTAGGTAATGGTTTGGGTAACGGACTGGATAATAATTGGTATTTGGATGGCAACAATGCGTCTGTCGTTTCATCTGACGGAAATAAGACCACTGTTCAGATGGGCTCCGGATACCGTGGTGACTTATGGCTTGCAAGAAATGGTAAAGGAAAAATTGTAAATGTAACTCCTGCTGATTATAGATATTTTGCCATTAAGATAGGATTTAAATCTCAATTGATTCCAGGAAAGAACAAACCCAATGGCTGTATTAAATTAGAGATTTTTGATGATGGCATTAAGAAAATCGGTCCTGAATATTTTGGAACAGGCGGAGATGCTAATAATAGATACGAGATTCTGGGTGCAAGTGAGATTTCGACTACAGAGCCAAATGTCTTGTATTACGACTTACAGTCAAAATATAAAACTGTGACTCCTACAGATTGGAATCAGGTATTTGATTTAGTGCAATGTAAGTTTGTAATTGCCGATTTCCCGGAAACTGCTCAGACTTATGATCTTTACTGGATTCGTTCTTTCAAATCCATAGAGGAACTTCAAGCTTTTGTAGATAGTGAAAACAATACTAACGAATAACTACCATGAATAAGATGAAATTATATACAATAATAGGAGCAGGGCTTTTTGCCCTGACTTCTACCACGCTTTTAGCATGTAGCGAAATAGAAGACGGCTCTAATGATATGAGCAGTTGGCCGGAAGTAAAAGATTATGTTACGACCTTGGAGCATCCTTGCATGCTCCATACGGAAACGGATTTTGAGTTCGTAAAAGGAAAGGTACAATCCGGTGCACAGCCTTGGAAGAACGCATTCGACCATTTAACTCGTGGTGGAAACAACTTGTCGCAATCCGGCTATAAGGCATCTCCTGTGAAATTGTTGGCGCGTCTCGACCAGAATAACTGGGCGGGTAAATATCCTAATGACTGGAATAATTACACGAAATTGATGAGAGATGCCGCAGCCGCCTATCAATTGGCTCTTCGATGGAAATTGTCAGAGACGGATGGCACACAATATGCAGATGCAGCTATTGCTATTCTGAATGATTGGGCTAAAACCTGTACCGGTTTTATCGTGAACGATAAAGGGGAATTTATAGACCCGAACGAGTTCCTGATTTTTATACAAGTGCATCAAATAGCAAATGCAGCGGAAATAATGCGCTCTTACTCCGGATGGCAGGAAGCTGACTTTGCTAAGTTCAAATCATGGATAGCCGATGTGTTCTATCCTCATATTACGAAATTCCTGTCCACACACAATGGCAACGAATGTGCGCTTCATTATTGGCTGAACTGGGATTTGTCTGCAATGACTGCATTGCTTTCTATCGGTATTCTGACAGACGATAATTTCAAAATCAATGAAGCCATTCAATACTTTAAGTTTGGTATCGGTTCGGGAAATATAGGAAACGGTGTTCCGTTTATGCATCTGGACCCGGATAGTAATGAAATGCTGGGACAATGCCAGGAATCAGGTCGCGACCAGGGACATGCCACTTTGTGTGTCAGCTTGCTAGGTGCTTTCTGCCAGATGGCAAAGAATGTGGGTGAAGACCTTTTCATATTCGATGATGGACGTGCGTTGGCTATGTGTGAGTATGTGGCTAAATACAATATCGGTAGTGCTGAAACCGGTAGCTCAAGTGCTAGCTGGAAGATGACTGGTTTTAGATATACGGATAATGATTTGCCTTATACTACCTATACCAATTGCAGCGGTAGCTGGGATACAATTTCGGCACAGGAAAGAAGAGAAGGAAAAGATTCCCGTGGTGAGGTGCGTCCTGCATGGGAATTGGTGAACCGTCTGGCACAGGATTATGGAAAATCGAGTATCTATGCCAAGATGTGGGTTGATAAAATGCGTGAAAATGCATCACGCGGAAATTCCGATGGTGGGGCAGGTGATTATGGACCTAATAGCGGCGGTTATGACCAATTAGGATTCGGTACACTGATGTTTGCCAAAGAATAAATATAAACGATTCCGTACCGGATGAATTATAAACGGGGAGAGGTTAAGCAAAATCTCCCCGTTTTTTATTTCAGGGCTGTCAATTATATCTTGTTATATCCCGGAGCACAACCTTGTTTCCGAAAAAGCAAGATACATCTTCATGAAAAATATATAGTTTTGCCACAAGCATTGTGTTTTACTTAATTTTATATCGTATGAACAAGAAACTATTAATGTATTTGTTTGGGGTAATGATATGCTTTATGGCTGCTTGCTCCGATAATGAAGATGAACAACCGAAACAACAGGAACAATCCAAGGAAACGCCGGAAGTGATAATAGAAGTGGTAGAGACACTGGAAGAGACAGTGCCTCAGGCAAGTGACTTTGTTAAAGTGTTGAAGAAAGCCGATCTGACAGGAGTGACTGCTGAGAAAATCACTGTATTTGCCGTCAGGAATGAACTTGCTGACACAAGGGCGAAAGCAGGACTGGATACTGTGTCTGTGAAACGTCACATTGTTGTCGGTACTTATAAAAAAGAAGAGTTGACGGACGGGCAGGAACTGACGAGTGTGAGCGGTGAGAAATTATTAGTTTCCAAAGCAGGCGACGAAATTTCAATAAATGGTGTGGTGGTAGCGGGAGAACCGGTACAGGCAGGTGATAGTTATATCTATGTGGTTCCCAAGTTGATACCGGCACGTGAAACCGGCTCGTCCGAACCGATATTGCATCGTACCACATTTAAGGTCATGAAGTTGACAGGAGATGATTACGGCAATTGTATACCATTAGAAGGAGTTGTTGTAAAAGCCTTGAATAGTACCAGGGATTCTTTGGAACGTAATGTAACGAATAGTTTGGGTGAAATCACAATCAGTCACGCTTCCGATACCATTTTCTATCAATTATATAGAGCCGGTTATCAAACGTACGTTGACTGGAATGTCGATGGCAAGATTGACGGGAACGAACAGATACCGGAAGGGGGACTGAATATGGTTATCTATACAGATACCGGAAATAAGACAGAATACTGCTTCATGAGAGAGCAGGCGGATGATGAAATGCCATTAGACAAGGCAAAGGAACAGTGGCAATCTTGCATTAAGAATTTTTATGACCAGAACCGTATTCTTAATCAAAGGCTGTGTTACGGATATGGCAATTTCTCGTATCGCAATGATATTGATTCGTGTTCTTATGAATATTGGAGAACGGCTTATAAGGCAATAGATTTAGGTGCGGGCTTGCAGAAGAAAGGTACAGATGCAGATGCTTCCTGGAAGGACTTCTTTAATTCGGTACAAATTGACATGAGTCTGATTTATGCGGATGTACTGGGATTTTATAATCAGGTTGCGGTATGGGATGCCGGAAATGATAAGTTTGTATGTACGACGGATGCCTTGACCAATTCTTTGAATGAAGCGGTACAACATCTTCCGGAACAACAGAAGGGAGCTGCTTATGCGATAGCCGCAAGGGTTTACCTGAGCCAGAAAAGATATCAAGAGGCGTATGAATATTGTAAAAGAGTGATAGATATGGGGCGATATGCACTTGTTTCGAATACAGACGTATTCTCCAGTAGGGCTAATAAGTCTGTTGTTTGGGGAGACTATGACGATAGCGTTTTCTCGTGGAGTGGCTTGAGTAAAGGCCTTTATTATCATCCTGTCCGCTATCAGGAAGTTCTTCTGATGTATGCGGAAGCGGCCAACGAATTGGGGAATATAGCGGACGCGATAGCACCTTTGAACCAAATAATGCAGGCGGAGGGTAAAGTTGAAATAGCACCTGCCGGTTCTACAAAGGAAGATATTAGAAACCACATCAATACGCTGTTTAGTACCTATTTGCAATATGAAGGCTTGGAATATTCGACTTGGAGACGTTGGGGAGTACTGGATGCAAAGATTGGAAACAGGTTTGGCTATCAGTCTCCTAAGAACTCATTGCTCCCGATTCCTAAGGCAGCCTTGATACAATATCCTGAACTGAGACAAAACGCGGGATATTATTAAGCAAGCGGCTATGGTCAGGAAATCTTTCCGGATAGCCTGATGAATAAGACAGGCTTGAAGAGGGAAACTGATAGATTGGAAGATTTACAGAAAAAATATTGGAAGGGGATTAGGTATTTACCTAACCCCCTTCGTATATATAAGCAAATAGGTCAGTAAATAGATTGTTTTAGGAAAGAGAATATATTCAGTTCTCCGATAGATTAGTTTTTATAAAGGTGGAAAGAACCTGTTTTTAGGAATAACAATTGAATTTAGAAAAGAATTATTAGTTAGGTACTATGCGTAAAAAGATTCTGTTTTTAGCAGGAATGATGGCTTGCTGCACCATGGCAGGCGCACAAGAAATAAAGACCTGGGTGGCTGATAAGGGAAACGGTACTTATCAGAACCCGGTTCTTCATGCTGATTATTCCGATCCGGATGTTTGTGCAGCCGGAGATGATTTCTATATGACAGCATCCAGTTTCAATTGTATCCCGGGTATTCCTATCCTTCATTCCAAGGATTTGGTGAATTGGTCGCTGGTGAACTATGCGTTGCCGGTGCAGGAACCGGAAGAGTTTTTTGAGATGGCACAGCATGGAAAGGGCGTATGGGCACCGTCTATACGTTTCCATAACGGGGAGTTTTACATTTACTGGGGTGATCCTGATTTTGGAATCTACATGATAAAGGCGAAAGACCCCAAAGGGGAATGGAGCAAACCGGTGTTGGTAAAGGCAGGAAAAGGAATGATTGATCCGACTCCTCTTTGGGACGAAGACGGGAAAGTATATCTGGTACATGCCTATGCCGGAAGTCGTAGCGGAGTGAACAGTATCGTGGTGATTTGTGAACTGAATGCCGAAGGAACGGAAGCAATATCCGCTCCTGTCATGGTATTCGACGGAAATGATGGAAAGAACCATACGGTAGAAGGCCCGAAACTTTATAAACGTAACGGATACTATTACATATTTGCTCCGGCAGGTGGAGTAGCGACCGGTTGGCAACTGGTACTTCGCTCGAAGAACATCTATGGCCCTTATGAATCGAAAATCGTCATGGCGCAAGGAAAGACGAATATAAACGGCCCTCATCAGGGAGCTTGGGTAGACACGAATGCGGGAGAATCCTGGTTCGTTCACTTTCAGGATAAAGGGGCTTACGGACGTGTGATTCACCTGAATCCGATGGAATGGAAAGCAGACTGGCCGGTAATCGGAGTAGATAAGGACAAAGATGGTTGCGGAGAACCTGTCACTTCATATAGAAAGCCGAATGTAGGAAAGACATATCCGGTAGCCACACCGCCCGAGAGTGATGAATTCAACACCCGCCATTTGGGATTACAGTGGCAATGGCATGCCAATAAGCAGGACACTTACGGGTTTACTACCGATTTGGGATACATTCGTTTGTACGCAGGCAGTCTGTCGAAAGAATTTGTGAACTTCTGGGAAGTGCCCAACCTGCTGATGCAGAAGTTTCCGGCGGAAGAGTTTACAGCAACCACGAAGCTGACTTTTACAGCCAAACAGGACGGTGAACAAGCCGGACTGATTGTGATGGGATGGGATTACAGTTACCTGTCCGTTCGCAAAGCAGGCGATAAGTTTATTCTGCAACAGGCAGTCTGCAAAGATGCGGAGTTGAAAAATCCCGAACAGGTGAAAGAACTTGCCAGTTCTCCGGTAGAATATCTGAAGATGCCGGGCGTGGCGGACAATGAATGGAAAACTGTTTACTTACAGGTAAAAGTTCGTAAAGGGGCAGTTTGTTCGTTTGCTTATAGCCTGGACGGAAAGAAATATACGACGGTAGGAGAGAACTTCACCGCCCGTCAAGGTAAATGGATTGGAGCAAAAGTCGGTGTATTCTGTGTGACTCCCAATGAGGGAAACCGCGGATGGGTGGATGTCGACTGGTTCCGGATGACTAAGTAAAAAAGAATAAAAATAGATAGATTAAGAATTAACGCGAAGATATTGAACGATGAAAAAGGTTGTAGTAGGTTTGGCTGTGATGTTAGGATTCTGTACGTGTGCTCACAAGCCTTCCGGTACATTGGATGTGAATAAGGCATTAGATTACTGTGCGGAACAGACACAACGTACGCTTGCAGAACTGAAAACGGATTCTGGTATTGACTATACGATGATGCCGCGTAATATCATGCCCGACGAGCAGCACTGGAACTGCCGTAAGGCGACGAAAGAAGAATGGTGTGCCGGTTTCTGGCCGGGGGTTCTTTGGTATGATTACGAATATACACAGGATAAGCAGATTCGGGAAGAAGCTGAGAAGTTCACCAACTCTCTGGAGTTCCTGTCTCGAATTCCGGCTTTCGACCACGACCTGGGTTTCCTTGTATTTTGTAGCTACGGAAATGGTTATCGCTTGACCAAGAATCCTGCTTACAAACAAGTGATACTGGATACAGCCGATACATTGGCTACCCTGTTTAATCCGACAGTGGGCACTATCCTTTCATGGCCCCGTGAGGTGAAGCCGCGCAACTGGCCGCACAATACCATCATGGACAATATGATTAATCTTGAAATGCTTTTCTGGGCAGCGAAGAATGGCGGTAATCCCTATCTGTATGATGTAGCGGTTGCCCATGCGGACAAGACCATGAAATGCCACTTTCGTCCTGACTATACTTCGTATCACGTAGCTGTATATGACACGATTACGGGGAATCTTATTAAAGGAGTCACCCATCAGGGATATGCTGACAGCACTATGTGGGCACGCGGACAGGCATGGGCAATTTATGGCTATACCGTAGTCTACCGTGAAACGAAAGACCCGAAATACCTGGATTTTGCGCAGAAAGTGACGGATGTCTATCTGGAAAGACTGCCTGAAGATAAAGTTCCTTATTGGGACTTCGATGACCCGGCTATTCCAAATGCTCCTCGTGACGCTTCGGCAGCTTCTGTGGTTGCTTCCGCTTTGCTCGAATTATCTACGTATCTTCCGAACGGAACAGGAAAACGTTATAAGGATGCGGCTATCGGGATGTTGGCGAGTCTGAATTCCGACAGCTATCAGAGTGGTAAAAGTAAGCCTTCATTCCTGTTGCACAGCACAGGACACTGGCCGAATCATTCGGAAATAGATGCTTCTATTATTTATGCGGATTACTATTATATCGAAGCCTTGTTAAGATTAAAACGTCTTCAGGAAGGGCATGGAGTGCTTGGATAAGGCGATTAAGTGAAGTATGCTGCCAATGACACAGTACCGATTGGCTTAAAAAATAAATGCTCTGTAAGAACTATTCATTCTCTGCAGAGCATTTTTACTGGTTAGGGTCAGGTTGTTTATTATTGTTTCACCTTGATGATGTCATAATTCAAATCGCTTACAGCTTCCTGCAAACTATCGTTTACCAGGCGAAGAGTAGTATCGTTTACAATCACGAAATACATCGGTTCGTCATTACCATCTTTCGGAGTTAACTTAACAGCGGTAACAGGCTTTTTGTTCACGACTTTGTGTACAGTCTGCTGTTTTCCTTTTGAAGTGAAGGTTTTGTTTTTACCTTGTCCATCGGCATCGAGGTAAGTCATATCCAGTGTATAAGTGGTATCTACACCGTCGGTTGCAGCGTTCAGGGTCAGTACATAGTCGATGCCCGGGCCGTCGGCAGCAGGGAGAGTACCGGCATAAACTTCAGTCATTTCTGTGATTGGAGTCATGGCAATGGCAAGACTGTCTGCTTCTGCCTCTGCGGTTTTGTTGGCTTTTGATTGGCAAGATGCCAAAGCAGCTACAACGGCTGCTAACATAATTACTTTTTTCATCATTAAGTGCTTTAAGTTAATATAAATATAGTGAGCTATCGCTCGGTTTTCTCTATTCTTCATCCCGTTTGATGACCAGCAGTTTGTCTACTCGTCCCCGATCCATATCCACTACTTCGAATTGCAGGTTCTTGTAAGTAAAGATGTCTCCGGCTTTCGGGATACGGCCTATCAGGAACATGGCCAGTCCGCCTAAAGTGGTGAAGTCCTCGGACTCCAGGTCTTCATAAGATAAAATTCCCATTTCTTCCATGAAGTCGTCAATGTTCATTGAAGCTTCCACCAGCATCGAACCATCCTGCCTTGTGACGATTTCTTCTTCTTCCATTTCATCCTCTTCAAGGATGTCTCCGAAGATACTTTCGGTCAGGTCGTGCAGTGTGATAATGCCTTCTGTGCTGCCATACTCGTTAACAACAACTCCGAACTTGTTTTTGTTCTTCTTAAATAGCTCTAAAACTTTATTTGCATACAAACTTTCCGGAATAAAGAGGGGCGGACGGGCTATTTCACGCAGATTGAACTGCCGTTGGCTGCCTACCATCAGGATAATATCTTTGACGGAAACCACTCCGATAATCTCGTCTTTCCGTTCATCCACCAACAGGTATTTGCTGTAATGTTCTTCTTCGATAACTTTCATCACCTTCTCCCGTGTATCGTCAGGATGCAGAATGATAAGATCCCTGCGATGTGTCATCAGTTCGTTGGCACGCTTGTCCGAGAAGCGGAATACGTCACGTATCATTTCCGTCTCTTCCTTGTCAATCACTCCCTGTTCCGAACTTTGATGGAGAATCATTTTAATTTCTTCCTGCGTCATGGGGCGTTCTTCGCTTTTCAGACCGATAAGTCTGTTCAGCAGCCGGGTAGAGATACTTAGCAACCATACAAAAGGGTAAGATACTTTTGTCAGCAGAATCATAATCGGACTGAATAAGATAGCGTATCTTTCCGGATTACTCAGGGCAATGGATTTGGGAACCAGTTCTCCGATGATGAGGGAAAGATAAGTAATGACTGCCACGGTTGTAATCATGGCGAGATTGCGTGCGTAGGCTTCCGCTCCCGGAATAAGGGAGAACAGGGGGACGAGGTCGTCGGCAATGGCTACTCCACCATATGCACCGGATACAATACCGATCAGTGTAATGCCGATTTGAATAGTGGACAGGAACTTTTCCGGTTCTTCCAGTTGTTTCAATACTCCGCGTGCGGATTTGTTGCCTTTCGCGACAAGGGTTTCAAGACGTGCTTTACTGGATGATACCAGCGCAATTTCATACATGGCAAACACGCCATTCAGTATGAGTAAGAAAAGAATGATAAGAAATTCCATAAATGGATTAAAATGGTTATTGCTTCGAAATTACATAAAAAATGAATACTCTCTATATTTATTAATGATAATTGGGTAAAATTGTTTGCTTCATCATATCAGAATTTTGCATAGTGGGGAAAATGTGCAGATGACCTAAGGCATTAGGATATAATTTGTATTGATAGTATTCAGGCACGGAATTGCTTCAAATTCCGTGCCTGAATGTATTCATTAGAGAGTACTACTCTTCTTTTATTCTAATTATTTCTTTGCGTAGCTGTCTGCTTTGGCTTTAGCGCGTTCGATACGTTTTGCGGTATCCGGGTGAGAGGAGAACATTCTCTGTACATAAGAAGATTTCGGAGCGTCCTTTGCCAGTTCAGCCAGTTTGGTTAATGAATTGGCCATAGCGTAAGGGTCGATGTTGTTTTTTACGCAGAATTCAACACCATACTCGTCTGCTTCGTTTTCTTGCTTCTGTGAATACTGTGCGCCGGCAAGAGCTTCTGCCATGGCTCCAAGTTCGGAGTCGGTCAGTTTGGCAACCTTGTCGCTGGCTGCTCCCGCTGCGTTCTTCACTGCCGAGCGGAGATAGGCGTTCTTCATTGCGTCTTTTGAGTCTGTGTGAACCACGTGACCGATTTCATGTCCAATCACCGCCATCACTTCTTCGTCAGTCATAACGTCCATCAGTCCGGCGCAGATGCGTACGCTACCGTCGCCGCAGGCAAAGGCGTTGACGTCTACTACTTCATAAACACCGAAGTTCAGTTTCAATCCGTCCATTTCTTTGATGTGTCCGGTCAGTTTCTCCAAACGTTTGCCGTACTCTGTGTCAGGTTTTGTCAATGGATTGTGTGTGTCCATCCACGCCATGTATTCCTTACTCATGTTGGCGATGTCGGCATCTGATAAAGTTACTGCCGATACTACGTCTTTTCCTGCTTGCAGGGCTTTACCTACATTAAATTTCTTTCCGAACTGTGCGGAAGCTGTCATTCCCATGCCTAATAATACTAAGGCAATCATAGCAATTTGTCTTTTCATACTCTTTTAATTAACGTTCAATTATAAAATTAATATTCAAATGTAATTCCTAAAGTTGGTAGCAACGTACCGCTTGATTGTTCAATCCGTTTCATCCGGTAGTGCCGGCTATCGGCGGGAGCATCCGGGTTTTCAATGATACCAGTGCTCATGAGCACATCTTGTTGTTTCTGTTTACTCATCGTGATATTCTGCAAGTCGATATAGAATCCCAACATGCAGTGTTTCAGATAGAATGTCTTGTCGATACGGATGTCTGCCTGTGCAAAAGCGGGAAGGCGTTCTTGATTGTATCTCGAATAATCATAGTATGCCTTTCCTTGCGCATCCCAAGCAGATACAAGCGATGATTTGCTCTCGTCATAAGGCGTGTAGGGAGCACCACCGATGCAGCTCACTTTCATTCCGACACTCCATTGATGGGGGAGATTATAAGTTCCGTGCAGGTTGAAAATAAACCGGTTGTCCCATGCGGACGCGATGTATTTGCTCTCTTTGTCGTTGCGGTATTCACTTTTAAATAAGGTAAAGGAAGAAGCTAGGTTCAGCTTTTTGGCTATGAGCCATTTTACCAAAACCTCTGCGCCGTAGGAGCGTCCCTGTGCGGTGGAAGTCAGTAATTCGTTTCCGACTACTCCATAGTCATTTCCTTTGCAGGCAAGGGGAATTCCGTCTACCATGGAGAGCGGTATCTTGTCATAATCCTTGTAGAATCCTTCAACAGAGACCTCGAACGAATCTCCTTTGCGCCAACTGATTCCCAAACTTTCCTGGCTGACTTTCATGTAGCGGAGATTGTGTTTGTTGACATACGTTCCATTGTTGTTCTTAAAGCCGAGGGCCGTGTAAGGGGGAAGCTGATAGTAAAGTCCTGCATTGCCGCTGACGAACCAATGGTCGGTCAGTTGGTAAGAGAGCGAGATGCGGGGGGATAGTTGGTCGGAAAGCGACTTCATTGCCGACGAATAATTATTGGCATCGGCTCTCAATCCCAGGGAAGCAGTGAAGCGTTCGTCCATTGATGAATAATTGATGGTTCCGAAAAGTCCCCAACGCAGAATTCCCAAGTAGGTGTGATAATCGAACGTTTGTGCCTGGTTGGTATATACTTTCTGGAAGGTAGTATTGGAATACTGGCTGTAATCCAAATTCACTCCAAGGTTGATTTTCCAGTTTCGGAAAGAAGAATTGTTCTCGAAACGGAACTTGGTTTCCTGTTCGGTTGAACGAAGGCGGAGCATCAGGTTTTCAGGAAGACTTTCGTCATTCTGGCGGTATTTCGTATTACGGTTGTTCAGGTAACTGTGGCTGACTACGACCGATTGTACATGTGCACCTGCATAATGGCGATATACAGCACCCAGCGTAAATGTCTCCTGCTTGATTTTAGGCAAGTAGCTGAGAATATATTCGTTGTCTTCACTGTCGGCTTTCGTATTCAGCCGCATATTGTCAATTCCGCCCAGTCCTAATACGGTCAGTTCGTTCTGCTCGTTGAAGCGGGTTTTCAGTTTGAATTGGGCGTCGGTGAAAGTCGGCAGGAAAGGCAGGTCGAGCATATCAAAAAGGAACTGCAAGTAGGATTGGCGCACGGATACCAGATAGGAAGTCTTTTTCCCGATGTGTCCATTGGAAGCGAGAGAGACTTCGGAAGCTCCGAGAGTTGCCTTTAGTGAATTGCGTTCCATATCTCCGTCACGCAATTTGAAGTCGAGTACCGAACTAAGTGCGTTCCCTTTATCGGTAGGGAAAGCGCCGGTGTAGAAGTTCACTTCACGTATCAGATCGGCATTGAGGATGCCTACGGGGCCACCGGATGCTCCTTGTGTGCTGAAATGGTTGATATTGGGGATTTCTACTCCGTCCAGATAAAAACGGTTTTCAAAAGGAGAACCGCCACGCACGATGAGGTCATTACGGTAACCTATCGGTGAGAAGGCAACTCCGGGATAAGACTGTACGATACGCGAAATGTCCCGGTTGGCTCCCGGACTCTTTTCTATTTCCTGTAGTCCGATGATACGCAGGCTGACAGGGCTTTCCATATCACGTCGGAAAGGAGAGGCTGTGACGGTGACTCCTTCGAGTTCGGTCAGGTTCTCTTCCATCTCAATCGGGATATTCAGATTTTTGGTGGAAAGGATGTATTCGGGAGTGGTGACACTTTTGTATCCGATGGCTGATGCTTGCAGGCGATAGATGCCGGGCGGCACTTGTTCTATTGTGAAATGTCCTTCCGCGTCGGTGACACCGCCTTTGTTCAGCCCGATAACCATCACATTGATAAATTCCAATGGTTGGCGGCTGTTTCTGTCAATCACTGTTCCTTTTATTTGATGCATAGGTTGAGCATGCAACGGAAAGAACAGGATATTGAAGAATAAAAGAAGTGTCAACAGTCTTTTCATGTGATTGCAGTTTAGTGCTGCGAAAGTACGAAAAAAGTATTAAAGAATGATATATTCGGTGAATAAAAAAGGAATAAGTCTTATATTTGTAGGACATATTAAAAACAGATTCCTTATGAAGACTGTAAAATTGATTACTTGTAATGATGCGATGAAGGCACATATCCTTCAGGGAGCGTTGGAAAATGAGGGTATTGAGTCTATCCTGCATAATGAGAACTTCTCCACCTTATATAAGAGTTGTGTGAGCAGTATAGCAGGAGTCGACATTTTGGTGGCGGACGAAGATTATGCAAGGGCTGTCCAGGTGTTGAGAGATAACGAGAGCTGGCCGGAAGAGTTGACGCTTTGTCCGTTTTGCGGTTCGCCGGATATTAAGTTTATATTAAAAAAAGGAAAGAAGTTGCGTGCAATAGGGGCGGCAATCCTTTCGATGTTGGCGGCAGCCCCTCCTGGAGATAATCATTGGGAGTATACCTGTGCACAGTGCCATAAGAATTTTGAAGTGCCTGTTTCCAAATTTTCTTCTTCGGAAGAAAGGGAAGAATAACTTTATATAACTATATACACATAATGAATAAGAGAAATTTTTTGTTAGCCGTTTTATTATTACTATTGGCAGCGCCTTCTTTTGCTGCCCGGGTAGATACTTTATTAGTAAATAGTCCTTCCATGAATAAAGATGTGCAGGTGGTAGTCGTTACGCCGGATGCTGCACTGGGGAAGAAAGCGGTGGCTTGCCCTGTCATCTATCTGCTGCACGGTTACGGCGGAAACGCAAAGACATGGATTGGGGTAAAGCCAAATCTTCCGCAGATAGCGGATGAAAAAGGAATTATCTTTGTTTGTCCGGACGGAAAGAATAGCTGGTACTGGGATAGTCCGAAAAATCCGTCTTACCGTTATGAAACTTTTGTTTCATCAGAATTGGTGAAGTATATTGATGAGCATTACAAGACGGTTGCCGATAGGAAAGGACGTGCCATCACCGGCTTAAGCATGGGCGGACACGGGGCGATGTGGAACGCTATCCGTCATAAAGATACGTTTGGCGCTGGTGGAAGTACCAGTGGTGGAGTGGATATTCGTCCCTTCCCGTTAAACTGGGAGATGGCGAAACAGTTGGGCGAATTTGCACATAACAAAAAGTCATGGGACGAACATACGGTCATCAATCAGATTGACAAGATTGAGAACGGGGATTTGGCGATTATCATCGACTGTGGTGAATCGGACTTTTTCCTGAATGTAAACAAGGATTTGCACAACCGTCTGCTGGCTAGAAAGATTAATCATGATTTCATTACCCGTCCGGGCGGACATACCGGAAAGTATTGGAACAACTCTATTGATTACCAAATCTTGTTCTTTGATAAGTTTTTCAAGAAATAAAACGGTAAATACTTGACTTTGGCTTTTTGATGCCGTATCTTTGGATACGTAATCATAAAATAGATTGAGGGTAAACTACGATAGAAGGAGAAGGTGAGAGCTTTCTCCTTTTTTTATTGTAGGCCAAAGGAACGGAGAGCTTTCTCCCGGCTCATATTGGGAGTGAGCCCGGGGATAAAGAGGTTTTAGCTGCCGGATGATGGTAAATCAGACCGTTTGTTAGGTAGAATCAGATGCTTTGTCCGGTGAAAACAGACGCTTTGTTAAGTGAAAACCGATGCTTTGTTTGGTAATAAATAAGGTTGAGGTATGAAAAGAACCTTTATAGGTTAAGAATTTGTAATTCTGCTCTTGACAAAAATGGAGTGACTCTGCTGGTTTATACTGTGGGTTGTTGTTCGGAATGAGATCATTCGAAAGAAATGGAGATGTTGCGTGTGTATGGATAATAACCGGACTCTCCTTTGGCATAGGTAGTTTGACAACCCATCTTTGTTGGATTTCCTTCTTTCTTATTTTAGTCGTAATCCACCCGTAAACCGTCTGCTTGCCGGACTGCTGACACTCTTCTCTATCTTGAATTGTGCTTTTGATTTATCTTCCTCTTCTTGCGGTGGATAAGTGCCTTCGATAACTCCAATTGCAACTTTTAATAGTCTTTCATTAGGGTCACCAAATGGCAGGAATTCACTATAATTGGTAACTCCGTCAATGCTTGTTTCACTGACTTTTAGCTTGTCGTTAGGTACGATAGCTCCCCAATCGTCGTGAGTGGAATTATAAACCGTGCAGACTACCGGATTCACAGACCATCGGAATTCTTCATTGATGAACTGTTCCGTTGCCACAGTTTGTCCTTTAGTGGAACTACCGATAGTTGCAATAGGATAACTGTCTTTCAGGAAAAGACTTCTGATTAGCATTTCCGGTGCTCCGGCAGTTGTTGAGCTGGTGATGACATATAGGCTGGACTGATTTAAATTAACACCGGTTTTCAATACGTCGGGGTCAAAGTTAATAGTGGCATCCTTATCCCTGTTTTTATCATTGTATTCCAGATAAGCCATAGGCTCGTTTAATCGGGCGCTTGAAGTTAGGATTGTGCCTAAGAGTTGGACGCAATCTAATGAACCACCGGCATTATATCGCAAATCGAGTATAACATGTTCCACGCCCGCTGCCAAAAACTCTTGTGAAACTTTACGCAATTCATTGTTGTATTTCTCAGGTTCGGTTTTGGTTCCGGCAGTGAAGCTGTTGTACATTAGGTAACCAATTATAGTAGTGCTCTCGGGCGGAGATATGATTTTATATTCGTGTACCGGATTATCTTCCACAACTCGTGCGGCAGGTAGTTTTTTTGTTATACCGTTAGGTATTACCTTATATACATATTTTTCTTCTTCTTTATTTCCTTCTTCTGTATCAGCTTTTGTTTTATCTCCTTCTTCTACCTTTACTTTCTCCCATATTCCCATCACCAAATCCCGAGCTTCTGTTCCTTGCAACAATTTAGTTTCATATTTCTTACTGATATAAGAAGTGTCTACTTTCATAATCCAGTCGCCACGTACTAGTCCGGCTTGTGCTGCTGGTGAACCGGGAATTACATAAGTAATCAACGCATTGTAAGCCGTATCAATGTCTGCGCTTCTGACAAGTGAATAATCAAAGCCATACGTAGGCAGTGGAGTCTCCATCACGGAATCCACGAATGAATAACTGTCGTTTTTTGATTTTACTTTAGACAGGAATGTAGCAGGCTCCTGAAACAGGTTCACATCGTCATAGGAAGGTAGGTCTTGATACCACAGATAATTCTGTTGCATGATGTCGTACATCCATGTATCCAGTGCAGTCATGTGGGCATACTCCGGCCAACGGTCGACACCGCAGGAGAAAAAGCCGCTGATAAATACGATAACCAGGGCAGGTATGAGGATTATCTTTCTTAATTTTGTCATCATAAAAAGCTTTTCACTGTGCAAATGTAGGAAATACTTTGCTTATCTACCACATTTATGGTATAAAAA
>ERZ791659.672-NODE-672-length-22342-cov-3.75241_pt1 | contig 22342 bp, 15 predicted proteins | sample MGYA00510053_ERZ791659 | MGnify/ENA primary metagenome ERZ791659 (study PRJEB30046, sample SAMN00715192) | human gut metagenome | study: EMG produced TPA metagenomics assembly of the A metagenome-wide association study of gut microbiota in type 2... | reverse complement strand
CGCTATCCTTGACGGTTCTATCGATAAAGCTCCTACTAAGGTTATTCCTTTCTTCGACTTCGTTGTTCCTACAGAACTTCCAGGTGTTGATCCGAAAATCCTTGACCCGCGCGACACTTACGAATGTGCTTGCCAATGGGAAGAAAAAGCAAAAGACTTGGCTGGACGTTTCATCAAGAACTTCGCTAAGTTTACAGGTAACGAAGCTGGTAAGGCTTTGGTTGCTGCTGGTCCGAAACTCTAATTTATATATTAGATATATTGCAGAAGGCGATTCGAATTTCGAACCGCCTTTTTGCGTTAGGTATCCTTCCTTTCGGATTCACTTTGCGTTATCCAATGTCATGTTCTTTTGGAGAGTTACACTAACTGGATTGGACTTTCTGTTAATCCCTTTATTTTGTATCTATATACTTTATTACATAGACTATTGCCTGTCTATGTTGATTGATTTTCTATTAATTATATTATTATTCTTATGATTAAAAACATGTTTAAGAAAGAAAATGTGAAACTCTCTTTCTTATAATAAATATTCTATATCTTTGTAACGTTAAAAAATATATAAGACATGGCAGATGCTATTTTAAAATATCAATCAGAAATAGACGTATTAATTGACAAAGGCGCAAAACTACCACTTTTATCTGTTCCCGAAAACAAATATGCCTATCGATATGTTTTTAGTGAGGGAAGTCCTAATAATCATAAGCCTGTTTATATACAAAGTCCCCAACGGGTAATTTCTGATATGGATAAGGACAGGTTGAGTACATCCGGATATGCATTGTCATGTTTTGAGCAAGAAGATAGAGCTATCCAGAAATATAATGAATTGAGAGCCAATCATCGAAAGATAGCCCTTACTATGGGCGATGCTTTATGTAGTGGAACATTGAATGGTAAAGATGGTTTAATAACCGTAGCCAATCATGAAACTCATTTTGATTTATATGAATATCAAGAATGCGATTTATCGATAACATTTGAGATTACAAAAAAACTGATATGAAGACAATAATTGGTTTTAATCTAAAATTTGATTTCAGTAACTTTATAAAAGTTGCTGACCTGATTTACTATGACGGACCTTTATTGTCTCATTATATGAGCAGTAAAGGCGAAAACTACTTGTTTTATTGGGTTGATGTGGATGACGAGTGCAATAGATGGATGGTTGTCCGAACTGATATTTTTTCTATCCAACAATATTTGGAGAAAAAGATCACGCTACATTCTATAATAACACATCCTAATGATGGATTTGTGTATATGGTTGATATTGATAATGATATCCAATATCATAATATAAAAGTCGTATCAATTGATGACTTGCCGGAAGAGTATACTCCTATGGAGAATTCATATTACACATTTGAGGTTAAGGATGAGCTGGATCTATCTGCTATTTCCCAAAAATATTCTTCTGGAATATTAGAAATACACATTAGTGGGAAAGATGTAAAATATGGTAGCATTCCTTTAAATAAGTTTGCCCCTATCATACCGAAAATTGAAGATATTAGAAAATCAATGTCTTCTAAGTTTAGAAAAAGGGTAAAACGTTCAAATGCAAAATTGGAGAAAAATGCCAGGCAGAATATAGATAGAGAATTACGTTTAGATACACAATATGAATATATGTATTCTCTTGCCGGATCTATTAGGATTATTTTGAAACCTATCAATCAACAAGTTTCTTTTAGTCCTACATATTCTGACGATTTCGCACAAGATTTGATACATTTGTTTAAGGCAGGATATGATAAGGACAGTATTTTAAATTTTTCGGAATTATATGATAAAAACATTTTGAAAAAGTACAATGATTTGGTTGCTTTTTTGAATGGTGAAGACTTGGCTTTGGGAATCAAATGGCATAACATAAATTCCAATGTCTCATATAAACAAGAGATTACCACCAATGATACAAAAAAGATATTGGTTAATTTATCAGATTTCGAGTTTGATGATAAAGAAGAAATAAAGTTATATGGTAGATTTTATTCAATAAATGTTAGAACAGGACAATACGCCTTTGAGTCAACGGAGGGAGATGATTTTAAGTCAATAGGCCACTTGGATGAAACTCGAAGGCAAATGGCTTATAATATATCATTTAATAAAACATATCAAGTTATTATTGAGAGGAAGACAACAGAGCCTATTGGAGGAAAAGAAAAAATAAAAGACGTCATTACTTCGTTTATTGAAACTGAAAGCGATAATAATGATTGAGTTTGTTCCCTCTTTCTGCAAAACGGTACTAGTATACAACTAATCAAGTTAGTAAGGTTTTGGTTACTGCTGATTCTAAACCCTATTAGATATATTACAAAAGGACATCCTATCTTTTATATAGCATCCGAATTTGTCGGTTGTACTTGAAAATCTTACAATATTTAGTAGTATTTTCAAGTGCATCTGATAATTTTCATCACCTTTGTCTCAAAGGATGATATTGTTCTTCCTTCGTGAGAAGGCATCCGGCATATACAAGCTTGGAAAATACCGGAAATATTAATCAAGAATATGGAAAAATAAGTACTTGTGGAACTTGGTAAAGAAACGTTGTTTTATTGGTATATTCAAAATTTATAGTATTAGAACGCTGTAAAGATATAAATAAGTTCTTAATAAACAATTTAGTTATCAGTTTTTTATTTGTTCATACTATTGGTCGTCTATTCTTATTTATTTCTCCTTTCATAAATAAAACAATTTATATCAAGCTTTATCTGTTATTGCAAATATGAAATGTTTTTTGGTACAGTTTTTTATACCCTACTTCAAATTATTTTTTTGAGTCTTATAAGCATAGATTGCAACGTGTTTATTTACTGATATTTAAACGAGAATATTTTCTTGGCTTTACCAAGTTCCACAAGAACAAAGTTGAAACCTGATAGCTTTCTAAAATTAAAGTAAATGAATCTAAGTAATAACAATGTCGATCTTCTCTCGTTTAATAAGCTATTTACGGAGTACCACCAACGATTTGTTCGTTTTGCTTATACGTATGTTGACGATTACATGGAAGCAGAAGACATTGTGATGGAAGCTATGACGTATTATTGGGAGAACAGGACGCGTTTAGGATTAGGGGTGAATCCTTCTGCTTATATTTTTACTGCCATTAAAAACAAGTGCTTGAATTATCTTCGGGACCGTCAATATTATTACGCGGCATCAGAGCAATTACAGGAACATGCAATGTGGAAACAATCCATGCGAATTTCTACTTTGGAAGCGTGTAATCCGGAAGAATTGTTGTCGAAAGAAATGAAACAACTGGTGGAACGTGCACTTGCTAAGTTACCGGAAACTACGCGGAAAATTTTTATTATGCGGCGTTTTGAAGAAAAAAGCTATCGTGAGATTTCCTCTGAGATGGGCATTTCCGTCAAAGGTGTTGAATACCATATGAGTAAGGCTACAGAATCCTTGCGAAAGACCTTGAAAGATTTCTTACCTCTCTTGATTTATCTTGTTTATCATTAATATTTTAATATCTATTAACTAGGGATTTCCTTCCATTGTGTGCTTTAGTATAAAAGGACATAGTTTTTATGCTGTTTTATATAAGGTGCAATGAATTTGAATAGAGAACTTTTATATCGTTTCTTTAATAAAGAGACAACACTTGAGGAAGAAAAGAAGATTCGTCTTTGGATAGAGGAATCCGATGAAAATCGTCAGGAGTTCTTCCGTGAGCGGAAACTTTTTGATGCCATTCTTCTTCATGGTGATCTGGCATATAAAAAAGTCCGTATCCGATTCTATATCCCATGGCGTAGAATTGCTGCTGCTCTTTCGGGTGTTGCTGCAATCGTACTTCTGACAATATATGTAACTACCTATTTCTTACAGCAGTCTTTCAGGGATGAAACGATGAACACCGTCATTGTTCCTCAAGGGCAGCGTGTCAGTCTTACATTGGCTGATGGAACAAAGGTCTGGTTGAACGCCAAAACTAAAATGGAATATCCGCAAAGTTTCAAAGCTTTCGATGAAAGAATGGTGAAAGTGGACGGAGAAGCTTATTTTGAAGTGAGTAAGAATAAAAACAGACCATTTATAGTGAAGACTTCTAAAGGAGATGTAGAAGTGTTGGGTACTAAGTTTTATGTAAGTGCTTATGCAACTACGGATATTTTTGAAACTTCTCTGATAGAAGGCAGAGTGAAAGTACGTACTACTTATGAAGATATGACACTTAATCCTAAAGATAAAGCGGTGCTGCAAAATGGCATCCTTACTCGCAAACACATTGATGATATGGATATTTACCGTTGGCGTGACGGGCTTTATTGCTTCAAGAACCTGTCGTTTGAAGACGTCTTGAAACAATTTGAGATCTATTATGACGTTCGCTTTGTGAAAGAAAATCCACAAATGGCCAATCCGAAGCTGAATGGAAAATTCAGGTTGATTGACGGAGTGGATTATGCATTGCGGGTACTTCAAAGGGAGGTTGGCTTTTCGTTCCGGCGGGATGAAGAGACTAGTGTAATCTATCTGAAATAATTTGTTCAACTTAAAATAAATGCCTATGTAAATAAATGGAAGCAGCCTGATAACGGAATCGGCAAGTACTACCAATACCTGCCGATCGTGAGATAAATTTTCTCACCCGAGAGTGAAAAAACTTTTAATAAAATCTAATCGTAAAAATATGAAAAATAAATCAATCGGGGACGATTATAGACTAAAAAATCCCCATGTTAACCTATTTTATAGAGCTATGCGAATAACTACATTCTTATTGTTCTTCTGTTCGTTCTGTGCTTTAGCTAATGATGTAAATTCCCAGACGGCGAAAGTTACCATTAAAAGAAGTAATGTGACACTTCTGGATGTATTGAATGAAATAGAACATCAAACTAATTATCTGTTTATTTATTCCAACGATGTCAATGTGAAACGTCCGGTTTCGATTAATGTCAATGCAAAGGCGGTCAATAGCGTTTTAGCTAAGTTATTTGCAGGAAAAGATGTCTCCTATCAAGTGGAGGGAACTCATATTGTTTTGACAAAAACGGAAAAATCCTCAAATGAGGCAAGTGTGCAGCAACAAGGTAAAAGAAGAGATAATATTACCGGTGCAGTACTTGACGAGGCGGGAGAGCCGATTATTGGTGCTTCCGTAAAAGTACAGAATGCAACTATCGGCACTATTACTGATTTGGAAGGGAAATTTAAATTGGAAGTGCCTTCAAAATCTATTATTGAAATTTCTTTTATCGGATATAGGACAAAGACAGTTGTTGTTGGTAAGGAAAAGCATCTTAGCATTTATATGGAAGAAGATACCAAGGCATTGGATGAAGTGATTGTTGTGGGATACGGTACGACTTCCAAGCGCAAGACCACTGCTGCTATTGCCAGCGTGAATGCCGAGGACATAGCTAAAGTTCCCACTGCGAACATAACCCAGAGCCTTGCCGGACGTGCGCCGGGATTGATAGTAAATACATCCGGGGGTGGCATAAATAATTATTCTTCTATTTCTATTCGTGGAGGAGCTACTCCGTTGTTCGTTATCGACGACGTTATCTGTGAGGAGCGTGATTTCCGGAATTTGAATCCTGAAGATGTAGAACAGATGTCTGTACTGAAAGATGCCGCTTCTACTGCTGTATATGGTGCACGTGCTGCAAATGGTATTATCATGGTGGTGACTAAGCAGGGTAAAGCGGGAAAAATGAGTATTAATTATAGTTTCAATTATAATTTAAGTCAGCCTACGATTATGCCTGATAAGTTGAATTCATATGATGCTGCTTACTATCTGAATCAAGGGTTGGCGAATGACGGTATGAAAGAACGTTTTAGTGCGGAAGAAATGGAACTTTTTGCAAACGGCTCCGATCCTCATCATTACCCTAATGTAGATTGGCAGAAGCTTGCAATGAATACATTTGCTCCTGAACAACGTCACACATTAACTGTGACCGGCGGTAGTGAGAAGGTAAAGGCGTATACATCATTCTCATACTACGACCAGCAGTCTATCTATAAGAACAATACTAATAATCTTCAACGTTATAATTACCGAACCAACCTTATTGCGGATTTTAAGGAAGTGGGGGTAAAAGTGACTTCCGGTATCGAAGGCTATCTGACAAAGAGCCGCTCTCCATTGAGTACTACGGGAGGTAGTTATGGTAGTGTATGGAGTCATATTCAGAATAAATTACCTTGGGAGAATGCATATAATCAATATGGACAATTAAACAATATACCGGATAATCCACTGGCGGAAATCTCGCCTGAAGCAGGATATAGCAAAGGGGAGATTGCCACGATTAAAGCTAACATAGGATTGGAATGGACAGTGCCTTGGGTGGCAGGACTAAGACTGAAAGCATTAGGAAATTACCGTTTGACTGCTGACAGGCAGAAGGACTGGAAGAAATCGCCACTTTTATATGATTGGGACGGGAATCCGAATACGCCCAGCAAACCGTCTTTGGAGAAGAATTATTGGAATATGTCAGAGTATACTGTACAGGCTTTTGCAAATTATGACCGTACTTTTAATGCAGTACATACTATTAGTGCTACAGCCGGTATTGAAGCCAATAAATTCATGTATGATAATGCAACTTTGGGACGAAAAGAATACTTGTTGGATGTAGACCAAATCAATCCGGGACCTGTTGCCACGGCTACGAATTCCTCTGCTGAGGGTACGCGTGCCCGCGCCGGCCTGGTAGCTCATTTGAAGTATGATTACGCAAGCAAGTATGTGGTCGAAGGCAGTATGCGTTATGACGGCAGTGATAATTTCCCTAAAGGAAAACGTTGGGGAGTCTTTTATGCAGGTTCGGCAGCATGGGTATTATCTGAAGAACCATTTTGGAAAAACTTGAAAGCTCGCCACATCTTGGATCTGTTTAAGATTAGGGCTTCTTATGGCGAAATTGGTTTGGATGATATTTCTGCTTATTCTTACTTGCAGTCTTATAATTTGGATGAACGTGGATATTTGTTGGGAGGTAAATTTTATCCGGGGTTTTCCGAGGGGGCTTTAGTTAGCAAGGATATTTCCTGGTATACAACTCGCAGTACGAACATAGGTTTGGATTTTGCTTCTTTGGATAACCGGTTGTCTGGTTCTGTCGAGTATTTCCGTATGTCTACAAAGGGATACCTGACTTCTCCTTCTAATGTGGCATATACTGATCCGTTAGGAACTTCGTTGCCACAAGTGAAGTCCGACGGTGAAAGTATTCGCCAGGGAGGTGAATTTTTAGTGCAGTGGAAAGAAAAGAGAGGTGACTTTGAATATGCTGTCAGTGCCAACTTTACCTATTTCGATTCATTTTGGATGAATAACCCGTATGAAGCGGAGACTGACTTGAAGAATCCCTATAAACGTACCACTCATGCAAAGGGGTATTGGGGTATCGGCTATGAGTCTTTGGGATATTATCAGAATCAGGAAGATGTGATGAACTCTCCTAAACGGCAGAACTCGGTTAACCTGGGGGCCGGTGATATCAAGTATTACGACTTCAATGGGGACGGTATAATTGATGGTAACGACCAGCATCGTATCGGTAAAAACTCTTCTCCCCGCGGACAGTATGGGATAAGTGTAGACCTTAATTATAAAGGTTGGTTTATGAATATGTTGTGGCAGGGAGCTACGGCGAAGGATTTCTATTTTGGAGACAAACTTCAGGGACAAGGGTCTGATTACGGTTATTTGTCTGTAATCTATGATTTTCAGAAAGACGTCTGGACACCGGATAATCGTGATGCGAATTTCCCGCGTCTGAGGAGTACCACGAAATACAATGGAAGTAATAATTATGGTTCATCTGATTTTTGGTTGGTTAATACAGGCTATATCCGCTTGAAAAGTTTGAATATAGGTTATGACTTAAAACATAAAGTATTGAAGAGAGTTCCTTGGATAACAAAATGTGATGTTTCCCTGAGTGGATATAACTTGTTGACTTTTAGTGGATCGACCAAATATGACATAGATCCTGAAATAGGTGATACAAATTTATATACTTATCCTGTCAGCAGGGTATATTCGATTAGTTTTAACATTGGATTCTAATAACTTTAAAAACACAGAATATGAAATTAATAAAATATATAGTTCCTGTACTTTTAGGAGGAATGTTAACACTGCAAAGTTGTGAACATTTTTTGGATACGAAGCCAACGGAAACTTATTCGGAAGAATTGGTTTGGGCTACTCGGTCTACTGCCGATGCGTTTGTGCTGCGTACATACCCTGATATTTTAGGATTGTATCATAACTTTTGGGGAGACGATCAGATAACTTTGAATACAATTCTGCGGCAGAGTTGTCCGGGAGAGGCACGTGATTTGATAAATCGGGAGCATGACTTTGGGTTTAACAAATTTAGTATTATACGTCGGTGTAACTTGATTATTGAGCAGGCATCCAATTCTACATCTTTATCAGATTTGGATAAAAAGGAACTGATTGCTGAAGGAAAAATGCTTCGGGCTATGATTTACTATTATCAGGCGAAACACTGTGGACGAGTGATTTGGATAGATAGAGTACTACAGGTGGACGATGAGTTTAATCTTCCTCTTACTGAGTCTGTTGACCAAACCTATGATCTGATATTGAATGATCTGAATGATGCAATGGCTGGATTACCGGAGACATATCCTGCCGGACGTGCCAATGCTAATGCAGCCCGGGCTTTGAAATCGGAAGTATGTCTGACGGCTGCTGCTTACAGTACAGATGCTGCGCGAAAGAAAACATTATGGGAACAGGCTGTAGCCGCAGTAGATGCTATTCAGGGTTATTCCTTAGATGCTAATTATGGTGGAATGTTTAATCAGGAAAGTCCTTATTCTTCGCCGGAGATTATTTTAGCCCGATATTTCAGTAAAGAAAATACGAATGGTGGTGATACCTATATGCAGATGGTAATTCCTAATCAGGGAAATGACAATCTGAAGAAGTTGGGGCGTGGTCCTTTGTTCAAAAGAGACTGGGTGTTCGAATGTTGGCTGGAACATTCTCCTTCGCAGAACCTTGTGGATGATTATCTGGTCATTGACCAATTGACGAATGAAGCTAAAAAATGGAATACAACTTCCCAGTTTGTGAATAATACCAACGTTATTTCTAATGACGCAGTAAGAGATCTGGCAGTAAATGCAGATGAATTGGACGAACATTCTTTGGCTTATGAGACGAAAGACAAAGATTTGGAAACGCATATTAATGATTTTATGTATACACATCGTGATAAACGTTTCTATGCAACAATCGTACAGGATTCCTGCGAATATTATGGAGAACTAGTAACGATGCATAAGACTGGAAATCTGCAACGTTGCAGCTTGGGCGAGGCTCCGGGAACAGCCGAAATGGGTTCTACCAACTATTTATGGCGAAAGGGTGTTTATATTAATGACTGGCGTATCTTTTATGATGTACCTACTGATTATCATTATGTTATTTTCCGGTATGGACGTGCTTTGTTGAATAAGGCTGAAGCTCTTCTTTGTCTGGCAAAGAATGATCCTTCAAAATTATCAGAGGCTGTGGCTACTTTCAATCAGACACGTACTGTGCATGGTAGTCTGCCAGAATCCGAAGCCGCAACGTTGGCGGAGGCATGGAAAGACTATAAGATTGAACGTCATGTGGAATTGCCGATGGAAGGTGATTATTATTGGTCTTTGTTGCGCTGGGGTAAATATGGTGAAGAAGCTAATGACGGACAACCCTCAGGAAGTGAGGTTATCAAAGAATTGCGTACTCCGGCTACATTTATTGAAATCAGCAGTGACCGTCATCGTATGTTTATCGGTACACAAGGATATGGAAATGCCGACCGTACTTTCTCCAAGAAACGATACCTGTATCCGATTCCGCAAAGTTTGATTAATGCAAACTCTGCTATTACAGAGCAAGACCAGAATCCTCTGTGGTAGAATGATAACCAATATTCGAATTACTAATCAATGAAATAAAAACAATGAATAGAATTAAATTATCAGACATAAAATGGTTGCTTGTACTGTTGTGCCTGCCATTTGTTTCCTCATGTAAAGATGAACTTGAGGCTTATGAAGAAGCGGAAATAACCTCGGTAGGTGCATATCACCGTTATTATACTACGGAAAAGGATGCTTTGACGGGTGAGTTTAAGGTAGCGGAAAAAGAATTGGAGAAGTCTAATGACATCAACGGGGACGAAGCTATTGCCACCGCAACTTTTACTATCCCTTCTGCCAGTGGAAGTTTTACTGATGCCGAACGTGCAAAAGTATCACTGAGCAATCTGGTTGTGTATTTTAATGTATCTACTGCGGCGCGCGTGACGCCACTGGACGGTTCTCCGAAATTAGGGGCTCCGGGCGATTGGACCTCAGAACGTAGATATAGTGTCATGGCTGCAAATGGAACTAAAAAGACATGGACTGTCAAAGTTGTATTGAATAAATAGGTATTATTTTCTATACTTGTAACAAATAAGCTGAAATCAAACTATTGAGGTCTTGGGAGTCGTTGGAGTGGTGTTCAAGCACGTTATGCCAACGGCTCCTTTTTAATTTGAAAATTAGATTGTTTATGAATACACCTTTGTCTCCAGTCTCCGGACGTTTGGCATCGCTCGATATCCTGCGAGGTTTCGACCTTTTTCTTTTAGTTTTCTTCCAACCTGTATTTGTGGCTTTGGGGCAACGTTTGAATCTTCCGTGGCTTAATGATATTTTATATCAGTTTGATCATGAATCCTGGATTGGTTTCCGGTTTTGGGATCTTGTGATGCCGCTTTTTCTCTTTATGACAGGAGCCTCTATGCCTTTTTCCTTTGCCAAGTTCAGGGAGGAACCGAATAAAGGGCCTGTTTACCGGAAAATTTTCAGGCGGTTTATTATACTATTTATCTTTGGCATGATTGTGCAAGGAAATTTGCTAGGGTTAAATCCTAAATACCTTTATTTATATTCGAATACGTTGCAGGCGATAGCGACAGGATATCTCATTGCGGCATTTATTTTGCTTCACTGTTCTTTCAAGTATCAGATCCTGATTACTCTGCTGCTGCTTGTTGTTTATTGGATTCCAATGACTTTTTTGGGGGATTATACTCCGGCAGGCAACTTTGCGGAAAAAGTCGACCAGGCAGTATTGGGGCGTTTCCGGGATGGTGTATATTGGAGAGAAGATGGAAATTGGTATTTTTCTCCTGGTTATACTTATACCTGGATATGGAGCAGCCTGACTTTCGGTGTAACGGTATTGCTGGGTACTTTTGCAGGAAAAATAATGAAAGAGGGAAAAGAAAACAGAAAGCGGGTAGTGCAGCATTTATTATTGTTGGGCATGGCATTTATAGGGATATCTCTGCTGTGGAGTCTGCAGATGCCTGTTATTAAGCGGCTGTGGACGTGTAGCATGACTCTGTTCTCAGGTGGACTTTGCTTCTTATTAATGGGATTATTTTATTATTGGATTGACTATAAAGGGCATACCAATGGATTGAACTGGCTGAAAATTTATGGTATGAACTCTATCACTGCCTATATTTTAGGTGAAGTCGTTAATTTCCGTTCTGTAGCTGCTTCTGTCAGTTATCACCTGGAACAATATCTTGGAAGCTATTATACAGTATGGTTGAGCTTTGTAAATTATCTTATCGTCTTTTTGATACTGAGAATAATGTATAAGCACCGTGTTTTTTTGAAAATCTAAAAAATGGTACAATGAATAGGATAATAGTGCGGTTCGTCTTTCTTTACTATTCTCCTGAGCGCCCGGTTTTTCCGGATATCCTGCATGACCTTAAAAATATAAACTATATTATACCAATTATTATGAGGAAACAACGATTGATTTGGGCTCTTATTCTGTTAATGTCAGGATTCGGTTCAATTGCACAAAACAAGTCACAAACTCTCTGCCGATATGAAGTGCCACAGACTTCATGGAATGAATCTTTTGGTAATCATCGGGCAGTGCTCCGGGTAGATGAGCTTTCACAAGTAGTCGCTCTTGACTTTACATGGCGCCGTCCGGACAAAAATGTAGATCAGAGCCGTTTGTTGATTGTAAATGCCGTTACGGGAGATACTGTGCAGAACATCAGGCGAATGGAAGTCAATAATGAAAAATGCCGGCTTCTTTTTGGACCGGTGAAGGATAAAGGCATGTATTATTTCTATTATTTGCCTTATCGGGTGCAGCATGGTTATGGATTCTGTGGCGGAGGGTACTTGCCTCGCGAACAAGCTCCGGAAGCAGCCTGGCTGACACAAACGGAAAAATCAAAGAAGCATCCGTTGGCGCAAGTTCTCTGGGTAGAGTCGCGGACCGCATTTGACAGTTTCTATCCGATGGAAGTAACTGCCACTGAAGCAGAAAAGAAAGCATATACAGATACGAATCCGAAGCCTTTCTGCCTTTTTCCTGAGGATCGGAAGAATCCTGTCCGTATGCAAAACAACATTCCGTTCAAATGGTTGACTGAACGTCAGGGCGATGCTTTCGTTGGCGAAGCGGCTCCTAATGAATATTATGTTTTTCAAACAGGAGTGTGGGCTTCCGGGAAAACCATACATAAAATAGCCTATAAGGTATCAGACTTGAAATGTGGCGGAGAGATGATTCCTGCCACAGCTATCACTTGTTTTAATGTGGAGGGTACCGACCCTTACGGCAATCATTTTCAGAAAGAAATTGATATTGAAAAAGGTCATGTACAGGCATTATGGTTTGGCATAGATGTTCCTTCTTCGCAAAAGAAGGGTGTTTATGAAGGGATGTTGCAGATTATGGATGCTGAAGGAAATGAAGGAACGATTCCTCTTCGTATCCGTATCGCAGGTGAACCGCTTGCTGATCGTGGTGACAGTGAGTTGTGGAGACATAGCCGCCTTCGGTGGCTGAATTCTACTTTAGGTATTGCTGATACTCCTACAAATCCTTATACGCCTCTCACTGTGACGGAAAATCGTATCGGTTGTCTGGGACGTACGGTGACGGTGAGTGAAGAGACAGGACTGCCTGCGCAAATCTTATCATGGGGTACGGATGTTCTTGCCAGTCCGATACGTTTCGTTATCCGGACGGTGGATGGAGTGAAGGAACTGAAAGCCGCTCCTGTGCTAAAGGAACAGATAGCAGGGCATGTGACTGGCAGTTGGGCGGCAGAAGATGAGGAACTACGAATTTCGTGCAAGGAGGTCATTGAATTTGATGGCTGGATGAACTATGTATATACCATTGTACCGAAAAGGGAAATAGAGGTGGCAGACATCCGTCTGGAAATCCCGGTAAAAGATGAAGTGGGTGCTTACTTTCTCGGCATGGGACTTCCGGGACAAGAGACTCCTCAACAATATGAAGGAAAGTGGGATGCGCCTGAAAAGACGGTGAATCATTTTGGAGTGTCCATCCCTACCTCAAAAGAACAGCAATGGTTATGGCCGTTCGATAGTTTCTGGATTGGAAATGAGCATGCGGGACTTCATTGCGAGTTTAGGGGAAGTACGTATAGCGGACCGTTATTGAACCTTTATCGTCCGGCTTATCCGGATAGTTGGTATAACGGTGGAAAAGGAGGTTTCTCTGTACATCGGAAAACCGGTGAGACGGTAGCTGTGGCTTATAGCGGTCAGCGTACATTGGAAGCTGGCAAAGATGTAACGTTCGACTTTGCCATGCTCGTTACTCCGGTGAAACCGCTGGATATGAAAGGGCAGTTTACCAACCGTTATTATCACAACGGTCCCAAGCCTACTCCTACACAGGCAGACCTTGAAGCAGGGGTGCGCATCATTAATGTGCATCAGGGTAATCCTTACAACCCGTTCATTAACTATCCATTCTTGACAGTGGATAAGATGAAGGAGTTTACCGGCGAATGGCATAAGAAGGGATGCAAAGTAAAGATGTACTATACACTTCGGGAATTGAGTAATGCCGTGTCGGAAATATGGGCTATCCGTAGTCTGGGACATGAGATTCTGCGAGGGGGTGACGGAAATGGCTATGCCTGGCTGCGTGAACATCTGGTGACGGACTATACGCCCCAATGGTATGAACATTTTGAGTATGACAACAAACAAGGCATTGCTGCCGATGCCGCTGTCCTGACAGCCGAGGGGGATTCCCGATGGTATAATTATTATATTGAAGGGCTGGCTTGGATGGTTCGCAATCTGGATATCGATGGTATCTATCTGGATGACGTGTCTTTTGACCGGCGTATATTGAAGCGGATGCGCCGTGCAATGGAGAGTGTGAAACCTGGTTGTTTGATTGATTTGCATTCGAATACCGGATTTTCCCGGGGACCTGCCAACCAATATGCGGAGTTTTTCCCGTATGTGGATAAGCTGTGGTTTGGTGAAAGTTTCTTATACAATAAGATGGCTCCTGCCAATTGGCTGGTCGAATCTTCCGGTATCCCATTCGGATTAACGGGAGATATGCTTTACCGTGGAGGAAACCGTTGGTTGGGAATGCAATATGGAATGACCGTACGTTATCCTTGGTTTACGGAAGGGATAAACTGTGATCCTCGTCCGGTTTGGGAAATCTGGGACGAGTTCGGTATTGCCGATGCTGTTATGCTTGGATTCTGGGAGCAGTATCCGGCTGTTACAACTTCGGACGAAGCGGTGAAAGTGACGGCCTACCGTAAACAGGGGCGTACTTTGTTATCAATTGGAAATTATTCTGATGAGGTGAAAACGGTTCGTTTGAAGGTGGATTGGGAGCAATTGGGACTTGATTCACAGAAAGCGCGTCTGACTGCCCCTGAAATAAAAGATATGCAACCGGCACATGAATGGGCGGCAAATGATGAAATCAGTATCGAACCCCGAAAAGGCTGGTTGATTTATTTGAAATAGAACGTTTTATTTTGAGAATTCTTTGTTTCTTTCTGCACAAAAGTAATGGTTTTTCACTACTTTTGTGCAGATTGTGATTTACAATATTAATCCTAAATTTATGTTACGATGATGAAACTACTTTATTCACTTTTTGTCGGTCTTTTATGTGCCATGCCCGGCGCTCATGCAGAAGAAACAGACTATACAAAAGGACTTGCTGTCTGGTTTGATACTCCCAATACATTACAGGGATATGCCGTATGGTATGGTGGTAGACCGGATATGTGGAAAGGCGAAAATAAACCGGAAACAGCCGGTGATACAGCCCGTAACCCGGACGCTGCTTGGGAATCGCAATCATTACCGATTGGTAATGGTAGCTTGGGCGCTAATATAATGGGTTCGGTAGAGGCTGAACGTATTACTTTTAACGAAAAGACGCTTTGGCGTGGTGGCCCGAATACGGCAAAAGGTGCGGATTATTATTGGAATGTGAATAAACAGTCCGCTCATATATTAGATGAGATACGTAAGGCGTTTACAGAAGGCGATCAAAAGAAAGCTGAAATGCTGACACGGCAGAATTTTAATAGCGAAGTGTCTTATGAAGCTGACGGAGAAAATCCTTTCCGTTTCGGTAGCTTTACTACGATGGGAGAATTTTATGTAGAAACCGGATTGAATATCATCGGAATGAGCGACTACAAACGTATCTTGTCTTTGGATTCTGCTATGGCAGTCGTGCAATTCAAGAAAGATAGGGTGGCTTATCAGCGTAATTATTTTATTTCTTACCCGGCTAATGTGATGGTGGTACGTTTCAGCGCAGACCAGCCGGGAAAACAAAACCTGATATTCAGTTATGCTCCGAATCCTGTATCTACAGGAAGTATGGCTGCTGACGGTAGCAGCGGTCTGGTGTATTCCGCCTCTTTGGATAATAACGGAATGAAGTATGTGGTACGTATTCAAGCTGAGGCTAAAGGCGGGACATTGACAAATGCGGATGGAAAGTTGACAGTGAAGGGAGCGGATGAAGTTGTGTTCTACATTACGGCGGATACGGACTATAAACCTAACTTTGATCCGGATTTTAAAGATCCGAAAGCGTATATAGGTGTCAATCCGGAAGAGACGACAAGGCAATGGATGGAGAATGCCGTTTCGTCAGGATATACAGCTTTGTTTAATCAGCATTATGCTGATTATTCCGCTTTGTTTGACCGAGTGAAATTAAGGTTGAATCCTACGGCAAAGATGGTAAACTTACCTACTTCCCAACGTTTGAAGAATTACAGGAAAGGACAACCGGATTATTATCTGGAAGAGCTATATTATCAATTCGGGCGTTATCTGTTGATTTCAAGTTCCCGTCCGGGAAATATGCCTGCCAATCTGCAAGGTATATGGCATAATAATGTAGACGGCCCGTGGCGTGTAGATTACCATAATAATATCAATATTCAGATGAACTATTGGCCTGCTTGTTCTACCAACCTGAATGAGTGCGTGCTTCCCTTGGTGGATTTTATCCGTACATTAGTGAAGCCGGGTGAGAGGACTGCACAGTCTTATTTTGGTGCGAGCGGGTGGACGGCTTCTATCTCCGGCAATATATTCGGGTTTACCACTCCTTTGGAAAGCCAGGATATGTCCTGGAACTTCAATCCGATGGCGGGGCCTTGGCTGGCTACTCATATCTGGGAGTATTATGACTATATAAGAGACGTGAAATTTCTGAAAGAAACAGGCTATGACTTGATAAAGAGCAGTGCGGATTTTGCCGTTGATTACTTGTGGCATAAGCCGGACGGTACGTATACGGCAGCACCTTCTACTTCGCCGGAACATGGCCCTATCGACCAGGGAGCAACTTTTGTGCATGCTGTGGTACGTGAAATTCTGCTGGATGCTATTGAAGCGAGCAAAGTGCTGGGTGTAGACAAGAAGGAACGCAAGCAATGGGAACATGTACTTGCCAATCTTGCCCCTTATAAAATAGGACGTTACGGCCAGTTGATGGAATGGTCGGTAGATATTGATGATCCGAAGGATGAACATCGTCATGTGAATCATTTGTTCGGGTTGCATCCGGGGCGTACGGTTTCTCCGGTTACCACTCCTGAACTGGCGAAAGCAGCCAAAGTAGTACTGGTACATCGTGGTGACGGGGCTACCGGTTGGAGTATGGGTTGGAAGTTGAACCAATGGGCACGTTTGCAGGATGGCAACCATGCTTATACCTTGTTCGGCAATTTACTGAAGAACGGGACGATGGATAATCTTTGGGATACCCATCCGCCTTTCCAGATTGACGGAAATTTTGGCGGGACAGCGGGAGTTACCGAGATGTTGCTCCAAAGTCATATGGGGTTTATACAGTTGTTGCCTGCTTTGCCCGATGCATGGAAGAATGGTTCTGTCAGCGGTGTCTGTGCAAAAGGAAATTTTGAGATAGATATGGTATGGGAGAATAATCAGTTGAAAGAAGCTACGGTGCATTCCGGTGCAGGAGGAAACTGTGTAATAAAATATGCGGATAAGTCTCTGACTTTCAAAACTGTAAAAGGACGGAATTATCAGATTAAATATGATGCGGAGAAAGGCCTGATTAAGAACTAAACTAAGAAGCGGGAAAAAGGAAGAAAGAATGGTATTGGAGTATTTAAAACTGTTTGCGACATTTGCAAAGATAGGAATGTTTACGATTGGTGGAGGTTATGCCATGATTCCGTTGATTGAGCGGGAGATCGTGGCGAAACAATGGATGAGTAAAGAGGAATTTATGGAGATGTTTGCTCTGACACAATCACTTCCGGGTGTGTTTGCGGTGAATATTTCTATTTTTGTGGGTTATAAACTATACAAGATTGGCGGAAGCCTGGTGTGTGCATTGGCTACCATTCTTCCTTCCTTTGTTATTATGATGTTGATAGCGATGTTTTTTGCCCGGTTTCAGGACAATGAAATAATGATTCGTATCTTTAACGGAATACGTCCTGCGGTGGTGGCATTGATCCTGTATCCCTGTATTTCGGCTGCGAGGGCTCTGAAAAGGAAATATTTTCAGTTGATTGCTCCTGCCATAGCTACCGTTCTGATTTGGCAATTCGGCTTGTCGCCTGTTTATATCGTATTGGCGGGGATTATAGGAGGATTAGTATATACATTGTGGTTGAAAGAAAAAATAGTAAGTAAACAGGTATGATCTATTGGCAGTTACTTTGGGTGTATCTTAAAATAGGTACGTTTGGTTTTGGTGGCGGATATGCGATGCTTTCCCTTATCCAGCATGAGATAGTAGACCTGCATCATTGGCTGACTCCCCAACAGTTTACGGATGTAGTGGCCATTTCGCAGATGACTCCGGGGCCGATTGGCATAAATAGTGCCACTTATGTCGGCTATGCGGTGACACAAAGTGTCTGGGGAGCTGTGATAGCTACTGTGGCGGTTTGTTTGCCCTCTTTTATTCTGGTGTTGCTCATTTCCTATTTCTTTGCCAAGTGTAAGGACAACAAATATATCAAAGCTGCCATGTCCGGTCTGCTTCCCATGTCGGTTGCGCTGATTGCTTCGGCGGCATTGCTTATGATGAACAGGGAGAATTTTATCGACTATAAAAGCATAGCTATTTTTGCGGTCGCTTTCTTAGTGACGTGGAAGTGGAAGCTTCATCCCATTCTGTTGATTTGTCTGGCAGGTGTAGTCGGGCTTGTGTTGTATTAAGAAGTTCGGCACGGCATACAACTTGGTTGTATAGCTTTCCTTAAATAAGAAACGGGGAGCAGATAATTCTGTTCCCCGTTTCAAATATATAGAATCTAAGTTGGATTAATTTTTATTCGCACGTTTACGTTCAATTTCGTCCAAAATCACTTTGCGCATGCGCATCGCTTTTGGAGTGACTTCCACATATTCGTCTTCCTTGATATACTCCAGTGCTTCTTCGAGTGAGAACTGGATAGGCGGAATCAGACGAACTTTATCATCCGAACCGGAAGCACGCATATTGGTCAGTTTCTTTGATTTAGTAACGTTGATTACCAGGTCATTGTCGTGAGAGTGCTCACCTACTACCTGTCCTGCATAAACTTCATCCTGCGGGAAAATAAAGAACTTACCACGATCTTGAAGTTTGTCGATAGCATATGCAAAAGCAGTTCCGCTCTCCATAGCAATCATGGAGCCGTTTGTACGGCGTTCGATTTCTCCCTTGTGTGGCTGGTATTCTTTGAAACGGTGTGCCATGATAGCTTCACCGGCAGAGGCAGTCAGTACATTCGTACGCAATCCGATGATACCGCGTGAAGGCATGTTAAATTCAAGATTGATACGCTCGCCTGTATTTTCCATCTTTACCATTTCACCTTTGCGGCGGGTGACCATATCGATAATCTTGCTTGAATATTCTTCCGGCACGTTGATTGTCAATTCTTCAATCGGCTCGCATTTCACACCGTCTATTTCTTTGAAGATAACCTGCGGCTGACCTACCTGCAATTCGTATCCTTCGCGACGCATCGTCTCGATCAATACGGAAAGATGAAGTACGCCACGGCCGGAAACAATCCATTTGCCGTCTTCTTCACTCTTTCTTACGCGGAGGGCGAGGTTCTTGTCGAGTTCCTTCATCAGGCGGTCGTGAATGTGGCGTGAAGTCACGAACTTACCGTCTTTTCCGAAGAAAGGAGAGTCGTTGATAGCAAACAACATACTCATGGTCGGCTCGTCGATAGAAATCGGTGCCAATGCTTCCGGGTTTTCAAAGTCGCAAACCGTATCTCCGATTTCGAATCCGTCGATACCTACCAATGCGCAAATATCACCGGAAGAGACCTCTGTTGTTTTGACGCGGCCCAAACCCTCGAAAACATGAAGTTCTTTGATTTTGCTCTTGAACATATCACCGTTACGTTTCACAAGCGTTATGTTCATGCCTTCTTTCAATGTGCCGCGATGTACGCGTCCTACGGCGATACGACCCGTATAAGAAGAATAGTCCAGAGAGGTAATCAACATCTGCGGAGTCCCTTCCAGTTGTTGCGGAGCGGGAATGTTCTCGACAATACAATCCAGCAGCGGAGTGATGGTGTCGGTCGGATGTTGCCAGTCTGTGCTCATCCAGTTGTTTTTGGCAGAACCGTAGATAACGGGGAAGTCCAGCTGGTCTTCCGTTGCGTTAAGGCTGAACATCAGGTCGAAAACCATTTCGTACACTTCTTCCGGACGGCAGTTGGGTTTATCTACCTTATTTACTACCACGATTGGTTTCAGGCCGATTTCCAGTGCTTTCTGCAGGACGAAACGGGTCTGTGGCATCGGGCCTTCGAAGGCGTCTACCAACAGGATACAGCCGTCGGCCATATTCAACACACGTTCTACTTCGCCACCGAAGTCACTGTGTCCCGGAGTATCAATAATATTAATTTTGGTGCCGTTGTAGTTGATGGAAACGTTTTTGGAAAGAATCGTTATGCCACGTTCGCGTTCCAAATCGTTGTTATCCAGGATAAGTTCACCACTATTTTGGTTGTTGCGGAACAGATTTCCCGCCAATAGCATCTTGTCAACCAGCGTTGTTTTCCCATGGTCGACATGGGCAATGATTGCAATGTTTCTAATATTTTGCATATAATACCTATTATTTGGCTGCAAAGGTACGAAATAAGGATTAGAAATATATGCAATGCCAGCAATTTTTTCTTGTAAATCATTGTGGGATATAAAGATAATCCCTATCTTTGCACGCTCAAAAGAATAATTTACTATATTAAAATTCTAAGAATTATGTATTTAGACGCTGCTAAAAAGCAAGAAATCTTCGGAAAGTACGGAAAGTCTAACACTGATACTGGCTCATCAGAGGCGCAGATAGCTTTGTTTTCCTACCGTATTTCTCACCTGACTGAGCATATGAAGCTCAACAGAAAAGATTATAGTACAGAGAGAGCGTTAACAATGTTGGTAGGTAAGCGTCGTCGCTTACTCGACTACCTGAAAGCAAGAGATATCGAAAGATATCGTGCTATTGTTAAAGAGCTCGGTTTGCGTAAGTAATCTACTTGTCGCGAAAAGATTTAAAGCCGTTCCTCATGATAGAGGAACGGCTTTTTTTTAGTTTCTTCTTTTTCTTCCTGATAGTCGTATTTTCTTCGGTTATAATTGTGTTCATCTAAAGATTTTGCTATTTTTGCAGCTTAATTATTATAATTTATCACCTTTGATAACTAAAATGCTTTCAAAATGGATACAAGTAAGATTGTTGGCGAGAAAATTAAAGCCCTCCGCGAAGATAAATCAATAAGCATAGAAGAGTTGGCGCAACGTTCAGGTTTGGCTATCGAACAGGTTGAACGTATTGAGAATAACATTGATATACCTTCTCTCGCACCGCTGATTAAGATTGCGCGTGTGTTGGGAGTACGTCTGGGTACTTTCCTTGATGATCAGGATGAAGTCGGACCGGTCGTATGCCGTAAGAAAGAGGCCAAGGATGCGATCAGTTTTTCCAATAATGCGATTCACTCTCGCAAACACATGGAATATCACTCGTTGTCCAAGTCAAAGGCGGACCGTCACATGGAACCGTTTATTATCGATGTGATGCCGACGGAAGATACCGACTTCGTGCTTTCTTCTCATGAAGGAGAAGAGTTTATCATGGTTATGGAAGGTATCATGGAAATCAGCTATGGCAAGAACACCTATCTGCTGGAAGAGGGTGATAGTATTTATTATGATTCCATTGTTCCTCATCATGTACATGCTTATGAGGGACAGGCTGCAAAAATCCTGGCAGTAGTTTACACACCGATTTAATGAAATAGTAGGAACCAAGACTTAAGTATAATTACATGCAATTATTTGATCGTACTTTGGGGCAGTGGCTGGAACACTGGGCTGAAGAGACTCCCGATAAGGAATATATCGTATATTCCGACCGAAATCTCCGTTTTACCTGGAGTCAGTTGAACCGTCGTGTGGATGATATGGCAAAAGGGCTTATTGCCATTGGTGTGGAACGTGGTACTCATGTGGGTATCTGGGCGGCTAATGTTCCCGATTGGTTGACATTGCTATATGCCTGCGCGAAGATTGGTGCGGTATATGTTACAGTGAATACGAACTACAAGCAATCGGAGTTGGAGTATCTTTGCCAGAACTCGGATATGCATACGCTTTGTATTGTGAATGGTGAGAAGGATAGTGATTTTGTGCAAATGACATACACGATGCTTCCTGAATTGAAGACTTGTGAGCGTGGACATTTAAAGAGCGAACGCTTTCCATATATGCGAAATGTAGTATATGTAGGTCAGGAAAAACATCGTGGTATGTATAATACAGCGGAGATCCTGCTGTTGGGAGATAATGTGGAAGATGGCCGTTTGAACGAACTAAAAAGCAAAGTGGATTGTCACGATGTAGTAAATATGCAATATACCTCGGGCACTACGGGTTTCCCGAAAGGGGT
>ERZ791659.665-NODE-665-length-22589-cov-3.17622_pt1 | contig 22589 bp, 11 predicted proteins | sample MGYA00510053_ERZ791659 | MGnify/ENA primary metagenome ERZ791659 (study PRJEB30046, sample SAMN00715192) | human gut metagenome | study: EMG produced TPA metagenomics assembly of the A metagenome-wide association study of gut microbiota in type 2... | reverse complement strand
AGTGCCGCGCCCTTCAAAGAAGGAAGAGAAAATGATTGCCTATCTGAAGGCATTCGGAGCTAAACATAATCTTGAAACCAAGGTGGACGAAGCCGGCAACGTACTGATTAAAAAGCCTGCTACTCCGGGTAAAGAGAATCTGCAAACCGTCGTACTGCAATCGCATATCGACATGGTATGCGAAAAGAACAACGATGTTCAACACGACTTCCTCACCGACCCCATCGAAACTGAAATAGACGGAGAATGGCTGAAAGCCAAAGGAACGACTCTCGGAGCGGACAACGGTATCGGCGTGGCTACCGAACTGGCGATTCTTGCTGATGACAGCATCGAGCACGGCCCGTTGGAATGTCTGTTTACCGTGGATGAGGAAACGGGACTGACGGGTGCTTTTGCCTTGAAAGAGGGTTTCATGAGCGGTGATATTCTCCTGAACCTCGATTCTGAGGACGAAGGGGAAATCTTTATCGGATGTGCCGGTGGCATTGATTCCGTGGCACAGTTTACCTATAAGGAGATAGAAGTTCCTGCCGGATATTTCTTCTTCAAGGTGGAAGTGAAAGGATTGAAAGGCGGTCATTCCGGTGGTGATATTCACTTGGGACGGGGGAACGCGAACAAGATTCTGAATCGTTTCCTCACCCGTATAGCTGATAATCATGACTTGTATCTTTGTGAAATCAACGGCGGTAATCTACGTAACGCCATCCCTCGTGAAGCGTATGCTGTCTGCGCAGTGCCTGAAGACGCGAAACACGATATTCGTACCGAGCTGAATATCTTTGCCAGTGAAATGGAAGATGAATTGTCCGTCGTAGAACCGGACTTGAAACTGGTTCTTGAATCGGAAACTCCCCGCAAGACTGCTGTCGACCAGAATACAACCGACCGTCTGCTGAAGGCTCTGTATGCCGCTCCTCATGGTGTATATGCTATGAGTCAGGATATTCCGGGACTGGTGGAAACGTCTACAAACCTTGCATCCGTGAAAATGAAACCGGAGAATGTTATCCGCATCGAAACCAGCCAGCGCAGTTCCATTTTGTCTGCCCGCAATGATATGGCGAATACCGTACGTGCCGTATTCCGGTTGGCAGGAGCGGATGTAACCTTCGGTGAAGGTTATCCGGGATGGAAACCGAATCCACATTCGGCTATCCTCGAAGTGGCTGCCGAATCTTACAAGCGTTTATTCGGTGTGGACGCCAAAGTGAAAGCTATCCATGCAGGACTGGAATGCGGCTTGTTCCTTGATAAATATCCGGCATTGGATATGATTTCTTTCGGCCCGACCCTGACTGGTGTACACTCTCCCGATGAACGGATGCTCATTCCTACCGTAGATAAGTTCTGGAAGCACTTACTGGATATTCTGGTACATGTTCCTGCCAAGAAATAACAGACAAACTAGTCAACGAATCAAGAGTTATGGTAATAGCGAAAAAAGAGTAGCTATTACCATACTCTTTTTTGTTATGGGCTTATTGGGCATCAGCTTTCTTACTCCTTCTTATATTATAGCACAAGATCTTCATTACAAGCAAGATTCTCTCTCCCAAGAAAAAGTCCCTTTTCGCATCGTAAGCTGGAATATAGAAAACCTGTTCGACACTCATCACGACAGCCTGAAGAATGACCGCGAATTTCTTCCTGACGCAATGCGCCACTGGAATTACAGTAGATACAAAAAGAAGCTGGCTGATATTGCACGTGTCATCACGGCAGTCGGTGAATGGAATCCGCCCGTCCTCGTAGGTCTTTGTGAAGTAGAAAATGATACGGTACTGCGTGACCTCACCCGCCGCTCTCCTTTAAAAGAACTTGGTTACCGTTATGTCATGACGAGCTCTCCCGATTTAAGAGGTATTGACGTAGCTCTGCTTTATCAACGGGATTTATTCAAATTATTATCTTCCCGTTCTATCTCCATTCCTCCTTTCAACCAACATCGTCCGACAAGAGATTTATTGCACGTCAGCGGTTTATTACTGACAGGAGATACGCTGGATGTATTTGTCTGTCATCTCCCAAGTCGTTCGGGCGGAGCGAAAGAGTCCGAACCTTACCGGCTTCATGCTGCTCAAATTCTACGAACGGAAGCGGATAGTATTCTGTACAAACGGCTTCATCCACAAGTTATCATCATGGGAGATTTTAATGACTATCCGACTAATAAATCTATTCAGGAAGTACTGGAAGCGGAAGTACCATCCCCTACCTTATCTCCATTGAAACTCTATCATCTACTCGCTCGAAAAGCCAAATCCAAAGATTTCGGTTCTTATAAATATCGAGGCGAATGGGGATTGCTCGACCACTTGATTGTATCCGGTGCTTTGTTGAATCAATCCGGTAAGTTCTTCACCAGTGAGGAAAAAGCAAATGTCTGCCTGCTCCCCTTTTTACTAATTGAGGATCAGAAATACGGTGGTAGAGAGCCTTTCCGCACTTATAAGGGGATGAAGTATCAAGGCGGCATCAGCGACCATTTGCCTATTTACACTGATTTCGAACTGATTTTATATTAACTGGAACTAAAAATAATTTAAATTAGGACATTTATCTGATATCTCATATACATAAATCACTCCAACATATAAGACAAAAGAAAAGAGCAAGCGTCATCCAACTCTTGCAAATGAGACTTCTGTTCTATAGCAATAGCACATTTCTTACAAAAATCATCAAGTAATCTTTTTGTCTGCTCATCGGTGACGACAATTTTAGCGGGATATACATTGGCAGAACACAGGATATTAGCAAATTCAGTCAACATATTTTCCGGTTTCTGTCCAAATTCCTCCATTCCAGTTACAGGAAGTAGCATTTCACTATTTTCATCAACACACAACAGAATAGTAGGAAAATAAGGAACTTCATTTGTTTCCGATTGAACGGAAACGGGAAGATGGACGAGACGACATTGAAGTATATCCAATTTTCTTAAGCCTTTTACTTTACGCACCAGAACGTCATTGTCAAAGATCGGCATAGGATAAACGTCTTGGCAGAAAGCCGGCAACTTCGTTAAACTCCATTCGTAAGTCCCATCAGACTGTGGAACAAGATACGGCACTGTCTTTCCTCCCTCCAGAGTTGGATATTTACCTGACACATCAAAACCCAACTCTCCAAAACTATGGGTCTTCATCATCTTCGACACATCAAGCGAAGCTGATAAAGCCTCGGTTATCGCTTGCGCATCCTGTTCGCTTGTGATACCCCACGGCATTTTGTAAGGGCTATAGCGAACAAAATCAGGCCATCCATTGGAACGACGAATCTTCAACCCATGTGATTCAGCATAAGCCTTGATGATTTCTTTACTATGAGACATGATACCGCTGGCATTCGCAAAGTCACAATTGATGCAATTAAAAGTCACTATTACTTCATGGGCAGCCATAACATCCAAATCTCCCATCTCAATTGTTTTCAGATAAGTAGAAAAGCCGGAATCCCCGATATATAGGGCGAGAGCATTATGCTCGCCCGCATTACCCATAACACAGCAGTAACCTATCTCACCTGTAGAAAGACGAACCGCAAAAACATCAGAATCTGTGAGTTCCTTCCACAAATTCGTTTCTCTGTAGCGAAAGGCTACTGAAAGCATAGAGTCATTTAATATCATATTTTATCATTTTGTATTTTTCTATGAAGTTCATAATTCAACTTTTGTCATGCGATGGAAATTTCCTCCCAGTCTTCTACTGTCCGTGTGACGGATGAGAAGTTCACTCCGATACAAACCACCTTTCGCTTGTCTGCCAGATAAGGCTTGGCGTAGCCGGTCTTCTCTATTTGTTCCAAAGCTTCCTGTGCCGTTCCGTCCATTTTGAATTCAAAGATATAGACGTAATCTTCCATTTCCAGCGTACAATCCACCCGTCCGTAACTTTGGCGGTCTTCACAATGGATAGCAGTGCAATATACACCTATCAGTCGAAGCAATAGATAAAAAGTGTATTGAAAATGCTTTTCTGTAATATCTATATCTTTCAACGAACCGTGTGAGTCATAGGGAATACTTGCCAAAAAAGAGGTGAGCGAACGGCGGAACGCATTTGTATCCCCCTGGTCAAGTTCCATTACGGCATCTGTTATCCAACTCGTCACTTCCTTACTCTTCGGTTTCATATAGTTGGCTGCTAATACAGACAAGAATCCTTTTCGTACCTCATTATTCGGGAAGTCGAGCAGATAAGTTCCCATTCTTTTATTATATTCCTTGATAGTAAGGTATCCACTTTGAAAAATCATAGGTAGGGGTTGTTCTACATCTGCCTTATAATCCACAAACATGGTCGGATCGTAAAATTTTCCTGTTAATTCATTCATCTGTTCACGGCTGTGTTGTAGCAAACGCACCAGATAGGTCGGAGTACCGGTAGCAAACCAATAGTCGCGGATTTCATTCATATCAAAAGTATTGAGTAAGCTGAACGGGTTATAAATGTCTGCCATATTCGTACTGAAATGATAGCCATCATACTGTCGTTTCAACCAATCCCTCATTTCTTCCACCGTACATTCATATTTAGTTGCCAACCGCGATATAGGTTCTTCGAAATATTTCTCCAATTCTTCCTGAGTAATTCCGCATAGTGCTTCATAGCGTTCATCCATGCTAATGTCTTTTGGTTGGTTGAAACCGCTGAACCCACTTACTTGCGAGAATTTCGTAACTCCCGTCAACAGTACGAATTTCAGATATTCGTCAGCTCCCTTAAAAGTGGAATAAAAAGATTTCAGAATTTCCCTGTGATGGTCTTCGAGCAGTAGTTTCTCTCCTACATGATTGCAGGTGTAAGTTCCGGTATCCAACACATCGAGAATGGGTTTATCATATTCATCAATCAATACAACAGCACGCTGTCCTGTCTGTTCATAGGCACGACGCAGTAATTCCTTGAATCGGTCACTTGTGGTAGTATAGTTCAGATTCTTACCATAGATATCTTCCCAATTGCCCAAATACCCTTCGATGGTTGCTTCGAGCACTCCCGGCTGGGTATATGGCCCACCGTTAAAGTCTATGCGGAAAATAGGATATTGTAACCAGTCTTTTTCAAGGTCGGCGATTGCCAATCCGTCAAAAAGCTCTTTCCGTCCTTGAAAATAACAAGCAAGTGTACTCACCAACAGGCTCTTCCCAAAACGACGGGGACGACTCAAGAAATAAATTGAACCCATTTGTACAAGATTGTAAACCAAGGCAGTCTTGTCTATGTACACGAAACCGTCTTTACGAATGCGGTCAAAGCTCTGTATTCCAATAGGGTATTTCATCTTTTTATCGGCTTTTTATAAATCAATAGACGAAGATACGCGAAAGCGGACATAAATGCAAACAAATTCGGATATTATCAAACGAATTTCGAACTACTACTCAACATTTAGTCCGAATACTGATAAACCTTCAAATCAAACTTAGGAACCATTGCCAGCAAATGGTCGAAGATGTCCGACTGGATGCGTTCGTATTCTTTCCACACTTTGTTTCGGGAGAAGAAGTAAACTTGAATAGGGACTCCATACATCGTGGCTTCTTTTTGGCTGATAATCAAGTCCAAATCCTGATTCACCACAGGCAGGCTGCATAGATAGCGTTCAATATATACTCTGTAAACTTGGGAATTAGTAGGTACTACGCCTTCTTCGGGTTGATAATCTGCCATTAAAGGAATTTCCTTCCGGTAGCGGTCAAGCATTTCGGGCGTACAGAATTGGAGTGTAGTCAAGTCCAGGGTTATATTCTTCATTACCCTTCGTCCTCCTGATTGCACCATTCCCCGCCAGTTCTGAAAAGGACTGCTGACCAAGGTATAAGGGGGAACAGTAGAAATCGTATTATCGAAATTCTGAATCTTGACTGTATTCAGAGTAATCTCCTGCACTGTGCCATTGGCAGCACCGGAAGGAAGCGTAATCCAGTCGCCCGGACGAACCATATCATTGGCGGAAAGCTGGATACCCGCCACAAATCCCAATATGGAATCCTTGAATACCAACATCAGGATAGCAGCCGAAGCGCCTAATCCCGCAAACAAACTGGCAGGGGATTTATTCACGATAATGGCAATGATAATGATTCCGCCGATAAAAAACAGAAGAACCTGCAACACTTGAATGAATCCTTTCATCGGGCGGTTCTTCATCGACTCCTTCCCATCGTAGATATCCATTATCATCAATAGAATTCCATTAACAGCCAACAACAGAGAAAAAATGATATAAATGGCACAAGCCTTCTGGGAAATAAGCAACAAATCTTTACCACGAACAAAAGCTATCGGCAACAAATAATAGACAAGGAAAGCCGGAATCGTATGAATCAAGTTATGAAACACTTTACGTTTCATCAGCAACGTATTCCACTGATGTGGTTTCCGACGGGTGTACTGCCTCATCCCGCCTATGAGAATCGCCTGGCAGAGATAATTTAGACCGATGGCAATTGCTATCATCAGAATAGCAATAATAGTCTCATCAAAACGGTCGGCAACTGTCGGGTCTATCCCCCAATCTATCAGGATTTTGTTCATCCATTTTCCTAAATCTACTACGAGCATAACTTCTGTTTTTTTATTAATAACAGCAAAAGATTCATTTGGTTTAGAAAAAAAGACCGGCGGCTGATTCACAAGAAATCAAGACCGCCAGTCTTCACTGCTACTCTCTAAGCATATCTTTCAACGATGGCAACTCTATTAAGGAGCAACCGTCACTCCTATTTCATTCATTTCCACTTTTGCGGTTGTTGCCGTAGGTGTAGTAGCTTCCAACTTAATATAACGCGCCTGTACTTTCTGGCCGAAAGCGACGGTCTGCGGCAACGGGTTGTGCATGATATTGCTGAACTCGCCGTTGGCAGGAACTTCCTTCCAGTTCTTCCCGTCGATGCTCACAAAGAATTTATAACGGAAAGCCATTGACGGTTTCGCTTCCGCTTTCAGAGGAGCATAGGTAAAGCTGGCTAATGTCACTGATTTACCCAAGTCAATTGTCAATGGAGAATCAGCGACTTTTTTCCAACCGGCACGAGGCAGGTTATTCCAATCTTCACCCTGAACCGCTTCCTGCAAAGGGGGTGCATAATAAGCAGCCACTTGGTTAATATGAGCAGTCAGACGGCATTCGTCAATCTTCACCCGTAGCTGACTGGCTTTCACAGCCGGAAAACGCAGCATACGTTTATAGCCGATTGTCGTACCCCGACCCACTTCTGTCCAACCGTTATCGGTCAAAGCCTCCACAACGAAAGACTCCACTCTCTGTCCTTTCGTAATATCTTCCTGAAGCATCACTAAGTTAATTTCCGAGCCCGGTTTCAAAGAATAAACGGCTTCACTACCCGAAGTGGCATTCCAGTAGTTTCTTCCTTTCTTCACCCGATTGTCGGCAAATATCTGTTGACGGTAAGCTGCAAATTCTTTCAGACGGTTCACGTCCGCTTCATGAATCAAGCCTTTGCGGTCGGGCGGTATATTCAATAAAAGCACGGAGTTATATCCTACCGACTGGAAATAAATATCCGATAAATGTTTCAGGGACTTCACTTTCGCGTCTTCTTCCGCATGGTAGAACCATCCCGGACGGATAGACACATCCACTTCCGAAGGATACCAAAACAGTTCCGTAGCTTTCTCCAACATCTTGCGGCTTCCTAAATCTTCCGCTTTGCTGAATACACCCAGACGTTTGTTATTTTCTGTCGAGCGGGCATAAATTCCCGGAGTCAGCACCGTTGCATTCCATTCCGTTTCGCGCCCCAGTCCTTTTTCGTTTCCTACCCAACGGACATCGTCACCCATAATCGCCATTACCGCTTTCGGTTGCAAACGTTGAATGGTTTTATAGAAAGCGTCCCAGTCATATACTTGTTTCTTTCCATTCGGCCCTTCTCCATTCGCTCCGTCGAACCATACTTCGTGCACTTCACCGTAATTGGTAAGCAGTTCCGTCAATTGACGGATAAAAAATTCATTGTAACGGGGAGAGTCTCCATAACATTCCGCATTACGATCCCACGGAGAAAGGTAGACGCCGAATTTCATATCATATTTGTCGCAGGCTTTCCGAAGTTCTTTGACTACGTCACCCTGTCCGTTCTTCCAGGGGGAAGAAGCTACGGAATGCCTAGTAGTGGCTGTCGGCCAAAGGCAGAAGCCGTCGTGATGCTTTGCGGTCAGAAGTACCATTTTAAAGCCGGCATCCTTGAGAGTTCTTACCCATTGTTCGGCATCCAGCTCGGTCGGGTTAAAGATAGCGGGGTTTTCTTTTCCATCTCCCCATTCACGTCCGGTAAAGGTATTGATACCGAAATGAAGGAAAGCTGTTAATTCCATTTGTTGCCAAGCATATTGTTGAGGGGTGGGTACGAGACGTGCAGCCATATCCACTTTCTGTTCAAGAGTAGCATTTTGAGGGAATTCGACATGCTTCACATAATAGTTTTCTTTCTTCTGGGCTTGCATGCCCAATGTTATGGCAGAGGATAATAAGAAGGCGGTCAGTAGTTTGTTCATGATATAATATTTAATTAATGCTGATAGCACAAAGATAACATAAAGATGTGAATTTCACTACTCCAACAGAATATTTCTGACAATATTCAAAGAAACCGTGAAACCCACACCCCAATTATATAATCTAATAACCTATCGTTTCTAAACTCATTTTATCGGATAAAGGGTAAATTCAAAGCCCTGTTTCTTCACTGGAACCAAATATTGCGGCAACACACCGGGACCGCAGGTAGCAGTTCCCACACCTGCCTGCTCTGCGTCGAGATGTACTGTGTACATTCCATCACGCTCCAGGTCATTGATATGCCGTGCTTTTTCCAATAATACATCCGAGAAAGGAATCATACTAAACTGGAAAGTACGGTTTGATTCAACAAAGATACCTTCACCGGAGTGATTCGTGAACTTCGCCCAACGTACATCAGTACGGTTGCCCGTAGACTGGGGAACGACATAATAGTGGAACATACGTTCGGGAGTTGTCCGATACAGTCCGATTCTGCCGGATTGGTCACGGTCGGCATATGTTTCATTGTCGCCACGTCCCAAATAGGAAACTTGGTCGTAAGTGTCAGCTACACGGAATGTCAATCCCAGACGAGCCATTGATTTCACGATTGCGGTATCCGGTTCAAAAGTAGTGTTCACTTTCAATGCACCGTTCCTGTCCAGTGCGTAGATAAAGTCAGCCGTACCAACTTTCTGTCCTTTCGCGTTGAGAACTTCTACACGGGCAGTTGTCGAGTTCTTGCCTTCTGTCAGTGAAACGACTTTTTGGGTTATATTATCCAGCCCCGCTTTGCGCCACAGACGTGCGCCGTTCTTGTCACGGTTGTCATTATCTGTAGCCGGACGGAAAAGGCTCAATGTCACTGGGGTAGAAAGCATCTCTCTGCCATCCAGACTTAAAGAAGCCAAGGCTCCCGTTTGTTTATCAACGGTAAAGGTAATCTCACCTGCTTTTTGCGGACGATGAGCCGTGGAGTTCTTATATCCGGGAAGTATAAACTGGTCATAAGCCACTTCCCAGTCTTTGGCTATCATCGGAGAATCTTCCTTACGCGTCCAACTCACATTCAGATAAGCTTCCCGATCCTTCTTCGAAAGAAGCACATTGCCCAACTGTATGTCTATTGTGCCGTGTGGCTCACAATCCAATACATTTGTACCTTCCGCCAGTCTTTCTCCACTATCTGTCGTTACATTCCAATGGAATATATATTCATTCAGGTTGGAGAAATCGTACCAGTTCTTGATACGAAGTTTCATGTTCTGCCGGTCAAGCAACGTAGTCTTGATGTTCTGATAAACTTTCTTCACTTCAAGCAGATGCGGATGCGGCTCACGGTCGGCACCAACCAAGCCGTTACAGCAGAAGTTACCGAAACTCGGTATCCCTTCCGGCCCGTAGTCACCGCCATAAGTCCAGTACCATTTTCCGTTCTCGTCTATTTCGCGGAATGACTGGTCTACCCAGTCCCAAACATTACCGCCTTGTGCCATCGGCTCGCTTTCAAAAACGTCCCAGTATTCTTTCAGTCCGCCGCAACTGTTGCCCATTGCATGCAGGTATTCACAAAGGATGAAAGGACGGTAGATGTCTTTCTTCGCTACATACGCCTTTATTTCATCCACACTGCGGTACATACGGCAGTAAATGTCTGTATTGTAATTCAATTCGGCACGTTCGTACTGTACGGGGCGGGTCTTTTCTACTGATTTCAACCAGTCGTAGGTACGTTCGAAATTGATGCCGTTGCCGGCTTCGTTTCCAAGCGACCAGATAACAATCGCCGGATGATTCTTGGAACGTTCGTACATACGGTGCGTACGATCCATGTGAGCCGTCAGCCAAGTGCTGTCTTTGGCAAGGGAAGCGGGGCCGTAACCCATGCCGTGAGATTCGATGTTTGCTTCGTCAATCATGTACAGCCCATAGCGGTCGCAAAGCTGATACCAGTAAGGATGGGTGGGATAATGCGAGTTTCGGACAAGATTGATGTTATGCTGTTTCATCAGTTTGATGTCCAGTTCCATAAGTTCCTTGCTTACCGTACGTCCGAGTTGTGAGTGTTCGTGGCGGTTGGTTCCCTTTACCAGTACCGGAACGCCGTTGATGCAGAAACGTCCGTCCTTGATCTCCGAAGTGCGGAAACCGACTTCGCATCCGGTCAGTTCGGTGACGTTACCTTGGGCGTCTTTCAGTTCGAGTAGCAATGTATAAAGATTAGGATGTTCTGCGTTCCAAGCTTTCACGTTCGGGATCTTCTTTTCATCAAATGCGATGAAGTTACTCAATCCACGGGATTTAATCTGAACAGCATCCTGCAAGACAGCTTTACCCGAATCGTCTTTCAATGTGTATGCAATGGAACTGGCGGTAGCGGAAGGGCCTTCCACAGTTACTTCCAATCCGAAGATACCATCCTTGTATTTTTCCTTATCTAAAGAAGCGTTCAGTTTATAGTCGGCAATGTACTGTTTGGGAGTACTATATAAGTAAACATCCCGTTCGATACCGCTCAAGCGCCACATATCCTGACATTCCAGATATGCGCCCGAACTCCAACGGTACACTTCCAAGGCCACTACATTTTCTCCGTCATTCAGGACATCCGTGATATCCCATTCGGCATTTGTTTTCGAGCCTTGGTTGTATCCGAGCAGTTTCCCGTTCACCCATACATAATAGAAAGAGATTACACCTTCGCAGCACAGTACCACCCTACGGCCTTTCCAGTCGGCAGGCACTTTGAACGTGCGACGATAGGAACCGACTTCATTCTCCGCATGAGGAACCAGTGGCGGATTCTTTTTGAAGTTGAACATTTTGTCATCAAATTCATATGTCTCGTTGACATAGATAGCTGTGCCATAACCCTGACGTTCCCAGTTGCCGGGAACGTTGATGTCCGCCCAACCACCGGTATAATAGGAAGGCTGATAGAAGTTTTTCGGACGGTTATCGGGATTCTTCACCCAATGGAATTTCCACTTTCCGTTCAGGCTCATATAAAATGGAGACTGCTCGTATCCGCCCGTCTTTTCAATATCGGAAGCATCGGCGTAAGGCCATACGTAGGTATGAGGGGCAAGTTTGTTCAGCCCTACCGCATACTGGCTTTGCCATTCGACCGGGGGTGTCTGCGGCGCAGAGGCCAGAGTAGCAGCCAGTCCTGCCAATAGAAGTAAAAAAGTTTGTTTCTTAAAGCTAATATTCATAAGCATGTCATCATAATTAGTTTATATAAGATTGTTTTGCAAAAGCACTTAATTGTCGTTCTTAACAACTTGATTACTATTCTATAATCACCTCATCAAAATAAACCCTCGCTTCCTGACCGGGGCGGACGTGACTGTCGGGGCATATCCCCGCTCCTTTCGCCGTCACCCGGACATAACGGGCAGATACTCCGCCCATATCCATCGAGTAGTCATTCCTGAAAGTTCCTTCCTTATATATTTCTTCCAAAGAGAAATTCAGTTCCCCTACGGCACGGTATGTCTTGTTGTCATCTGAAACTTCCACACGAATCATTTTCGGTTTGTGCGCTCCCATTCCATAATTCGTAATGCAGCCAATGGCAAATTTATTCAATTTCTCCTTACCCAGCAAATCTATCGTGAAAGATATGGAATCATTCCGGTTCCAGTTACACCATTCAAAATCAGTATATTTCAGGCTCCCCCTCAATCCATTGACTAATAACATTTCGTTCTTCCTATTGCCAAGCAAGGGTTTTGCCGTAGCTTTGTTCCATGTAAGTTGCAGTTCCAAGGTTTCTCCCATTTGCTTGCCGTTCATAAAGGTAGCGGCTTTCACCATTTGCGTCTTCATCACACGAATAGGGCCGTCGTAACGATGAGAAGACATAGCCGGATCACTGCCGTTCAGTGTATAGTGAATTTCCACGTCCGGACGGAGACATTCCAGATTCACTTCCAAATGTCCGTCCACCGGTGTCACTGTCTGCTGTATGTTATACATTGAGTGGGCATAGACAATTCCTTTTTCCGCAATATGCGCGTTGTATGCGTCCATCCGTTTCAAGAATCCGGACCAGTCTTTCGTACCTGCGGGTGTCCATGCCACTTCCGCCAAAGCTGCCAAACGGGGGAACAAGAGATAATCCACGTCTTCCGGCTTATTGCAGAACTCTGTCCACATACAAGCCTGTATGCCCATCAGCAACGATTCATATTCCGGTTTCCAGTCCTTCTGTACAGGTTCGTAATCAAAGACATCTTTCAGGGTATTGTTGCCGAAATAAGTGACCGGTTCAAACCATTGCGGTCCCTGATAACGGATCAGGTACATGATACGTGCCGGAGTCATGATAAAACGATGTCCTTTTTCGGCAGCTTTCAGAGCAGCCGTTCCCATTCCCTGCCAACCGAGGATAATGGACTCTTCGGGAAGAAAAGAACTGTTTGTCAACTCATCCCAGCCAATCACTTCACGACCTTTCTTACGCAGATAATCACTGATGCGTTTCATGAAGTAACCCTGCAAATCCTCTTCATCGGCCAAACGCTGCTTTTTCATCCGTTTCTGGCAAAGCGGGCACTTCTCCCAGTTCGTCTTCCGGGCTTCATCTCCACCTACGTGAATATAGCGGGAAGGGAAAAGCGTCAGAATTTCGTCAAAAACATCTTGCAGGAAGGTAAATACGCTATCGTTTCCCGCACAATAGATTATCTCGGCATTACGTCCTCCCAGTCCGGGAAGTACACCGATAAAGTCTTTCACAACCGGACAGGCAAATTGGGGATAGGCGGCCAAAGCAGAGTTGCTGTGTGCCGGTACATCTATTTCCGGAATTACTTCAATCTGTCTGTCGGCGGCATAGGCCACAATTTCCCGGATCTCTTCCTGTGTGTAGAAACCGCCTATCGGAGTAGTTTCCCCACGCTTCGGGTTACGGCGTGAGTGGAAAGGTACATCCGTACGGTCTACTCTCCACGCTCCTACTTCTGTCAAACGGGGATATTTCTTTATTTCAATCCGCCAGCCGTTATCGTCCGTCAAATGAAAATGAAGTTTGTTGATTTTCAACATCGCCATGCAGTCGATGATTCGCAGTACGTTCTCTTTGGGGATAAAACAACGTACAGGATCCAACAGTAATCCGCGAAAACCGAAACGGGGTTCATCCTGAATGGTCATTGCAGGAACGTTCCAAGCGACATTCCGCACCGCTTGTTCCGATTCTATGGCGGCAGGAAGAAGTTGGCGGATAGATTGCAGGGCATAGAAAAATCCCTTTGTATCCGAAGCCTTAATGAGTATCTGTTCCGGTGCAATCTCCAACAGATACGCTTCGGTTTTTAAAGAAGAATCGGTCACGAAACGGACTTGCCCTTCTTTGCTACCGACATTCAGTGCGGGGGTTATTCCGGCGGCACGGGTAAACAGGTCGATAAAATTGCGGACAATCACGGCTTGTTCCTGATTTTCCACCGCAAACACCGTTCGGGCAGAAAAGGTAAAGTTGCCACTACCCGGCACAATCTGTGTCGGGCGTGGAACTATCGAAATCAAAGGGGATGTTAAGTTATCTGCCTGTAGTAACGCTGTCAGTGGCGAAAGCAGTATGAGAATGATTAAGATGTATCTTTTCATGGTGTATGTACATTGGTATTATTCCTTGTCTCTCTCCGGTGAGAAGCGGACTGGGTCATTGTATTGCTCCTGAAGTTTCAGCATTTCTTCTTTCAGCTCTTTCACTACCGGTTCGTATTCAGGCTGCCCGTAGAGGTTGTGCATTTCCGACGGGTCTGCCTGCAGGTCGTAGAGTTCCCACCAGTTGATGTCATTATAGAAATGAATCAGTTTATAGCGGTCTGTACGTACACCGTAATGGCGTTTTACCATGTGTTCCGCGGGATATTCGTAGAAATGATAGTAGAGGGCTTTCCGCCACTCTTCCGGCTGTTCGCCTTTCAACAAAGGGACAAGGGATACACCTTGAATATCGGAAGGTATTTCTGCTCCCGCCAGTTCGAGGAAAGTGGGCGCATAGTCGATGTTTTGTACCATTTCGGTGATGTCTCCCCTGCGGTCGAATCCTTTCGGCAGACGCATGATAAGCGGAGTGCGCATGGATTCTTCGTACATGAAGCGTTTGTCGAACCAACCGTGTTCGCCCATGTAGAATCCTTGGTCGGAAGTGTAGACAACGAGCGTGTTATCATGTAATCCCTTCTCTTTCAGGTAGTCAAGTACACGGCCTACATTGTCGTCCAGTGATTTCACGGTCTTCATATAGTCGCGCATGTAACGCTGGAATTTCCAGTTGGCCAGTTCCTTGCCTTGCAGGTTCTGTTTATAGAAATCGTCTATTATCGGGGTGTAGAATTTGTCCCATGCGGCACGTTGCGCTTCGTCCATGCGACCAATATATTTCTCATACAAGGATTTCAGACGGGACTTTTTATCGGGACGAAGCATTTTGAGGTCATAAATCATGTCCATGTCCTTTACGATACTCATCTCTTGTGCGGCAGCGGCAGGACGTCCTTCGTAATCGTCAAAGAAATTATCCGGAAGCGGGAAGGTTTTATCTTCGTACAAAGCCAGATTGCAAGTATCCGCCAGCCAGTTACGGTGAATCGCCTTGTGATGAATCAGGAGACAGAAAGGTTTCTCCGGGTTACGTTTGTTTTCTATCCAGTCGATAGCATCATCAGTGATAAGGTTTGTGATGTATCCGTGTTTTTGGACAGTGTCATTGTTTTGCGTGATGAAATCCGGATTGTAGTAGTCACCTTGTCCAGGGACAATCTGCCAGTAATCAAAACCGGAAGGCAAGCTCTCGAGATGCCATTTGCCCACCAATGCGGTCTGGTAACCGACTTTCTGCAACAGTTTCGGGAAAGTCTGTTGAGAACTGTCGAATACGCAGGTGGTATTATCATAGAATTTATTGGCACAGCTATGTTTGCCCGTTATCATGCAGGCGCGGCTGGGACCGCTTAAAGAATTCGCTACAAAACTCTGAGTAAAACGTACACCGTCGGCAGCAATGCGGTCGAGGTTCGGTGTTTCCATGTAGCGTGTGTCGTAACAGCTCATCATTTGAGCCGTGTGATCGTCTGTCATAATGTAGACGATATTCAAAGGTTTCTGCTCCGCAGGCTTTTGCTTGTTTGAACGGGAAGCTACGGCAGCTACTCCTGCCAAAGGAAAGAATAAGTTTGATTGCAGTTTTTCCATAAAACAATTTTATATTAGATAAGTAACAACAAAGATAGGGAAAGAAAGGCAAAATCGGCTTCCACAAATTACCAATTAATTTCCAAAAATCTCCATTTCTGCATGAATCAATCACGAAATTTGCTATATTTCTCAAATGCTAAAAAGAATGTCGGAAGCATAATGCATATATTAAAGACATTACTCCCGACATTCAATTATTTTAATTCTAGAGATCAAATAAATATGCTCATTCAATCGCTTTGATAAAATTGGTCAAGCTAGAATCCCAAGTAGATTTATATGTTTCTACTTTATCTGTAGGTACAAAAATAGATTCTAATGCAGTACAGCCCACAAACCAAGTAGCAGAGTTTGTTGCTGGTATAGTACTTGACGTGTTAATTGTCACACTTTTCAAAGCACTACAATTTTTAAATGCTGTTCCAAATATATTTGGATAGTTACCTTCCGGAAGAATAATGGTTTCTATAGATGTATTATAATCCGTTTCAGGAACAGGAGTACTCATGTAAAATGCGTTAGCAGGGAAAGCGGTAGTAAGTAGCACACCTGACAAATCAATATTTACCACGCTTTTTGTTTCTTTCAAAGGTTTACAGATATTATCTCGAAGAGCACCGGTAGCAACAGTGGAAGGCGTTGTTACTTTTATACTAACTGCACCACTAGGTATTTCAATAGCCGTCCCTTTATACTCAATAGCAACCCATATATTTCCCGGATCTGCTGCCGCTTTGAAAGTAACAGTTTTCATCACTGTCTGGGTTTTTCCATCTGAAATCAAGAAAGTAACTACCGTTTCCCCTATACTTGGATAAACCACCTTCAACGTGGAATTATTTACTTCTATAGTCCAATTTTCAGGAACTGCATCCAGCAATTTTATAATATAGCCTTCAGGAAGATTCAATTCATATATTTGTTCTCCAGCTGTCCCCTTGCTATATCCGTCTAACAAAAGAGTATTCAGATTCAGATACTTAGGTAGCTCAATGGTTGTACCTCCATCTAATGTAACAGTTACCACATTACCTGATTCAGCAACTCCCGTTACAGGGTGGGTAATAGGCCCGGGAACCGTCACTGGATTATCGCCAATAGTCAGTTTTGTAGAACCGTCTGCATTTACTTCCACCTTAATATCATCTCCACCATTCACATATACAGTCTTGCCATCAACTTTCAAAGCTTCACCGTCTAAAGTCCAATACCATTTACCGGTACCGTCTTCCTCTGCCACACCAATGACATTTTCACCAGTGCCGCTTACTTCTTTATCATCATTATAGTATAATGTAATAGGGGCTGCATGAAGGAAAGATATTTTATATCCTTCTTTTCCATCTTTTGTTACTTTGTCTACATCTGTTATATAGTCCGTAGCAGTCAGTATCCCCTGCAAAGAGTTCAATTGTTCAACCACAGTTTTCTGCCATTTCTCCAAAGCAGAGATTCTTTCTTCCTGCCCGTTGACTGCATCCCACAATTCTCCATCATCATAATTACAACTACCCATTAAAGTTGCTGCAAATACTGCACATAAAATCGTCTTGATCTTCATATTATTATTTTATTTAAAAAGGTTTATTATTCTGTTTATTAATAAAGAATGACATCATCTCTCCATGGCATACCATGATCCGTATAGGTATCATCAACATAGAAGCGTACCCAGTCTATCTCCATACGAGGAATCAATGCATCAGGATTGTTTTTGAGCATTCTTCTAGCTGTCAAATAACTCATTTCCATAGATGGATAATCTGGTTTAGCTTTATGTAAAAACATCATAGTTAAAATGTAATACAATCCTTCGCTATTCACTTGATCTGTAAAAGGCCAACGCGCCCCCTGACGTTCCGCGTCTGCTTGAGTGAGTTCAATGGTTTGTTTCCCATTCACTCCCATACGAACCGTCTGGTTATCTACCCATTCCACCCAATAAATATGGAATTCGCCAATAGTTCCGGCTATGTCTGTGACAGCAACAGTGGGTGATATTTTGCTCTTTCCAGTATTCGGAGTAATATCTCCTAAATGGAAAGTTTGTTCAACACTTGTTCTGTAACTCATAGTAGGATGTTTCGTATTATTCTCCATTACGTCAATTTCTCCAAAATCCGGCCATCCATTCCACTGTGCATTGCCACCAACTTGTTCATTAGGTTGCAACCAGATTCCAGGCAGCATGCCACTATTGAGAGCCCCCCTTATACGAGCACGTGTTTCGATACGCATCCCCGGATAAATACGGACATTAGCCGCAGGCCATGTAGGACTATTAGGATTTCCTCTCTGAAATTTACAAGAATAAAAAGCGGAGGTTCCAAATTCGAAAGTATTGCCTGTATTTGATGATTTTGCTTTATCTTTAAGCGAAATCATACGTAAATAACCTTCATCAGTCACCCAAGAGAATTTAACATTATCTACAGCACCTTGAGTTTCCACTGCTCCCGTGTTTTGGTCGGCAAGTCCAACCGGATGCTCCTCACTGGTATACTCTCCATCATTACTTGCTTTTGACATTACACATCCTGAAATCTTATGAAACTCGTATGCACGGAAGAATTTCCATTTGCCCTTCGGGAGCACATTACCATTATTAGGATGAGGATCTCCTTCTTTCATTACCGTATAATTAGTTTGCCCCCAACTTTTCAAAGCAGCTTCATTCTTTTCTGAAACAAATAATAAATCTGCATCTTCATATAACCAACGTTCATCTCTCACCTCTGTATCCATACTCTTATGAACATCAATCTTCTTTATTATTAATTGTTTCTCATTCAGCGGATAACGAGTTGCTACAGGAATTGTAGAAAGATTCAAAGTGAGTTCTTCATCTTCTTTGGTATTTTCATCTTTCTTCATAATAACAGGAGCACTTTCCACCGAACTTTTTCCAGCTGGAATGACCAACTCTGACGGTAGGTTTACATAACGTTCTTCCTCACCTTCTTTCGGTTCAATAGTTATTGTAAGTTCATCCAACAATTTAGAGTTAACAGAAGCCACCAATATAAATGACTGACCTTCCTTCACAGTCTTGTCCGCATTGTTTTTTATGCTGACTTTTGAATAATGAAAATCACTAACTGTAACGACCTGTAAAGCGCCCGCCATCCTATATCCGCGTGCAAAGGCTGATAACTCAACATTATGCTCTCTATTTATGCCTGTTTGCTTTACTGGAACATGAACAGTTTTAGAAATCTCCCCCTTATTCAATGTCACCGTAGCAGGAAAATCATCAAAGAGTAGCTGATCTACCGTACCTCTATCCGTCTTAGCGCTTAGTCTGATATTCAAATCCTCATTCATCGCTTTCTTTCCTTCTTCCGTACCCGTCACGTCAAAAGTGATTTCCATCACTTCTCCCATCACTAAGTCTTTACTATTCAGTGACATTTTCAATGGAACAGGTTCAGCTAACGGAGCTATAGGTTCATCATCTCTACATCCCGACAGACCCACGACAACTAGCAGCAATGTCCATAAATATGCCATTCTTAAAATCTTTTTCATATGCTATATCTTTTATTATAGAATCATTAATCATTCCCAGCCCGGATTCTGTTTCATCTGCTTGTTCAGCTTCAGTTCACTAGGCGGAATAGGCAATAAATAATCTCTCCCAGGATTGAATTGATAGCCACCGGGTAATAATTCCTGCAAAGGATCCATCCATCCGTCACCATCTACCAATACCGTAGACAATGCTTCGTACTTATCTTCTGTAAACGATTTGTACAGAATACCATCTTCGCCCAAATAAGCTCCTCTACCACGTTTGCCAACTACAACCTTGGCACCTGCCCAACGCATCAGGTCGTCCAGACGGTATCCCTGCAAAGCAAGCTCCACGCGGCGTTCACGACGGATTTCCTGCATGAGCGGTGTCAATTCATAACCATAATCGGTGAAGTTAACATCTTTAGAAGGGGCTACATAATCTACTCCCGCACGCTTACGCAAAGGCTTTATGGTCTTCTCCAATACTTTATCATCGCATTTGCCAAGCTCTGCAGCAGCCTCGGCATAGCACAACAATGCATCAGCATAACGCATCATCACAAGTCCTGTCTCACAATCGCCGGAAACATAAGTAGTATCCACTCCCAAACGGATATGATAGCCGGTCACATTTTTAGCATTACCATCACCTGTCAAGAAAGGAGATGTGATTTTTTCCGTACTCGTTGCAGCATCCTGTACATTCATCGGATGAGAGCCTTTGGCAGTAGACTTGAATTTATATCCGGTACTCATAATCGTTTCAGTAAGACGTAAGTCTCTGCCGGCGAATGTTTCATTGAAGTCTTTAAACTTCTCATCTTTAGGATCGATAAAACTACCGTCTCTATTCAAATAGGTATTCACCAAGTCTCCGGATACACCGGCTGGACCATCCTGGTCTACAACTCCTCCACCTAATAAACCGGTCAAAGCATGGAATACACCATCAACGATAGAGTATTTTCTCCAAAGCAATACCTCAGGAGTATTGGAATAATCATTTTGATTGAACAAATGACCATAAGCATCGCCCGGGTTGACTGCGTTTTTATCCGTCTCGTCGGTATTCAGTTGTATGCCTTCAGCAAAAAGCAAGTCTCCCCATTTCATCACTTCACCAAAGAAGTAATCTGATTGATAGGTAGCTGCCGCAAATTCATCATTCTTGTGATATTTCTCCCATGAGCCTTCATAGAGCGCCACTTGCATGGCAAGTAACATCGCAGCTTCTCTGCAAATGCGCAAGCCACTGTATTTGGTTCTTTTATAAAGAAGCTCCTTAGCAGTATTCAAATCTTCCAAGATAAATTTAGCAACCTCTCCACGGTCCTTCTGCGGAATCTGCAAACCGGCAATAGTAGCCTGATTGTCCCAGTAAGCATCCATAATAGGAATACTGCCAAACTTTTTCAACTGTACGAAATGCCAATAAGCTCTCAAGAAGTATGCTTCTCCTTTCAAAGACTTCACTTCATCTGTTTCCTGCGATGCCGGTACTTGATAATAGTGAAAGAAATAATTCACATTACGCAGATTCTTATAACCTGTCTCCCATGCCTCATTACTGGAAAACAATGTTTCCTCACCATTCAAACGCTTGTCGTAAATCTCGGAAAGAATATTATCACTATTCTTTTCTTCTCCACGCACTCCCATTCCGAACTTTGCCAATGATGGAAGTGCCGTATAAAGACCATTGATATAACTGCGTACTTGCGTTTCGCCTGACAAGAACGTTTCATTATTGGGCACGGTTATCGGTTCACGGTCCAGAAAATCAGAACAGGAAGAAAACAACGTTCCGATACCCGCTATCAATACGATGTATAAATAAGATATTTTCATATTTCTCATACTATTAATTAAAAGGTAAAATCAAGACCAAATACAAAGTTTCTGTTCATCGGGTATACTTTACCGTTACCATTTTCGTTGGAAGCGGAAGTAAGGCCCGGAGCTGTCGCATTACTACCACCTGCCCATGTATTTACCTGATTCAGCGTTTCAGGGTCAAATGATTTTGGCAGTTTACTGATAGTAAACAAGTTGTCGCAAGTGAAATATACCCGCAGATTTTCGAGTTTGATCGCTTTCAACAGTTTCTTATCAAATGTATAAGACACCATCAAGTTCTTCATTCGCATATAAGCCGCGTTGACCAGATAGCGGGATGTATTATAACCGATATTGGTATTATAATCTATAGTTTTGGGGTCTGTAAGACGTGGCAGGTAAGCATTCGGATTTTGCGGACTGAAGTAATCAAGATGCTCTTTGAAGAAGTTCTTTCCGCCAAAGAGATAGGTACTCCCCGACAACACAAAATCACGTTTAGCAACTCCCTGCAACAAAGTAGAGACAGAGAAACCTTTATAACCTACATTCAGATTAATACCGAATGAATATTTCGGAGTAGCATTACCGATTATCTTCAGGTCGCCATGATCGTTCAGCGTACCTTTGCCCGGATCTACCTTACCATCCCGATTCGTATCAAGGAATTTCAGGTCACCCACTTGCCAAAGGTTATCACTCTTAAAGAATGACAGGTCTTTGCTGTTCAGATAAGCATCTATTTCCTGGTTGGTCATAAACAAATCATTTGCTTCAAATCCCCAGATTTCACCAATATCCATACCTTCATAGTAACCTTTGTTACGTTCCAAACCTGTATGGTTATTGTATATAATGCCTTCCGGATTATTGTATTTAGTGACAACTGCTTTATAGTTAAACAGATTGAAACCGACTCCGTAGCTAAAGCCACATTTCAATTTGTCTTGCCAATTGATAGAAAACTCCCAACCACGGTTACGAAGAGTTGCATTATTGATTTTCGCCCGGTCGTCCGGTGAGATACCGCTAATTGCAGGAATAGCCTCAGCCGGGCCAATCATGTCTTTTGTTGTACGCTGATAAATATCAAATGTGACAGACAAACGATTATCCAGCAACATAAGGTCTAATCCCAAGTTGGCATTATCCACTTTTTCCCATGTAATATATGGGCTGACCATTTTAGGAGTCAAAGCTATAGTTCCTTTATTGATTCCATCGCCTGATCCGGGTAGCAACCATGCGTTCACGTTATTGGGATCGAGATTCATCACTCCCAGATAATCATACAATCCGGCTCCATTCTGATTGCCCAAACGTCCGTAAGACACGCGCACCTTCAATTGTGAAACAGGTAAACTTAACTTCGTAAAATAATCTGTACGAGCTATATCATAACCGGCAGAGAAAGAGGGGAAGAACCCCCAACGATGCCCGGGAGCAAAACGAGACGAACCGTCATAACGACCACTGAACTCCTC
>ERZ791659.631-NODE-631-length-23352-cov-2.90067_pt1 | contig 23352 bp, 20 predicted proteins | sample MGYA00510053_ERZ791659 | MGnify/ENA primary metagenome ERZ791659 (study PRJEB30046, sample SAMN00715192) | human gut metagenome | study: EMG produced TPA metagenomics assembly of the A metagenome-wide association study of gut microbiota in type 2... | reverse complement strand
GAGTACACAGTGCCGCAAGCAGACGGTCTCCAGAATAAACCGGGAACAGCGGCGCGACATAGTCAATCATCAGGGAAGAAATCAGCATACAGCGCAGTGAGCTGAAGAAAAAGTGTCTTCCCAGCAGACGATAGCACAATATTGCCACCGGTATATTCAGCAGTATCGTGGAAAATCCGATCGGCACGCCGAACAGCTGGTATAAAATGATCGAGATACCGGAAAATCCGGTCATCGGGAATCCCGCCTGCACCGCAAAATTATAAATGCCGGCAGCAATAAACGCACTTCCCACAACCTCCCAGAATATCTGTTTTAAAAATACTTCTCTATCTTTTTTTTTCATTTTCATCCATCCTTCCTTTGCATGCGGGTGTCTCCACAACACAAAAAAAGAGCACCAGCAGATTATACGAATATAATATGCTAACGCTCTTTTCCGTATCCTATTGTAGCACCGGAATCCGGAATTTGTCAAATATGTTTCTCTTTACAATCCGGATGTGTCGTGCTAATATACTTCATATATGAACTATTCATATGTGAAGCATTATTTTATCCCATTGAAAGGAGCATTTACTTATGAATACCGGTATTGAATTTACCATGAAGCTATCGGCTGCCTACAGTGCTGTATGCAGACCTTTGTGTCACGAACTGAATCTCCCGCAGACCGCGTTCGATATTCTGATGTTTCTGGCGAACAACCCGGAATATACCACCGCACGCGATATTGTGGAAATCCGCAAGATCAAAGCCAACCTCGTATCGATCAACGTGGACAAGCTTGTCGGCGAAGGTTATCTGCGGCGTGAGGTGGACACAGACGACCGCCGAAAGACCCATCTGCTCTGCACAGACAAAGCCGGCGCTGTCATCGAACAGGGGCGCGCCCTTCAGAACCGCTTTATGGACAGTCTTCTGGCGCATATCGATGATGCTGACAGAAAACAACTCACAGAAAGCATCCGTCAGATGGAGCAAAATCTGGATCACATGTTAGAGGAGGAACACTGATATGACATTACTATTCACGATACTCGTCACCTTTTTTGCCGGCATGGGTGCCGGACTCGGCACCGGCTTCGCCGGAATGAGCGCAGCCGCCGTCATCAGCCCGATGTTAATCACTTTTCTGGATGTTGACCCATATATGGCAGTCGGCATCGCCCTCTCCTCCGACGTGCTTGCAAGCGCCGTCTCCGCCTACGTCTATGGTAAAAACAAAAATCTGGATATCCGCAACGGAGTGATTATGATGGTGAGCGTCTTAATCTTCACCGTCATCGGAAGCTATATCTCAAGCCTTGTTCCGTCCACCACCATGGGGAATTTTTCCGTCTTCATGACGTTTCTTCTCGGCATCAAGTTCATCGTAAAACCTGTCATGACGACAAAAGAATCCATGGCTCAGGTCTCCGCAAAAAAACGTGCCATCCAGTCGGTTGTCTGCGGCGTGATCATCGGATTTATCTGCGGTTTTGTCGGTGCCGGAGGCGGCATGATGATGCTCTTAATTTTAACCTCCGTGCTGGGCTATGAGTTAAAGACCGCGGTTGGCACGAGCGTATTTATCATGACTTTCACCGCTCTCACCGGAGCCGTGTCGCACTTTGCCATCGGCGGCGCTCCCGACTGGACAATCTTTCTTCTGTGCGTGGTGTTCACGTTCCTCTGGGCGAGAATCGCATCCGTATTCGCCAATAAGGCCACACCAAAGACGTTAAACCGTGCAACCGGTGTCATTCTTGTAGTCCTTGGCATCGTCGTGCTGGCGTTTTCCTTGTTGTAAAATCTGTAAAATAGCAGATAACCAGAATATGCTTACAAATATGCCGACCGGTCACAGCCATACCTGCCTGACATCTTTAAATTCGGTGCCGATCATCCAGTCTCTCACAATTCTTGGAATTCTCCATGCATAGGCCGGTGTAACAACAAAAAGATATCGTTCTACAGGGCATTATAAAACCTGAGACGTACAAATACAAGAGTGCGCAACGCCAGCTTTTGTACAATCCATAATCATTTTCTCACACATCTCATACCCCAGCCTGGAGCTGTTCATAGACAGTGTATAATTGCCCGCCATTCCCCATTTCTGCTCCGTGTAAAAACGATAATTTGTCATACGCCTTTTATCAATATCCGCCATCATTTTTACTGCTTCGGCTTCGGTGACATGGTACAGCCTGCAGATGCGCTGCACTTTTTGGGGCATATCGCCGTGTATAAATACATTCAGCACATCCTCTCTGTCCTTCAAAATAAAATCTGCATTTCTTCCTATAATGACGCAGCTCTCCTTTTCTGCGATCTCCAGAATCACCTTTCTCTGTGCTTCGTACACCATATCTTCCACGGATTTTCCGGTAAGGTCGCGTCCGGCAAAAGCATAGCCAAACAAACCTTTCTTTGGAGAGAGCTCCGCATTTTCCTTTATGTACTCCGTAGAAAATCCTGACTTCTCTGCAATCTGACCGATGATATCCTTATCGTAATAGGCAATTCCAAGCTTCTTTGCCACTTCTTCGCCGATAAAACGACCGCCGCTTCCGAATTCTCTGCTGATTGTAATGATTCTTTTTGCCATCTCAATTCCTCCCTAACTTAAACGCTCCACTTTATTTTTTCTGATTCTCTTTAAAAATACATAGCCCACCAGACACGCTATCATCTCCGTGATCGGAAATGCCCACCAGATCAGTGAGATGCCCATCTGACCGTTTCTTGCAAAAATTGAAAAAATTCCTGCCAGCGGCAATATGATGACAAGCTGTCTGAGCAGCGAAATCACCAGTGACTCGATACCTCCGTCCAAAGCCTGATAAATGCCCTGATATGCCACATTGATTCCGGCAAAGATAAAGCTGATGGAGATAATCCGCATCGCTCCAATAAAATATTCTCTGGATTGCCCGGCATTAAACAGTGTCGCAAATGCTCCCGGGAACACTTCCGTGATAATGATACCAAAAATCATCAGCGCCGCTGTATACAGGAGACCGTATTTTATTCCGTCCTTGATTCTCTTTTTGCTTCCCATTCCATAAGCAAAAGCAATAATCGGTGTAATTGCATCTCTGAGTCCGAATGCTAAGAACAACACAAACTGCTGGACTTTATAGAACAGTCCGTATGCGGTCTGTGCAGAAGGGCTGAACTTCAGAATCAGGTTCATCACATAAACCATGATCGACATCAGCGCCTGCGCAATGATTGCCGGAAGTCCGATCGCATAAATTTCTCTTATGATACCGGCATCCGGCTTCATGTACTCCACTCCATGCTCAAATTCCTGATTCAATTTCATATGGAACATAAACAGCAATACCGCGGATGCCACCTGACCGATCACCGTCGCATATGCTGCGCCTTCCACTCCCATTTCAGGAACCGGTCCGATACCATAGATCATAATCGGATCAAGAATGATATTGATCACGGCTCCCACAACCTGACCGATGGTCGAATATAGAGAACGTCCGGTTGCCTGCAATAACTTTTCAAATAAAGAAAAGAAAATAATTCCAAAGGAAATCACGCAGCATATTCTAAGATAGCTTGTTCCCATCGAAATTACTTTCGGATCAACCGTCTGTGAGGAAATATATGCCTTCACTCCGACAATTCCAAACAACAGACATACTGCATAAATGATTCCTCCGAGGAATAAACTGTTGCCTGCAACCTTCGCTGCCTTTTTTGTATTTCCCTGCCCGAGTGTCCTTGCCAGAAGTGCATTTGTTCCCACACCCGTTCCGATTCCAACTGCCACCATAAGCATTTGAACCGGGAACACCAGCGTAAGTGCATTTAATGCCGCCTCACTCCCCACTTTCATGTTTCCGACAAAGGCGCTGTCCACAATATTGTAGACAGCCTGCAATGCCATGGATAAGATCATCGGTATTCCCATCTGCACCATAAGCTTCTTTACCGGCATTTCCTTCATCTTGTTACTCTCTGTCATATAATCCTCCTTGTTTTTCCGCACAAAAAAAATGTGTACCTATCTCATAAGCTGGACTTACGCTGATAAGCTACACACTTCTTTATGGCATACTATTTATTTTAAAAACAGAAAAACGAGTAGCAAAACTGGATTTACGCTAGTCTGCTACTCGTTTGATCCTTATTATATTTCTCATTTTAGAAAAAGTCAATATAGCAAAAGCGCAAAAGGACAGCCACACACATACATGTGTGACTGTCCTTTTCCCTATCTATACATTACCTTCTCCTAAAAATAACGCATATGATTTATTTGTTTGCGATTGCTGCCTGTGCTGCTGCAAGACGAGCGATCGGCACACGGAACGGTGAGCAGGATACATAATCCAGACCGATCTTGTGGCAGAACTCTACGGAAGAAGGATCTCCGCCGTGCTCTCCACAGATACCTACATGAAGCTTCGGATTTACCGGCTTGCCAAGCTTGATTGCCATATCCATCAGCTTGCCGACACCTGTCTGATCCAGTTTTGCAAACGGATCGTTCTCGAAGATCTTGGTATCATAGTAAGCATTTAAGAACTTACCTGCATCATCACGGGAGAAACCGAATGTCATCTGTGTCAGGTCGTTTGTACCGAAGCAGAAGAAATCAGCCTCTGTTGCGATCTCGTCTGCAGTCAGAGCTGCTCTCGGGATCTCGATCATTGTTCCTACTTCATACTCAAGCTTTACACCTGCTGCTGCAATCTCAGCGTCAGCAGTATCAACAACAACCTTCTTCACATACTTTAACTCTTTTACTTCGCATACAAGCGGGATCATGATCTCCGGCTTTACAGTCCAGTCCGGATGAGCCTTCTGTACGTTGATTGCTGCACGGATAACAGCCTTTGTCTGCATCTTTGCAATCTCCGGATAGGTAACTGCAAGACGGCATCCTCTGTGACCCATCATCGGGTTGAACTCATGCAGAGAAGCGATGATGTTCTTGATTGTCTCAACAGACTTGCCCTGAGCTTTTGCAAGCTTCTCGATGTCAGCTTCCTCTGTCGGAACGAACTCATGAAGAGGCGGATCCAGGAAACGGATGGTTACCGGACAGCCTTCCAGTGCTTCGTATAACTTCTCAAAGTCACCCTGCTGATACGGAAGAATCTTATCAAGGGCAGCTTCTCTCTCCTCTACGGTATCAGAGCAGATCATCTCACGGAATGCAGCAATTCTGTCTTCCTCGAAGAACATATGCTCTGTACGGCAAAGTCCAATACCCTCAGCGCCAAGCTCACGAGCTTTCTTAGCGTCTGCCGGTGTATCTGCATTGGTACGAACCTTTAATGTTCTGTACTTGTCAGCCCATGCCATAACACGTCCGAACTCGCCTGCGATGGTAGCGTCAACAGTCTTGATCTCGCCATCATAGATATTACCAGTTGTACCGTCGATGGAGATCCAGTCTCCCTCATGGAACTCTTTGCCGGCCAGTGTAAACTTCTTATTCTCCTCGTCCATAGCGATGTCGCCGCATCCGGATACACAGCAGGTACCCATACCACGTGCAACTACGGCAGCGTGAGATGTCATACCGCCACGAACGGTTAAGATACCCTGGGAAGCCTTCATACCAGTGATATCCTCCGGAGATGTCTCAAGACGTACTAATACGACCTTCTCTCCTCTTGCATTCCAAGCCTCTGCATCCTCTGCAGTGAACACGATCTTACCGCAGGCAGCACCAGGAGATGCTCCAAGACCTTTGCCCATCGGTGTAGCAGCCTTTAATGCAGCAGCATCGAACTGCGGATGAAGCAGTGTATCGAGGTTACGCGGGTCGATCATCAATACTGCCTCTTCCTCTGTCTTGTGTCCCTCATCTACGAGGTCGCAGGCGATCTTTAATGCAGCCGGAGCTGTTCTCTTACCGTTACGGCACTGTAACATGTAGAGCTTCTTGTTCTCTACTGTGAACTCCATATCCTGCATATCATGGTAATGGTTCTCAAGAGTCTCGCAAACCTTTAAGAACTCAGCGTATGCCTCCGGGAACTCCTGCTCCATCTGAGCGATCGGCATAGGTGTACGGACACCTGCAACAACGTCCTCGCCCTGTGCATTGATTAAGAACTCACCCATAAGCTTGTTCTCACCGGTTGCCGGATCACGGGTGAATGCAACACCTGTACCAGACTCGTTGTTTAAGTTACCGAATACCATAGGCATTACGTTAACTGCAGTACCCCAGGAATACGGGATATCGTTGTCACGACGGTATACGTTTGCACGCGGGTTGTCCCAGGAACGGAATACAGCCTCGATTGCAAGCTTTAACTGCTCTACAGGATCTGACGGAAAATCAGTTCCCAGCTGATTCTTGTACTCAGCCTTGAACTGCTCTGCCAGAGTCTTTAAGTCAGCAGCGGTGAGGTCGATGTCGTACTGAACACCCTTCTCCTCTTTCATCTTGTCGATGAGCTGCTCAAAATACTTCTTACCAACTTCCATAACGACGTCAGAGAACATCTGAATGAAACGTCTGTAGGAATCATATACGAAACGCTCGAATGCCGGATCCGGGTTTCCTGCGATCATTGCTGCTACTACGTCATCATTTAATCCAAGGTTTAAGATGGTGTCCATCATACCCGGCATGGAAGCTCTCGCACCGGAACGTACCGATACCAGCAACGGATTCTTCAGATCACCGAATTTCTTACCGTTGATCTCCTCCATCTTCTTAACGCCTTCCATAGCCTGCGCCATGATCTCGTCGTTGATCTTACGTCCATCCTCGTAGTACTGCGTACAAGCCTCAGTTGTGATTGTGAATCCCTGTGGTACAGGAAGAGTTGGCACCCTTACCACCGAGCAGATTACGCATGGTCATGTCGCCTTCGCTAAACATATAAACCCATTTGTTCGCCATTTTGCTAATTCCTCCTAAACTATACTTACTATGTAACTATGTCAGAGCCAACCCCTGCCATAATTCCGCAAACGAATGTGCGTCTCCCAAAACGCACACATCTATAATATCATACTTTTGCTAAATAGCAACAATTATTTTCGTCTCTTTTTGCTGTTTTTTGTCACAATTTCACAATTCAAAACCTTGTTCCATGATGTGGAACAATTTTATGTTACGTCTGTGGAAAGTCAAAACGCAAAAAGGCAGAACCACAATCTCCGGTTCCGCCCTTCTTTTTCCAGTCCGATTCAGTTGATAAAAAACCCACGCTGCAGAAAATCAAACAGATACGTTGCCTGTTTCAAGAAATCTCTAGCCCCGAAGCTGTCGAGCTTTGCGATCCAGAGGATCGACACGACAAAGATCCAGGGATGCTTCTTCATCCTGCCGCACATATTTTCACACGCGTAAACCATCGCCGGCTCTCCTTTCGCCGCATAGAACAGAAACATAAAAATCTGCATGGCAAAGAGCGGCGCAAAATGTCTGCCCCAGTCCGTGTGGATCACGAACATCGGCACAAAACACAGCTGGCTTAGCAGCATGTAAAAATACGGCGATGCATACCACTTCACATTGCTCTTTTTCTGCCAGCCAAAGACATCCCGGTAAATCTGAAAACACCACACAAGCACCGGTAGCAGCAACAGAAGAACCAACAGCGCATGCCGGATCGGTGCATCATATTTGTAAAACTGGGGTGTAATCTCCTTCAACTGGTAATCCATTTTCAGAAAATATTCAATATCAAGCGCATATTCCGAAATGGTGAGGTTCGTTCTCCCCTCCAGAAATGTCACAAGTTCCTTCGCACTGTCAAAACAGACAGTGCTAAAAAACTAAAAATTCCCCCCTCCCGCCACATTGATAAGGCCGGATACAAACGCGGCGGCAAACCTGCCGGCATGCACCCTGTTTTCCTCAAACACGTCATATACCATCACCGAAAAGACAATCGGATAATACAAAAATGCAAATCCCTGGTGAATGGCAAGTCCCACGACACCGAGCACGGTATAGCAGACACACTTCACATATGTATTCTTAATCGTAAGACCAACAAGCAGTGCCAGCAGTGCAACCAACAGCATGTAGACATCCAGTCTGCCTAAATTCTGATCGTTCCACACATAGGCAATCGAAAACGGTGCGACAAGGTACAGCGCCACCGCCCCAAAGACGGCGTGCCGGATCTGATCGTTCTTAGCGACGGCAAGACGGATCATTCTCCCCAGCACAACGGCAAGCACCAGTATCGTGAGCATCGTTCCCACGGCGACGTATTTGTATGCCACCGTGTAATCCAGATACTCTCCGTAAAACAGGCGGTAAATGCTCCCGATGAGAAGCCTTGATCCCGTTCCCATGGAATAGTCCATCGCATTCCATGCCGATGACCAGCCCTGCAGGTCTAACGCCCTGCCTGTCAGAAACCAGACGATCAGGCCGGCTGCAATCACAACCTCATACGATACGGCATTCCAAAACTTTTTTATCTTCTCCATCTGCCTACCACGCAAACTTCTGTGCAAAGTAAGCATCCAGTTCCTCGATCTTGATGCGCTCCTGCTCCATCGTATCACGATCACGCACGGTCACAGCACCGTCGTTCTCAGACTCAAAATCGTATGTTACGCAGAACGGAGTTCCAATCTCATCCTGTCTTCTGTATCTCTTACCGATATTGCCTCTGTCGTCAAATTCACAGTTATATTTCTTGGAGAGCTGTGCGAAAATCTTTTCTGCACCCTCGTTTAACTTCTTGGAAAGCGGAAGCACTCCGATCTTAACCGGAGCCAGCGCCGGATGGAAATGAAGCACGGTTCTCATATCCGGTTTTTCCTCGGTACCGATGTTCTCCTCATCGTATGCAGCACATAAGAATGCAAGCACCACGCGGTCTGCACCGAGAGACGGCTCAATGACGTACGGCAGATAACGCTCGTTCTTCTCATCGTCAAAGTAGGTAAGATCCTGACCGGACGTCTCCTGATGTCTGCCAAGATCATAGTCGGTACGGTCTGCGATGCCCCAGAGTTCTCCCCAGCCGAACGGGAATAAAAACTCAATGTCCGTTGTTCCCTTGCTATAGAATGCAAGTTCTGCCGGATCGTGATCACGCAGACGCATCTCGTCTTCCTTAATGCCAAGGGAGATCAGCCAGTCACGGCAGAAGCCTCGCCAGTACTGGAACCACTCCAGATCGGTTCCCGGCTCACAGAAGAACTCCAGCTCCATCTGCTCAAACTCACGGGTACGGAATGTAAAGTTACCCGGCGTAATCTCGTTACGGAACGATTTTCCAACCTGGCCGATTCCAAACGGGATCTTCTTGCGGGAAGTTCTCTGAACATTCTTGAAGTTTACAAAAATGCCCTGTGCTGTCTCCGGTCTTAAATAAACCGTATTCTTCGCATCCTCGGTCACGCCCTGGAATGTCTTAAACATCAGGTTGAACTGGCGGATGTCTGTAAAATTGTGCTTGCCACAGCTCGGGCACGGAACCTGGTTCTCCTCGATGAAATTCTTCATCTCCTCCTGTGTCCATCCGTCTACGGAGCTCTGTAAGGTAATGCCCTTCTCCTCCGCGTAGTCCTCGATAATCTTATCCGCGCGGAAACGCTCATGGCACTCCTTACAGTCCATCAGCGGATCCGAGAAACCGCCGAGATGTCCGGAAGCCACCCACGTCTGCGGATTCATCAGAATCGCACAGTCCACACCGACATTGTACGGATTCTCCTGAATAAATTTCTGCCACCATGCTCTCTTGACGTTATTCTTCAGTTCGACGCCCAGATTGCCGTAGTCCCATGTATTTGCAAGTCCGCCGTAAATCTCCGATCCCGGATATACGAAACCTCTTGATTTTGCCAGCGCCACGATTTTGTCCATTGATTTTTCCATTCTAAATTCCTCGCCTTTCTTAGGTTATATTGTGATATGTTTATTTGTAAACAATGAAAGTATATACGTCTGTCTCGAACGAGCCGTCGCCGGACGTGCTCTCTGTCTGCTCGGTATCATCCGTATGCACCGTCTCCCCGGTCATTTCCGCCTGTTCGGTTCCCAGAAGCTGCTCGGTGCCGACGCTCTCCTGTCCGGTCACATCCACGGATGCCGTCACGCTTCCCGTCTCAAGATAATATCCGTCACGGATCGACACACTGTCTTTTCCGGTCAGCTTCACATTCTGACAGGAGACATAGCAGATCTCACCGTCCACCTTCACATCCGTATTGGCACGGATAATAGCCACTTTCAGATCATCCTCAGAGTAAATATCCTGCTTTGTGGCAGCTCCCACAACCTTGCCTTCCTCCACGCGGGCGAACTCCCCGTCGTAGACGTATCCTGCCGCCAGAGAGGCAACGACTTTCCCCTGATAGAGTTCAATTCCATTAAATGCGGTATAATCCTCCGGTGTCTTGTACTTCATCTTAAGCTTCGCCACACCGTCTTCCACCTTAAGGCTCTCCACCTCGACTGCATTTTTGCCATGCTCCGCGGTGTAATCTTCCACCTCTGCATCCACATAGGACTTCAGTTCCGTCTCATCGTAGTAGGACTGATCGAGCGACTCCACATCCAGCGACTCTATCACGCCTTTCTTTCCCACGTACACGACACTTTCCTCTCCCTCCAGCGAGGTACCGCATCCGGAGAGAAGTCCCACACACAACAGTACACTGCAGACCGTGCACACTAATCTCTTCATCACATAATCTCCATTCTTTCTGAAAAAGTATCGGTGATATTATACTATTTTAAAAACATGATTTCAACCTTTTCCGCATCCTCAAGTATCTTTAACGACTTGAAGGCGTGTCCCACGTACACGCCAAAATAGCTGCGCAAAAGTCTGGTCAGTTCTTCCAGCACCTGCCCGCTCACGGAAAACGTATATAATTTTTCAATCCGCGCCAAGATCACGTACTGCATGGTATAGACGGTGGATTCATTCAATTTCACCGCATCCGGCGCCTCATTGCGGCATTCTGCACAGAGAATCCCGCCGCGCTTGACGGAAAACCAGGTCAGATGCTCCCTGCTGCCGCAGGAAAGACAGGAAAACACATTCGGAGCCTCGCCGTTTACCGCCAGCGCCTTCAGTTCAAACCCCGCGCGCACCAGCCGGTTGTCGTAGGCACTGCTCGCAAGGGCGCGCAGCGACTGGTACAAAAGCTTTAGCATCTCGCGCTCATCGTTATTTTCCTGACAATAATAATCCGCAAACTCCAGAAAATAGAACCCGTAATATGTAGCATCAAAATCCCCGGTCAGTTCCCGGAAATAGTTCTGAATCGTCGCTCTGGCAAGCGTGTAAGCACTTCTTCCCTCGAACAGCTCGAACTCTCCGAAGCAAAACGGATTGGCAGCTGCGAGAAGCTGGCTGTTCGGCCGCCTCGCTCCCCGCGCAAATGCTGTGATCTTCCCTCTTTCTTTTGTCAGCAGTGTAATCCGCTTGTCATATTCGCCAATCGGCATTACCTGTAAGACCATCCCGGTCACCACAATATTGTTTCCCATCCGGCTGTTCTTCCCCCGCCAAAATATTACTGCTCTCCTGCACATCCACTGCGTTCCGGTAGCGCAGGTAATCAGTCACTCTTCCTGATACTAAAAAGTCTCTCCAGGCTTCCTCCATCGGCATATCCTCCGTTTCTTTGACGCTTCCCGCCTCTAAGATTAGGTTCTCCGATGGTTCCGCCATTATACCAGCAAAAAATTGGCAGTATCAGATATCGTCTTTATTGTACCCGAAGTTCTTCATCATCAGTTCGCTGTCGCGCCAGTCCTTGCGCACCTTCACCCACAGTTTTAAGTTCACCTGCGTATCCAAAAGCCGCTCCATCTCATAGCGGGCGTTCGATCCGATCTTCTTTAACATCGAACCGCCTTTTCCGATGATGATGCCCTTGTGGGAATCGCGCTCACAGACGATCGTTGCATCGATGTCGATGATGTTCTGCCCTCTCCGCTCCTTCATCCGGTCAATGTAGACCGCGATGCCGTGCGGGATCTCATCATCCAGAGCATGAAGCGCCTTCTCACGGATAATCTCCGCGACAATGGCGCGTTCCGGCTGGTCTGTAACCGTCTCCTCGTCATAGAACATCGGTCCGTACGGCAGGTAACTGGAAAATCACGTCCACAACCGTATCCAGATTCTGCTCCCGGAGCGCCGATGCCGGAACGATTTCTGCAAAATCAAACACCTTGCGGTAAGCATCGATATACTCCAGGATCCTTTCCCGCTCCACGGTATCCACCTTGTTGATAATTAAGATGACCGGCGTTTTCGTCTTCTTTAGCTGCTTTATGATATGCTGCTCGCCTGCCCCGATAAACGTGGACGGCTCCACCAGCCAGAGAATGACATCCACCTCCGAGAGCGTGTGCTCCGCCACATTCACCATATACTCTCCAAGCTTATTCTTCGCCTGATGAATGCCCGGCGTATCCAAAAACACAATCTGTCCGCGCTCCATATCCGTATACACAGTCTGGATGCGGTTTCTGGTCGTCTGCGGCTTGTTCGACGTGATAGCAATCTTCTGACCGATCAGATGATTCATCAGCGTCGATTTTCCCACATTCGGTCTTCCTATAATCGTCACAAATCCGGATTTAAAATTATCTTTCATCGTTCTCCTCATTTCTGTACTGTTTTCCCCGCCCCGCATCAGGTCAGGCTCTCAAGTGTCTCAAACATCTGTTTTTCCGATGTCAGCACATCTTCATTGCCGATCACGCACAGGCTACCGTCTGAGAGCACCGATGCAATCAGAGGCTTCAATGCGCGGATGTCCGCCGGCTGTGCCCCAATAATCTGGCTCCGCTCCTTAGAAAGCGTCTCGTAATCCAGCTCCTGCAGATAGGCTGTCATCGAACGCGCACCCTTCGCGCTCGGGTTCATCGGCGTGTCCATATCGCTGATCGTTCCGATGATATATCCTGTCATCTCGCGCTCATCGGCATCAAACTTCTCAAGGTACGCCGGAATACCGTCATAAATCTCATTCGTTGCGGAGAGATTCGGATCCCGGTAGGACACAAAATACGTATCTCCGTTCCTCATATATCCGTTCATGCAGCCATAAGCGCCGCCCTTGACGCGGACATTGATCCACAGGTAATCGTATCCTAAAATTACTTTTAAGATGCGGAGCGCCCCGTGATAGGAAAAGCCGTGTGCGGCATAATTTCCGGCACGCGCCACATACTGCACCTGGGATGCATCCATAAATCCCTCGTTCTTTTTTGCCAGCGGATAGGACGGCATAGTGCGTTTCCTGCCCGGCTGGTTCGGCACATACAATACATTTTTCAATGCAGCCGACGCCTGCGTCACCGCCGAAATCTCCGACTCCTCGCAGGTTGCACTCACCAGCATACGCTCCGCTGTAAAAATGGTTTTCACAAGGGAGGACAGCTTCTCCATCAGCTGCTGCTTTTTCTCTTCAAAATGCTCCTCGTAGTCCGCGATCACGCGATAGCAGGCAATGCCCGCCGTCGCATCCTGGCAGTAGGCAGCCGCCGAAAAATACGACAGCGCTCTCGTATATGCCACGGAATGTCCGGAAGCGCTCAGTCCCGCCTGTAATCTCGACTTTAACTGTGCCAGTATCTCGTAGAGCCTCTTCTCATCCGACAGATGCGAGGTCAGAAGGATCTCTTTGATCAGGCGCATTGCATCCGGCAGTCTCGATGCGAGCACTTTCGTGCGCACCTCATAGTAAAGTCCGATTTCGCCCTGCTTTTTGACGTTTGGGTAGATGCCGATGCTGCTGCCGATTCCTCCTGTGTACATATTGATCTCATTGGCAAGCGCCGCGTAAGAATGATCGTCCGTATCCACATATCCCAGCACCGCCTTTAGGATGCCAAGGTAAGGCAGATCCTCCGGCAGAATATCGCACATATCAAACAGATAGGTCAGGTAATCAATGCCGTTCGTGTCCATCTCATGCGCAATGATGGAAACGCCCTCCGTCTCAATCTCACGGTTAAGAAGCGGCGCCGCCTCTTTTTTCAGATCCGCTCTCGTAAGGCGTGGAATCTTCTCTAAGTCTTCCTTCGGCGACGGCTCTTCCTGATACTGCTTTAAGTGCTTCGTGTCTGCGATCAGCTTCTTTCGCTCTTCCCCGGACAATCCCGCTTTGTATTCGGCCAGCTTCTTCTCCAGCGCGGCATCTCTCTTTGCGCCCAGCCCCTGCTCCGGCACCGTAATCACTACCGACGCATGCGGATTGTCCAGAAGATATGTCTTTACCAGTTCCTCATAATATCCGGTTCCGATCTGATCCTTCAAAAACTGATAGGTGTCCAGCGCTTCCAGATGCATAAACGGCTGCATATCATCGAACAGCCAGCTGTCCAGACACTGGATTCCGTAGAGCAGTCCCTTCGGAAACTGTCCGAAATCCGCCTCCCGGAAACGGAATTCCGAGCTGTTGATTCCGGCCAACAATGCGTTTTGATCAATTCCGTCTGCCACCTGTGCCTGCAGCGTCTCACGGATCACCTGCAAAAACTGCTCCTTCTGCTCCGGATTCGCATTTTTTGCTATCACGGAAAATACCGGCTGCAGCGTGCTGTTATCATAGCCGCCGCCGATGTCCATACCGATTCCCGCATCGATCAGCGCCTGCTTAAGCGGCGCTCCCGGCGCAGAAAGCAGTGCGTAGTCCAAAACGTCAAACGCCTGGTATAACTTTTTGTCCAGAACGGTTCCGACCACCACATTGTAAGACAGGTAGCTGTTGTCCGTAAGCGGCTCCCCCGATGCCACCGGATAAGGCTTTACGATCTCCACCGGCGCGGCGAACGGCTTCTGCTTCCGGATTGCGGAATCCAGCTCAATCTGCTCGTATTTTCCGAGGTATTCCTCATCCATCCAGCGCAGCTTTTCTGCAACGTCCATATCCCCGTACAGATAGATATAGGAATTGCACGGATGATAATACTTTCTGTGGAAGTTCAGATACTGCTCATAGGTAAGCTCTGGAATATGCTCCGGGTCGCCGCCGGATTCGTTTGCGTAAGAGGTATCCGGGAACAGTGAATTTAAAATCAGGCGCTCCAACACATCATCCGGGGACGAGAAAGCGCCCTTCATCTCGTTGTATACCACACCGTTGATCGTTACCGGCGCATCTTCATCCTCCAGCTCGTAATGCCAGCCTTCCTGCTCAAAGATCTCTCTGTGCTTGTAGATGTTCGGATGAAATACCGCATCCATATAGACACTCATCAGGTTCTGAAAATCCGCATTGTTGCAGCTCGCCACCGGATAGATGGTCTTCTCCGGGTACGTGATCGCATTTAAAAATGTGTTGAGCGATCCCTTGACCAGTTCCACGAACGGATCCTTGACCGGATATTTGTCCGATCCACAGAGCACTGTGTGCTCAATGATGTGCGGCACACCGGTCGAATCCTCCGGCGGTGTGCGGAAGCCGATGTAAAACACCTTGTTCTCATCGTCGTTGGAGATCACGGTGATTCTCGCCCCGCTCTTTTTATGGCGCAGAATATATCCCATCGAATGGATATCCTTTAACTCCTGCTCACCAAGCAGCTCATATGCCGTCAATTCTGAAAGCTTCATAAATCCATAATTCCTTTCCTGCCCGGTCATCCTGTATGTCCGGTATTTACACTGTGTTCTATTATAACAGCTTTTCCCATTCTGCAAAAGAGTAAACTATCTATAGATTTTGTCTTGAACACTCTGCGAACGGTGTCCAAACGCAAAAAAGAGGCGGGCCCGAGGGGGGCGGCCGCCCCCCCCCTGCTGCCTGAATGCGGCAGCCTCCTCCCATGTCTTCACAGATATATTCTACTGATAAGAACTCCCTATGCGATGCGTGTCACATTCGCTGCCTGCGGTCCCTTTGCACCCTCAGTCACCTCGAACTCGACCTTCTCGCCGTCCTTTAACTCCTTGAATCCATCCATATTCAGTGCGGAAAAATGTACGAATACATCGTTGCCCAATGCATCTGAAATGAAGCCATAGCCCTTCTTGGCATTAAACCACTTTACAGTACCCTGCTGCATAATTCTAAAAACCCTCCTCAATACAGTTCTGACATTACAGACTATTCCTGTCTGTATAAAACAACAAATTGAAATTAGCACATTTTACTTTTTTTGTCAATCTTTTTCTGTCATTATTGTTTAATTTGCACATCAATCTGCTGGTATGGGATAGAAATTCCCTTCGCATCCAGCGCATACTTGATATTTTCCGTCATGCGCCAGCGCGCCGGCCAGTAATCCTCGGTCTTAACCCAGACCCTGAGTCCGATGTCCACCGAAGATGCCGCCAGGTTGTCCACATATACCACAGGCTTCTCCTCCGGGATTCTGGCTTCCTCCTTCTCCGCCACCGCATAGATCACATCTTTGGCAGTGCGGATATCCGCTTCATAGGCGATGCCCACCACGAGATCCACACGCCGTCTGTCTTTGTTTGTCACGTTGGTGAGGCTGCTGTTGGAAAGCGTACCGTTCGGTATCACAATCAGCTTGTTGTCCACGGTAAGCAGTTTGGTATAAAAAATAGAGATCTCCGTGACCGTTCCCTCATTATTGTGGGAATGTTCAATGATGTAATCCCCGACCTTGAACGGCTTTAACAGCAGAATCAGCACGCCGCCGGCGAAATTCGACAGGCTTCCCTGCAGCGCCAGACCGACCGCCACACCTGCCGATCCAAGCACCGCCACCGCAGACGTCGTCGCAATTCCGAACAATCCCATAATGATAAAAATCAGCACCACATACAGTGAATATTTGATCACCGGTATCATGAACTGCTTGACGCCCTCGTCGGTTCCCGCCCGGTCCATCGAGCGCCGCACCAGCTTTGTGATCCACTTGATGATCTTGCCTCCGATCACATACACAAGCAGTGCGATCAGAACCTGGAATGCGAAGTTTAACAGATCTGGCACCAGCCCTTCCAGCCATGTACGGATAATTCCCGGATTCTTTGCAACCTCCTCAATTCCCTCCTGTGCATGGTTCAATACCTCCACGGTCTCCGTGGTCGACGGGAATGCATCTGTCTGTGCCGCCAGATACCTTCCCTGCTCCAAAAGTGCCGCTATCCCGTTCACTCTCTCGTCCTCCATCCGACTTTATAATCTTTCTTAAATTTCATGAATAAACAGACCGCTCCTTAGCTTCGGCTCGAACCAGGTTGATTTCGGCGGCATCAAAAGTCCCGCATCCGCCACTGCGAACAGCTCCGCAATGGACGTCGGATACATTGCAAACGCCACCGCGCAGTCCTGCTCACAGCGCCGCACCAGTTCGTCCATGCCCCGGATTCCACCGACGAAATCAATGCGTCCGTCCGTCTTCGGATCTCTGATGCCGAGCACCGGTTCAAGAAGCTTATTCTGCAGTATGGAAACATCCAGATCTGCAACCGGATCTTCCGGCGTGCGGTCCTCCTGCCGGATATGGCAGGAAAACCAGTGTCCTTCCATATACATGCAAAAGGTTCCCCGCTCCTTAGGTCTGGTATCCTCTGCCCCGGTAATCTCCTCCACATCAAACCGCTTCTCGACTTCACGGTACAATCCCTTAAAAGAATACCCGTTCAGATCGCGGATCACACGGTTGTAATCCATAATCATGAGTTCATCATCCGGAAACAATACCGAGAGAAAATAGTTAAACTCCTCTTCCCCGGTGTAACCCGGATGTTCCTTCCGGCGCTTCTGCCCTACTTTTACCGCGGACGCTGCCCGGTGGTGTCCGTCTGCAATGTAGATGCTGTCAATGCCCGCAAACGCTTCGTGAATTGCGGCAATATCCGCATCCTCGCGGATGACAAACACCCGGTGTCTCACGCCGTCCTCCGATGTGAAATCATATTCCGGCTCTCCCTGCTTCGTCTTTTCCACGATACGCCGGATCCCGTCATTCGCGCGGTACGCCAGAAAGATCGGTCCGGTCTGTGCGTTACAGACATCCACATGGCGGATGCGGTCGACCTCCTTCTCCGCGCGGGTATTCTCGTGCTTTTTGATGATGCCGTTCTCATAATCATCGATAGACGCGCAGGCTGCCACTCCCGTCTGCACTCTTCCGTTCATGGTAAGTTCGTAGAGGTAATAACACTTTTTATCCTCCGTCAGAAACGTGCCGTTCTCCACCCATTGCCAGAGTGTATCATGCGCACGCTCATACACCTTGTCGTCGTACATATCCACCGACAGCGGGAACTGTGTCTCCGCGCGGTCGATGCTAAGGAAAGACTGCGGATGCCGCTCCACTTCCTTCGTAGCTTCCTCTCTGTTATAAACATCATAAGGGAGGGCAGCAATCTCTGCTGCCTTCCCTCTCTGTGGTCTGATGCTTACAAATGGTCTGATTTCTGCCATTGTTCTCACACCTCGTTATTTTACTTTCCGTACTTTTAATACTCCATCCGTCTGCTCCAGCTTTGCGAGCACATCCTCCGGCACGTTCGTATCCACATCGATCAGCGCATATGCATAGTCGCCCCTGGACTTGTTCGCCATGCCGTCGATATTGATTCCGGCATTGCCGAGAATTGTTGTAAAATGGCTTAACATACCACTCTCGTTCTTGTGCAGAATACCGATTCTTCCTGCCGTCATGCAAGCGCCCATGCTGCAGTCCGGGAAGTTGACGGAATGTACGATATTGCCGTTCTCAAGGTAATCGCGGATCTCGCGCACTGCCATGAGCGCACAGTTGTCCTCGGATTCTGCCGTGGATGCGCCCAGATGCGGTGTCACGATGCAGCCCTTTGCACCGACTGTCGTGGTGTTCGGGAAATCGGAGACATATTTTTTGATCTTGCCCGCTGCAAGTGCGTCCACCATCGCCTCCTCATCCACGAGAAGATCTCTCGCAAAGTTGAGCACGATCGCCGTCGGCTTCATCATTGCAATCGCATCCGCACCAATCATCTTTCTGGTGGAATCCAAAAGCGGCACATGAATCGTGATATAGTCGCACTCGCGGTAAATGTCCTCCACGTTGCTGATGTGCTTCACGCTCCGGGAAAGGCTCCACGCTGCACTGACGGAAATATACGGATCGTAGCCGTACACTTCCATTCCCATGTGGGTCGCCGCATTGGCAACCAGAACACCGATTGCACCAAGTCCGATGACACCTAACTTCTTGCCGGAAATCTCGGTTCCTGCAAAATTTTTCTTCTGCTTTTCAGCAGTTTTGGCGATATTCTCGTCGTTCTGATTCGCCAGACACCAGTCGATGCCGCCCACGATATCACGGGACGCGTAGAGCATTCCCGCAAACACCAGCTCCTTGACACCGTTTGCATTGGCGCCCGGGGTGTTGAATACGACAATTCCCTTCTCCGCGCATTTATCCAGAGGAATGTTGTTCACGCCGGCACCGGCTCTCGCCACTGCCGCAAGTCCCTCCGGGAGTTCCAGGTCATGCATTGCGGCGCTTCTCACAAGCACTGCCTCCGCATCCTTTAAGTCTTCCACCTTCTGATAATCATCCGAAAACAGATCCAGACCGACCGCTGCGATCGGATTTAAGCAATGATACTTATACATTTGCATTCTCCTCCTCGAACTTTTTCATAAACGCAACCAGCTTCTCCACGCCCTCTTTCGGCATTGCATTGTAGATGGAAGCGCGCATACCGCCCACGGTGCGGTGGCCTTTTAAGTTCACAAAGCCTGCGGCTGTCGCTTCTTTTACAAACTTCGCATCCAGCTCTTCGTTGCCGGTCACAAATGGCACATTCATGAGGGAGCGGTCCTCCGGAACAACGGTTCCGTGGAACAGTTTGCTCTGATCCAGGAAATCATAAAGGATCTTCGCCTTTTCCTCATTGCGCTCCTTCATCACGGAAAGACCGCCCATCTTCTTTAACCACTTGAATACCTTGCCGCAGATATAGATGCCGTAGCACGGCGGTGTGTTGTATAAGGAATCCGCATCGGCGTGTGTCTTGTATTTTAACATGGTCGGTGTTCCCGGAAGGGTATCTTCCGTGATCAGATCCTCGCGGATGATGACGATGACAACTCCCGCCGGTCCTACGTTCTTCTGCACGCCGCCGTAGATCACACCGTATTTTGTCACATCCACCGGCTCAGACAAAAAGCAGGAGGATACGTCCGCTACCAGCGTGTGTCCCTTGGTATTCGGAAGCTTCTTGTATTTTGTTCCGTAGATCGTATTATTCTCGCAGATGTACACATAATCCAGATCTTCCGGGATATCCAGGTCGGAACAATCCGGGATATAGGAAAACGTCTTATCCTCGGAAGATGCAAGCTTTACTGCCTCGCCGTAAATCTGTGCTTCCTGATAAGCTTTCTTCGCCCACTGGCCTGTGACGATATAGCCTGCCTTGCGGTTCTTCATCAGGTTCATTGGGATCATGGCGAACTGCTGGGATGCTCCGCCCTGTAAAAACAGAACTTTGTAATTGTCCGGAATGTTCATCAGATCTCTCAGATCCTGCTCTGCCTCTTTGATGATGTTGTCATACACCTTGGAGCGGTGGCTCATCTCCATCACAGACATTCCACTTCCTCTGTAATCCAGCATCTCATCTGCTGCTTCTTTTAAGACCTCTTCCGGCAGCACTGCCGGACCTGCTGAAAAATTGTACACTCTGCTCATTTTCTAATTCCTTTCCTTTCTCTTTTATTACGGCAGTTCCCTACGCTGCCGCCTCCATGCCCCCTGTAACAAAACATATACGCATGTTATGACTGCGCTGCGGCTAAATCCTCCCCGGTAAATGCCGTACTGATGTCCGCACCCGGAGCAACCATCGGCCATACCTTGTCATCGCAGCCGATCACACAATCGATCACTACCGGCGTCTTTGCAGCAAGCGCTGCTTTTAACGCCTCATTAAATGTCTCGCGGGTTGTGGCGCGGTACCCTGTCGCCCCCATCGCCTCCGCAAGCTTCACATAGTCGACGCCGTCATCTAAAACCGTCGCTGAATAGCGTTTTTCGTAAAACAGATCCTGCCACTGCCGCACCATGCCGAGCACATGATTGTTCACAATCACTTCGATCAACGGCAGCTTCTGCCGGACTGCGGTAGCAATCTCGTTCATATTCATGCGGAAACATCCGTCCCCCGCGATATTGATCACCTGTTTTCCCGGATTTGCAACCTGTGCACCGATCGCAGCGCCCAGTCCGTATCCCATGGTGCCAAGTCCGCCGGATGATAAAAACGTGCGCGGATTTTTATATTTATAATACTGTGCAGCCCACATCTGGTGCTGTCCTACTTCTGTCACAATGATGGCGTCGCCGTCTGTCTGGCGGTAGATCTCCTCCACCAGATAAGGTCCGGTCAGTCCCGGCTCCTGGTATGTGAGCGGATATTTTACTTTATAGTCCAGAATATGCGCTATCCACCCTTCATGCCCCAGCTGCGGCAGTTCCGCGTTGATCCGCTTTAAAATTTCTTTCAGGTCTCCGATCACAGCCGCATCGACACGGATATTTTTATTGATCTCCGCTGCATCCACATCAAACTGTAAGATCTTCGCCTGCTTTGCAAACTTCTTGGCATTGCCGAGCACACGGTCGGAAAAGCGCACGCCGACGGCGATCAGCAGATCACACTCGCTCACGCCGAGGTTGGACGTCTTGGTTCCGTGCATGCCGAGCATCCCCGTGTAGAGATCGTTCGTCCCGTCAAAGGCTCCCTTTCCCATCAGGGAATCGCACACCGGTGCGTCCACTTTATGTACAAATTCTTTTAATTCCGCGCTCGCCCCGGAGATCACAGCACCGCCGCCCACAAATATGTACGGTTTCTCTGCCGCTTTTATCATCGCAAGCGCCTGCACAAGATCCTCTTCCCGTATCGTGTCCGTCACACGCGCGATCGGCTCTGCCTTGCAGAATTCATACTCCGTCTTTGCCGCCGTAATATCCTTCGGGATATCGACGAGCACCGGCCCCGGACGCCCCTTCTGTGCGATCCGGAATGCTCTGCGGATCGTGTCCGCAAGCTTTGTGACATCCTTTACGATAAAATTGTGCTTTGTGATCGGTGTCGTGATGCCTGCAATATCGATCTCCTGAAAACTGTCTTTGCCGAGAAGCGGCACATTGACGTTGCATGTGATCGCTACGATCGGCACGGAATCCATGTATGCCGTGGCAATTCCCGTCACAAGATTCGTCGCTCCCGGTCCGGACGTTGCGAAACAGACTCCTACTTTTCCGGTACTTCTCGCATAACCGTCCGCCGCATGGGAAGCTCCCTGCTCATGTGAAGTTAAAATATGCCGAATCTCCTGATGCTTATATAATTCATCGTATACATTCAGTATGGCTCCGCCCGGGTATCCGAATACGGTGTCCACACCCTGTTCTTTCAGACATTCGATGACAATCTGTGCTCCTGTCAGCTCCATGTCGTATACCTTCCTTTTCTATCCTACTGTTCTTCCGGGAGCGCCAGTATCGCTCCACGGTTGCCCGAAGTCACGAGCGATGCGTACCGCTTTAAGTATCCGGTCGTCACCTTCGGCTCTCTCGGCTGCCATTTTGCCTTTCTGGCCAAAAGCTCCTCGTCCGATACGGCGAGTTCCAGCTTTAACTCCGGAATATTGATCTTAATAAGATCTCCCTCTTCCACCAGTGCAATCGGTCCGCCGACCGCTGCCTCCGGCGATACATGGCCGATCGACGCGCCGCGGCTTGCACCGGAAAAACGTCCGTCTGTAATCAGTGCCACCGAAGATCCAAGCCCCATTCCCGCAATCGCGGAAGTCGGGTTTAACATCTCGCGCATACCCGGTCCGCCCTTCGGGCCTTCATAGCGGATCACAACGACATCCCCGGCAACAATCCTGCCTCCCTTGATCGCTGCGATCGCATCCTCCTCACATTCGAAGACTCTCGCCGGTCCCTCGTGCACCATCATCTCATCGCAGACTGCCGAGCGCTTGACCACGCTGCCGTCCGGCGCAAGATTGCCCTTCAATACGGCAAGTCCGCCGGTCTTGCTGTACGGGTGATCCACCGGACGGATCACTTCCGGATTCTTATTCACTGCATCCGCAATATTCTCCCCGACGGTCTTTCCGGTCACGGTCATGCACTCCGTGTGCAGCAGTCCGATGTCCGCCAGTTCTTTCATTACCGCATAGACGCCGCCCGCCTCGTTGAGATCTTCCATAGAAGTCGGCCCTGCCGGTGCCAGGTGGCACAGGTTCGGTGTCTTCTCGCTGATCGGATTGGCAAATGCAATATCAAAATCAAATCCCACTTCATGGGCGATTGCCGGAAGATGGAGCATGCTGTTCGTCGAACAGCCGAGCGCCATATCCACGGTCAGCGCATTCAAGATGGCTTCCTTCGTCATAATATCACGCGGGCGGATATTTTTGCGGTACATTTCCATCACCGCC
>ERZ791659.605-NODE-605-length-24229-cov-2.16013_pt1 | contig 24229 bp, 16 predicted proteins | sample MGYA00510053_ERZ791659 | MGnify/ENA primary metagenome ERZ791659 (study PRJEB30046, sample SAMN00715192) | human gut metagenome | study: EMG produced TPA metagenomics assembly of the A metagenome-wide association study of gut microbiota in type 2... | reverse complement strand
GATGGCTACACCCTATATACTAAAGGGCGTAGCCATCTTTTTTATGCATATCTTCGTCGGGTAAGCTTATAATGTGTCGATAAAACTTTTTTGCTGTTCAAGAAAGCTGATTCTTTGTGCCTCTCCGCTCTCTGAGATCAGTGTAGAGTGTCTTTTTAACGATTGTATCCAATCTTTTTGTATCCCGCAAATTCGTGGGCTCTGAGAATCCATCGAATTAATGGAATATACCCGGAGGAGACTGATCTGGAAATCTTTCTTTTCTATATAGCTATAGGTTGCCTCAAAGTCGATATTCGATAAGTAAATGGCCACTTTGTTTCCGTTACCGAATTCTCCTTTTGCGGATATTTGTTCCAATTCATGCAGCAACAGTACCAGTTCGTTTTTTAAATGCATCAGGTCTGTTTCCGAGATCAGATTTAATCCGGCAAAGTATTTCATTTCTTTCACTAACGAGTAGAATACGTTACTATCCCATATGAAACAAGTCTTTCTGCACGCCTTAACTGCTTCACTCAATAACTTGTGGGCATTTACCGCTTTGACGGGTATTTGCATACCCGACAAGTTGTTAGGAGTACGTATTTTCCCGTTCTGATAAATCCATCTGCATAAACGGAACTTCGATAGGTATTCATACGAAGAATAAAGAGTAAAAGGGATCACATTGGAAGCCGTATATATCTTCGTACTACTGTCGTCCTTTACATAATTGAAGATGCGAAGATAACGCTCTATAATTTCATAATAACTCTCCAGGGGATCGGGTGAATGCAGTAAGTTCAGGTCGAAAGTCACCCGGTTTGACTGGTGGTTCCCAATAATCTGGTCGATTGATATCCCCAGTTTACATGAAACCAGTGCAACCTCGTCGAAAGTGAAGGCTACTTCTCCCCGTAATCTTCGGTATACAGCTTCTTTTCCCATGCATAGCGCATCTGTCAGATAGTTAGCCAGATTTATTCCCCGGGGAATCCGCTCTTTCATTGCTGCAATAAGCTCGTTAACGATATAATTTTTCATAACTGCCATTTGGGTTATTGATTAATAATATTGTAATAATTGTAATAGCTTGTGGCATATACAAATATAGAGTAAGTAACCCGAACTTTTGTGTGGCATATCATGTGTGGAAAAAAGAAGGTATTTCTGATTGGGAAATAATTGTCGGAAAGACAGGTTGGGAATGAAAAAAAACAGATGGCAATGCCACCTGTTTTCGATAATTGTCACTATTCTCCCCAGTTGTTTCGTTTTTCGTTTTAAGAAAGTTACAAGGTGTTTATTATTTCACGCTGTTCTTTAAAGAAGCGTATACGTTGCATCTCTCCGCTTTCGGATATTTGTGTTGAGAATTTCTTGAGTGACTGCACCCATTCTTTCAAACTGCGGAACATGCCGTCATCCTGGGTAGTAATGGCATTGATAGAATATATACGTATCATGCTGATGTGACTGTTGCTGGTTGCCACATAACTGTAAGTGGCGTCGAACTTAATATTCGAAATATAGATGCGTACATCATTGCCGGTTTCGTATTTACCTTTCCCGGCGAGTTCCTCCAATTCTTCCGTCAGAAGTAGTAAATCATCTTTTATCATTTCTTTATCTTCTTCAGATATCAGATGGATTTCCGAGAAGAACTGTATGTCTCTCACAACATGTTCAAAAACGGTATTATCCCAGATGTAATCTGTAGTTCTCATCTGCTGTGTCATGTTGACGAAGTCTTTTTGGGCATCATATATTTTGTGTGGAATCTCCAGTTCGTCAAAGTGTTTACATCTGATATTTTCGTTCTGATACATCCACTTAAACAAACGGAATTTCGAAAGAATATCATGCTTGAGATATAGTGCCTGAGGCAAAATATTCGATGACGTTGCCATTTCTGTTGTAGGGTCTTCACGGATACTGTCGAATGCATTGACATATCTTGTGAGGATGTCATGGTAAGTCTCGAATGTGTTACTATGGTGTACTACATTAAGATCGAATACTGCGTTATTGCTGAAACTCACACCAATCATTTTGTCGAGCGATATTCCTAATTTTCTTGAAATGACAGCAGCTTCTGCCAGTGTAAATGGTACTTCTCCACGCAGGCGGCGATAGATAGCTTCTTTACCTATATATAAGATATCCATCAATGTATTTGCCAGATTGGCTCCGGCCGGAACTTTTTCTTTTGCGGCTTCTATTAAGCCTGTATTTAATTCGTTTATTATCATAGCCTTTGTTTCTTTGTTTAACATATTTGCACCCTGGCTTGTTTCGGTATTCGCAACTATTTTTTCATTTGCAGCCTCTATTTGCATAATAAGTAAGTTGATACCGTTTAATGTAGATAGAGAGAAAGCATTTCTGAAACAGAAACATTCTATCGGTCACGAATATCTTCTGATCCTGATGTAGCTTTGTATACACCGAGTCGGAAGTTCCGTTTTTATGTTAAACCCCTAAAAATGATTATTATGGATTTAGAAAAAGTATTATTTAGAGAAATAGACAATAAAAGCCGTATTTTTTTGTATAAGGAAGGAGATTGTTGGAGTGCACACGATAATTCGGCGCGTCATCTTTGTTTTTTGTATTCGCAGTTCAATGCTTTTGATCGTATTTATCATGCATATGAGATTGTACTGAAGTGTGTTATGCTGAGTAATGCCATGATTGAGAAGTTTGTTGAACACACATTGGTACAGACGGGGCGAGCAGATGAAATGGAAATCAGCATTCCGGAAGAAAAAAAAGCGGAATTTGAAAGCTGGCGCAGCACGTTCGGAGTATAAATGAATTTTTAGAATTGGCGGCTTTTTATTAAAAATATGTGTTCGGAAAACTTGCATATTTTAATCAAATCGTTTACATTTGTGCAGATCTAAATGATAGAGGGCGCACGTTTGCCCTCTGTCATTATAAAATAATTACATGAAAAGAATCTTAGTTAGCGGAGGTGCCGGGTTTATTGGCTCACATCTCTGTACTCGGCTAATCAACGAGGGACACGACGTCATTTGTCTGGATAATTTTTTTACCGGATCAAAAGAAAATATTATCCATTTAATGGATAATCACCATTTTGAAGTGGTACGTCATGATATAACATTCCCATATAGTGCTGAAGTAGACGAAATATACAATCTTGCCTGTCCGGCTTCTCCCATACATTATCAGTACGACGCCATTCAGACCATTAAAACATCGGTGATGGGAGCTATCAATATGTTAGGATTGGCCAGAAGGCTTAATGCTAAAATTCTGCAGGCTTCGACCAGTGAAGTTTATGGTGATCCGGAGGTACATCCGCAACCGGAATCTTATTGGGGAAATGTCAATCCGATAGGTATCCGTTCTTGTTATGATGAAGGGAAACGCTGCTCTGAGACCCTTTTTATGGATTATCACCGCCAGAATAACGTACGTATTAAAATTGTTCGTATTTTCAATACATACGGTCCACGGATGCTGCCCCATGATGGGAGAGTGGTTTCTAATTTCGTCATTCAGGCGTTGAAGAACGATGATATAACTATCTATGGGACCGGTGAGCAAACCCGTAGCTTTCAGTATATAGATGACTTGGTCGAAGGTATGATTCGGATGATGAATACGGATGATGATTTTACGGGACCTATAAATCTTGGTAATCCCAATGAATTTTCCATGCTTCAGTTGGCAGAGATGATTATCCGGAAAACCGGGTCGAAGTCAAAGATAACTTTCAAACCTTTGCCTCATGACGATCCTCAACAGCGTAAGCCTGATATTAGTTTGGCACAGGAAAAGCTGGGATGGCAGCCTACAATTTTGTTGGATGAAGGTCTGGATCGTATGATTGATTATTTTAAAAAGAAGTACACGTTATAATAAAATAAGAACTCAAGATTAAAGCTACATAAAGATGAATATGGAAATTAATCCCTCGGAATATAAAATTCTCATTGTAGACGATGTAATGTCAAATGTCCTTTTGCTGAAAGTATTGTTGACCAATGAGAAGTTTAACATAGTGACAGCCTGTAATGGAACCCAGGCACTGGATCAAGTGAAAAAAGAGAATCCGGATTTGATATTGTTGGATGTGATGATGCCGGACATGAGCGGTTTTGAAGTCTCTCAGAAATTAAAGGCTGATCCCGAAGCAGCTCATATTCCAATTATCTTTTTGACAGCACTGAATAGCACTGCCGATATAGTGAAAGGTTTTCAGGTAGGTGGCAATGACTTTATATCTAAACCTTTTAATAAGGAAGAGTTGATAATCCGTGTCACACACCAAATTTCTTTAGTAGCAGCCAAACGTATTATTGAAGCTAAAACGGAGGAGCTTAAAAAGACTATTATCGGGCGTGATAAGCTCTATTCGGTTATAGCTCATGATCTTCGTTCGCCTATGGGATCTATTAAGATGGTACTTAATATGCTGATCTTGAGTTTGCCCAAAGAAAAAATAGGTGAAGACATGTACGAACTGCTGACCATGGCTAATCAGACTACTGAAGATGTATTTTCTCTGTTGGACAACTTGTTGAAGTGGACAAAAAGTCAAATAGGTAAACTTAAAGTTGTATATCAGGATATTGACATGGTTGAAGTTGTGGAGGGAGTTGGAGAGATTTTCTCAATGGTGGCCGGTTTGAAGAATATTCATTTGCGTATTGAAGCACCGGAACATCAGGCTGTATATGCTGATATTGATATGATAAAAACAGTTATACGCAATTTAATAAGCAATGCTATCAAATTCAGTAATGAAGGTTCTGAGATCCTTATAAAACTAGAAGATATGGATGGAATGTCAATCGTTAGTGTGAAGGATAGCGGATGTGGTATTGATGAAGAAAGTCAGAAGAAACTATTGCACACCGATACACACTTCAGTACTTTCGGGACTAATAATGAAGAAGGTTCGGGACTTGGTTTGCTGTTGTGCCAGGATTTCGTAGTGAAGAATGGAGGTAAGTTGTGGTTTACTTCTGTTAAGGGTGAAGGCTCAACTTTCTATTTTTCTATTCCACTGAAAAAATAAGGCTTCAGCAGTTTGGGTGGATCGTTTGAGAATCAGACTATTCAAGTAGATAAAAATGGTGCAGACTATATTTCTAAAAATAAGTCTGCACCATTTTATTTTGTCTGATTCATTCGTGTGATTATACCAGTGGGAGCTTTTTATCGTTTACACATAGCTTTAAAATCGCAATATTCGCATTTCTTTAGATCCTCGGTTTGGGTGAACTCCTCTTGGTCGTTGTATATTTCCTCAAGTAGTGCCAATAGTCGTTCGCGGAACTCTTTTTCATAAACAGAAAAATCATCGACAGGTAGTTTGGGTTTGCGTGCTTCTCCCATTTCAATTACAGGAGAGTAGCTTTCGGAAGCTGCCCGATGGATATATAATAGAGAAGGAGCCACCTTTAATGTTTGTTGGCGTGCCATGATGGCGGCATAAAGGAAGGTTTGGAAAATATAGTTGGGACGCCCTTCGGCAGGTGTGAATAGTTGCTCCACATTCGCCGGCACTTTGGGACTTCCTCCGGTTTTGTAGTCCACAATCCGAAGTGTACCTTCTTTACTATCCATACGGTCAATCGTACCTCCGATCTTTAATGATAACATTCCTTTGGGACCTTCTATCTGGATATCTTCCGTTACTTTCTGTTCCATACCTATCATTCGGAAAGGAGCATATTGCAGATCGTTACGTAACAACTGGCGGAGATAGGAAGTGATAACCTTTGAGTTTATTAACTGTACTCCGTTATACTCGGGCTTTTCGTCAAGAGGAACGTGAAAAAATTCTTCTTTGAAGGCTGTATCGACATAATTTTGCAGACGGACATTATCGCGCAACAAACGTTCAATATCTTCTTTGTGTATTTCTTGTTTGTGGGCTGTCAGGTCCAGATAGGCTAATTGAGCCGAACGGTGGAAGATAGTTCCGAACAGAGCGGAATCAATCTCTGCACTGACCTCATCGGGGGCCTTGAGACGTGCCACGTAACGGAAATAAAACTTCAGTCGACAGTCGAGATATGTATTCAGTGCCGATGGAGAAAGCATCAAGGCATCGGCGTTATGTGAGAAATCGTAGGTCTGGTATAAACGATCAATGATTTCCGGTGTTTTTGTGATACGGATGTCCCGGCTGTTTTGTGGTGATTGGCCTGCTTCCAGATATTCACGGCTGATTTCATGTGGCCATTCGATCAGAAACTGTAGCATAAAGCGTGACCATTCTCCCCGGTTTAGTCCATCCGATGAAGTGTTATACATCAGGGTGATATTTTCTGCCCGCTGAATCAGGCGATAGAAATAATAGGCATAAACTGCATTCTTGTGTTCAATGGTAGTCATGCCGAAAGCCTTACGTAGGTTATATGGAATAAACGATGATTCGCCTCCCGATTTAGGTAACTGTCCTTCATTAAGCGAGAGGAGGAGCAGATTACGAAAATCAAGATTGCGTGTTTCCAAAACTCCCATTATCTGCATTCCTATGGCCGGTTCACCATGGAAGGGGATATTGGCGGCATTTAATATTTTGTTCAGCAGGCGTTTCAGAGTTTCTATACGCACTTGCAGTTCACCGTTGTCAATCAAGTTGAGTAACCTGTTTACCAGAGTGAAACTCTTAAAAAGAGATTCACGGTACAGTTGGTTGAAAATATCATCATTCTCCTGCTCATGACGGTATAGAATAGATACCTCTTTCAGTAATTCCGTGATATAAATACAGAGCTCCCGAATGCCATTACGGGGAGTGAATAATAAATCCAAAAACCTGTCTTTCTTTAATTCGGAAGGAAAAGGATAAAAGCGGTTGGTTTTAGTGAGTTCCCGTTGCAATGGTTCGGCATTGTCCGAAAGACGACGGGTATACGGATGTTTTAATATAGTTTGTACGGCCTCATAAGTGTATCTTCCTGATTCTGTACGGTATCCGCTGGTTTGCAGTTCGAGTATGGCATTGATAAAGCTATATACCGGCGTTTGTGCCAGTGGAAATCCCATGGTGATATTAACGTTCCTTACTTCTTCCGGGATGGAATGCAAGACAGGAAGGAGTAAGGCTTCATTACATAGAACGACAGCATTTTCTTTTTCTTCACTACTCAGGTTCTCTCTGATCCATTCGGGCAGATAACGGGCCTGAGCGTTTTCGGTGGGTGAAGAGATAAAACGGACCTTCTTGGGTTTTCTCAATTCATCAAACAATTCGGCCGGAAGCTCGTTGGGGAACAGTTTGAGATTACGATTTATAAATTCTCCGGCTTCGTGGCGTTGTTTGTGTTGTGAAGGAAGTTGAGTATAAAATACATCGTAGTCCCAATAGAACAGGGCCTTTCCCGTACTCTGCAATTGCCGGAAGAAGTGGGTCTCTACTTTGTTCAGTACATTGAAGCCGACAAATACGTAACGATCGTACTTCAATGATTCAGGCTCAAGGTGTTCAATGACGTTCCGGTAGAGCATACCTTCATATGCAAGTCCTGATTCTTCCAGATTCCTTCGGTACTGACGATATATATTACCCAATTTATCCCAAAGTGAGATAAATTTCTCCTTTAACAGTGTTCGCTTTTCAATAGAGAAATTCAGGAAAAACTGTTGGATCGCTTGTTCTTGCTCTTCGTCGAGAAAGTTGTAATCGTCCATGACGTTTTTCAGGTCCTGAAGATTGGTAAATAGCTTGTCGGCATCAACCATATTTTTGTCCACGTCATCGAAGTCGCTTATCAGTAGCTCACCCCAGAAGTAGAAATCGTCAAGTGATTCTTCGCTTTTCGTTTCTTCATGGAATACCTTGTAGAGTTCACATACCAGACGAATCGGATCTCCTAACTTCAAGACTGAAAGCTGTTGGAACAGTTCGCTGATGCTCACATAAGCAGGTGACCAAAGTGGTTGATCGGATTGGTTGGCTAAATGCTCGTTAAAGAACAGGCTGGCACGTTTATTTGGGAAAACGATAGCTGTACGTGACAGATCGTTCCCTATCTTGCTATAGAGGTCCTGTGCGACCAACTGGAGAAATGTTTTCATACTTTTTCAATTATTTCTTCTTCCACATACCACAGATAGCCTGTGATGTTTTTATATCCCATTCGGGAGAGGAGTTGCATGTATCCTTTCACCTGTTTGTTGTACTTCTTATTTTCTTTACCAAACTTAAAATCCACTACGACGACTTGCCCGTCTTTCATCATCACTCGGTCAGGGCGCCTGGTTTGCAATACTCCTTTATCTTTGTAGATGATGGCGCATTCGTTAAACAATTTCCACTCGCCGGAATACCATTCCTGTACTTCAGGCAGAGAGAAGGCTTTCATGGTCAAAGTACGTATTTCCTCTTCTGTCTCTTTGCTGCCGATAACACCTTCGAATACCAGTTTTTGGATGGCAGATTCTATATCTTCTTTCGTTTCAATGGCAGAAAACAGTGTATGCAATAATTGTCCATGATTTATGAAGCGGTCATCCGATTCTTCTTCGGAAAGTCCTTTTATGAAATCGGCTGAACGGTTTGATTGCCGGAACTCAATATCCGGATGCATGGATTCCATGCTAACCGGAAGTTTCTCAGGTTTGCGTGTAAGCTTGTTGCCTGAATCGACCATTTTTTCATCTTCGGACGGGCAGAGGTCACCAAACTCATATACTTGCTCCTCGTCCCATTCCTGCTCCAACTTACAGGCTGCTTGCGGTAATGCTCCGGCCAATAACTCAGACATTGTGTTTCTTTGTCCTTTCCGACTCCAGATAATCAGGTTCTTGCCCGCACGGGTAAATGCTACATAGAGCAGGTTCAGGTTGTCTACCCAAAGTTGCAAGCGCTCGTGCAAGTAGTCATTCCGGTATACCGATTCTGCCATCGCAGAAGAATAGTTTACCGGTACAATATCTAACTCGTTGAAAGGAGACTCTTGGGGTACGCACCAAACGAGTTGATTATTTGTTTCATTTTCCATTTTCCAGTCGCAGAAGGGGAGAAGTACTGTATGAAATTCCAACCCTTTGGACTTATGGATGGAGAAGATACGTATGCCTTCTACTTCACCACTTGGTATTGTTTTACCAGATAAAGTTTCGTCCCAGTATCGGATAAAGCTGTCCGGATCTGAAGAGTGGCTTTGAAGATAATCGGTCACTGCATCAAAGAAAGCAAATAAATAAGCATCCTGCTGCTTGATGCGGTGCAGCTCAAAGAGGTTGAAAAGTTCTTCCAGTAATTCGTAGAGAGGCATCAGGCGGAGTTCTGTCATCCTTTCCAGAAAAACAGAAGGCAATAATTCTTCAGCCTTATAGAAGAGCAGTGAATTAAGATTGTTTTCGGTATGAAGTACTTGTAACTGATAGTTAGTTGCAAGTTGAGCTTTTACAATCCGATTTTCCGGATCGGAAAGATAGCGCAGGGCATCCAGCATCATGCAGATGGCAAGTGAAGCGTCAAGCCGGAAGGCTTCGTCAGACACAACCTTATAATGCAGTTGTTTGTCAAAGTAATCGGCAATGCGGGGGATACTTTTATTCTTTCTTACCAAAATGGCGATATCGTTCAGCTTTATACCCGATTGTATCAGATGTTCCACTTCCGTTCCGAGGCTGATAAGGGTTTGTTCGGTATAATCGTGTTTTTCATCTGATTCGAGAAACTCGACTTTAACGTATCCTTTTTGTTCGTTCCGGGGGGATTCTTGCTCCACATCAGCATATGCATTAATTAAAGGCTCACAAATGCTTCCCAATTGCTTATTGTGTATTTCGTTCAGATAATCTACAGCAGCCGTAAAGATACTGTTGTTGAACCGTATGATATTGGTTTCACTTCGTCGGTTGGTCTTCAGTGTTTCTGTACGGATGGAAAAGTATCCAAGGCGTTTGTTCAATCCGTTCAGGATGCCCCAATCACCGTTTCGCCAGCGATATATAGATTGCTTGACGTCACCAACGATCAAGCTGTCTGCTCCTTGTGAAAGGCCTTCAAGAAGCAACAGTTTAAAGTTATCCCATTGCATCCGGCTGGTATCCTGAAATTCGTCAATCATCACATTACGGATGTTTGTTCCGATTTTCTCAAACACAAAAGAAGAATCTCCGTCTTTTACCAGTTGATGGAGCAGAGCATTGGTGTCTGAAAGGAGAAAGCGATTGTTTTCACGATTTAGTTGACGTACCTCTTCATCAATATTAGCCAATAGTTGTACTTTGTTTAAATGTTGCATTGAGAGCCGGCAACTGTTTACAATCCGGTTATTGCGTGAGCGATGTTGCTCAGCATCTTGCAGAAGCGGCATTAAGATGGAGGAGGCTAATACGATAATGTCAGTATAGTATCTGGAAGTTTTGGCAGCCCAGTTTGTTTCGTCCTCCAGACATTTTACTACGGTTGCATTCGCTATTTCGTCCCCCAATATGCCATTCCTGAGCTTATTAAAGTAGCTTCCTATCCCTTTAGCACCGTTTTTTAAATCAGTTGGCTTTAGCGATTGGCTGGAAAGTACATTTTCAAACTGCTGAGCGAAATCTTTCATTTGTTCAAGAGCGGCTGTTTCCATCTCTTTTAATGTCTTGCGATACTCGCGGATTACGTTCGGGTCGCGAAGACGTTGACGGAGACCGTCACCTTTTTCAATATACCCTTCATCAAAAATATTGCGTCCGAAATTTTTAATCTCATCCGAAACATTCCAGCGTTTGTCATCAGCAATGCGTTCGTTTATGTAGTCAAGTAGCCATGCCAATACCGGTGAATTAGGGCCCAATTTTTCAATCATACTGTCTACGGCATCACTTAATACTTCAATATTATTCAGCTCGATATTCAGGTTGGGACTCAGCTCAAGTTCACGGGCCAGATTACGCATGACGGATTGGAAAAAGGAATCGATGGTTTCGACACGAAACCGGCTGTAATCATGGAGCATGTAGCTCAAAGCTATGCCGGCTGTTTTTCGTATTTCATCTTCCGAACGGCCTGTCTCAGCGATGATGCGTTTTAGGTACGCATCCGAGTCCGGGTCAGCTATATGTATTCCATATAGCTGACTGAGAATACGTTCCTTCATTTCGGCAGTAGCTTTATTGGTGAAAGTCACTGCCAATATCTGGCGGTAGGCACGCGGGTTTTGTATTAGCAACTTGATATACTCAGTGGCCAGGGTGAATGTTTTCCCAGAACCGGCAGAGGCTTTATAGACAATAAGTTCGCTCATTCACAGTTTATGTTGGATAATAATTATTTTCTTTTTACTATTTCAAACGGCACGCGCACTGAAACACCGTTTTTCATTAAATTGGTCAGGTTCGGATATAACCGTTCTTTGAAAGAGTCCCAGCTGCGATGTTCCATTTGGGTCCATCCGGCTTCTGCCAATGCCAGTCCGCGAGGATAGGTCATGTACGTTACCCGGTTGATATCTTTTATTGCTTCTCCCCAAAGCGTTCCCATTACGCCCAGAATATGTGCTTGTTCGGATGCAGGTCTTCCGTATCCCGGGTCAAATTGATAACAAGTTTCGAGCGTTGTGACAGGCATTCCCCAATTGTTGAATTCCGGAAGATCACCTTTAAACTGGGGATAATCGAGATATGCAAATTCTCCCGGTGCCATGATCAGAGGGTTGCCGTGCTGTCGGGTCAGCTCCTGGCAAGTAGGTGTCAATCCGTATCTCCAGCTTACGAGTGTCACATCTTTGGGGTAAGGAAACAGATAGTCATTGGCAGGCATACGAATATTATCCAGTTCGCACCAAAGGATCGGCTGTTTTCCATCTGCCCGTACAAAACTGAGCATTCGGTCGAAGAAAGGAATCATTAACTGAGATGCTTTTTCATATTTCAGTTCTTTCATCATCTTTTGGCAGCGTTCGCATTTGGTCCAGTTTTTTTCTATTACTGCCTCGTCGCCTCCCAAATGGATATAGCGTGAAGGGAAGAGAGCACTTACTTCGTCAATAATGTCTTTGTATACCGTGTATACCTTTTCATTATTGGCGCAAAGCATTAAATCTACTGTTTTACCCACATTCTTTTCAATGGTATCGGTATGTGTACACCCCAATTCCGGATAAGCGGCTAATACAGCGACCGTATGCCCGGGAATGTCCAGTTCCGGGATTATTTCAATATGGCGTTCAGCTGCATAATGAATCAGATCGGTTAGTTCTTCCTGAGTATAAAAAGGTTGTCCGGCTGTAAGCTTCGGGTGCTTTTTGATCTCCATTCTCCATCCCTGATCATCTGTCAGGTGAAGTTGAAGCACATTGTATTTGTATCGTACCATTTGGTCAATGTAAAATTTTACATCTTCTACCGGTAAAAAATGCCGGGCAGGATCGAGCATTAAAGCCCGATATTCAAAGCGTGGAGCGTCATCAATGCTGACTGCAGCCATTTCTTTCCGATTGGTGGTACATACATCTCCTAAAAGTATTTGATCAACCGTCATTACCCCATAGAAGACAGCTGCTGCACTGGCTCCGCTAATGGTAATTCCTTTCTGATCTATTTTGAGTTTATAATGTTCTTTCCCGTTTAGTTGCGGATCAATAGTTAACCGGATGGCTGATTGCCGTGAGCCGGAAAGGGGGATATTTATTTGCATCCGATCTTTCAGGATGGCTTTCAGGGTGGTAGCCGCAAACTTAAGTTCCGGTTGCTCTGGATGAATAGAGATATTTTTGCCTGTCAGGCTAAAAGGTTTACTTTGCAGTTGCTCTATATGGTTGGGCATAGGCAACAGGGCCGAACGATTGTTTTGTGCAATTGCCGTAAAGGCAAAAAGAAGGAAAATCAGTCCTAAATAGTTTTTCATGGGATTAATTTATTTAATTAGTTTCGCGGCAAATATACGATTATTGTACGAGAAAACGGACACTTCAGCACAGAAAGAGGGGAGAACTGAACTTTCTTTTTAATCGAAAACTTGCATAAAAATGTGATATTTACTCATGAAATAGAGAAAAAAAGTCAAAATGTATCATTCTTATTAGGTATTATGGGCTATTTTGTTACCTTTGCGCCCCCTTATTCCATAGCGTAGAATAAGGTTAAGTGCTAATTAGATTTAACATGAGACTAAAAACAATCCTACTGACCACTGTGGCCACCGGTTCATTTTTGTGCGAGCCTGTCGCTGCTATGCGTGTTGAACCTCCCGCTATTTCTGAAATGGGATGGTTCTCGAAAAAGAAAAAGAAGAGTAATCCCCAAGACAGCGTCAAAGTTGAGAATGAGTATGAGAAACTGACGGGAAGCGATAGTGTCGCTCATCGCGGTATGTTCAATGTGTTCCGGAAGAAGAATGATTACTACTTTGAGATTCCCGCCACTTTGTTGGGACGTGATATGCTGGTAGTAAATAAACTGCAACGAGTACCTTCGGAACTGAATGAGGCCGGAGTGAACCGCGGAACTAACTATGAGAACCAAATGATCCGTTTGGAGCTGGACAAGCCGGCTAATAAATTATTAATCCGTCAAAGTCGGCCCTTGCCTCTTTCTCCATCCGAAGATGCTATCAGCCAATCGGTGAAGGACAACTATATATCTCCGTTAATAGCCGGTTTCAAGATAGAGGCATATAATAATGACTCTACCAGCATGTTGATTAAGGTAAACGATATATATGATGGTACGGAGACAAGTATTAATAACGTATTTACCAATATTAATCTGGGAACATCGGCTATAAAGAACTTATCGAGAATTTTATCCATTAAGTCTTTCGATAATAATGTAGTGGCAACTTCAGAACTCACTACACGTGTCACAGAAGGGACTACTACTATCTACGTGACAGTGGAGGTAAGTTCATCTATCCTGTTGCTTCCCGAAGTGCCGATGACCGGACGTCTGGATAATCCTCGCGTGGGGTATTTTACTAATCCTCTGACTAACTTCAGTGATGGTCAACAACGGGTGAATAAAAAACAATTCATTACCCGCTGGCGTCTTGAACCAAAGCCTGAGGACAGGGAAGCATATCTGCGCGGTGAACTGGTAGAGCCCCAGAAGCCCATTGTATTTTATATAGAAAACTCTACGCCTTATCGGTGGAGGAAGTATATCAAACAGGGAATTGAAGACTGGCAGGTAGCTTTTGAGCGTGCCGGATTTAAGAATGCCATTATAGCCAAAGATATTACCGATGATATGGAGGTGGATATGGATGATGTAAACTACTCTGTATTGACATATGCCGCATCTACCAAGGCAAATGCGATGGGGCCCTCTATTCTTGATCCGCGTTCGGGGGAAATACTTGAGGCTGATATAATGTGGTGGCATAATGTGCTTTCAATGCTTCAGGAGTGGATTACGGTACAAACCGGTGTGGTTCGTCCCGAAGCTCGCGGCGTAACACTGCCGGATAGTCTGATGGGGGATGCTATGCGTTTTGTCGCTTGCCATGAAGTGGGGCATTCACTCGGGTTACGTCATAATATGATGGGTTCTTGGGCTTTTCCTACCGACTCTCTCCGTTCGAAAGCATTTACCGACCGGATGAATTCTACTTCATCATCCATAATGGACTATGCCCGCTTTAATTATGTGGCACAGCCCGGTGACGGTGTGAAAGCTTTGTCACCTCATATCGGACCTTATGATATTTTTGCCATAGAATACGGTTACCGTTGGTATGGCAAACAGACTCCGGAAGAAGAAAAAGGATTGTATACCGATCGGCTTTACAAGTATAGCGAGGCACAGGATCCCCGGGATGCCGTTGACCCTCGTGCGCAGAACGAGGATCTTGGTGATGACCCCATCCGTTCTTCGCAGTATGGTATTGCCAATTTGAAGCGTATTGTTCCTCAAATAATCCAGTGGACCACTACCGGGGAGAAAGGGCAAACATACGAAGAGGCGTCACGTTTGTATTACGCAGTTATCAATCAATGGAATAATTATCTTTATCATGTGATGGCAAATATCGGGGGTATCTATATTGAGAATACAACCGTAGGTGATGGCGAGAAGACTTATACGTTTGTGGAAAAAGAGAAGCAGCAGGCTGCTTTGAAGTTTTTGCTCGATGAAGTATTGTGTTATCCTAAGTGGTTGTTCGATCCGGAGGTTGCACAATATACTTATCTGCTCAGAAATACACCTTTAGGAGTAGTGGAGAATGCACCGACTCAAGTGTTGAAAAATGCACAGTCCTATATCTTTTGGGACTTGCTATCAAATAATCGCCTGATGCGTATGCTTGAGAATGAGTCTGTAAACGGCAGAAAGGCTTTCACAGCCGTGGAAATGATGGATGGTCTGCATAAGGGGATTTTTGCCGTAACCGAGCGTGGCGGCTTACCCGATGTGATGACCCGCAATTTGCAAAAAGGCTTTGTAGATGCATTGATTACTGCTGCTGCCGAAAGCGAAGGAGTGAAGGTGAACAAAAAGTTGACCGATAACCATTTCTTGTTCGATCATCAGGCACCGCTTTGCAGTTGTGACGATCATGCACATCGTTCGGCATACGCCGACCGTATGGGGGCACGCCGTGAACTGAATTTTTATGGTTCTCAGATAAATCGTATTTCCGATGCCATTTCAGTGAAACGGGGAGAGCTGCTCCGCATTAAAGATTTGCTCCAGAGCCGTTTGGGTACATCGGATGTAGCCACCAAATATCATTATAAAGATTTGATTTTGCGTATCAACACTGCGTTAGGCATTTCTAAGTAAATACACCAAAAACACAAAGTTCCCTCTGACAAACACTCAACGATTTTATTTGCTGAGCGAGGGGCTTTGTGTATTTATATAAATAAAAGACAGTTTTCAAAATGAGTATTAATTTTATAGGATGTAACAAATGAAAAGACACGTTTTTATTCTTTTATTGTCTTTTGTCGGAGCATTGACTTCTGCATTTGCCGCCGACAGGCAAGTTCAAGGAGTGGTGATCTCATCGGAAGATAATATGCCGTTGATAGGTGCTTCTGTCTATATAAAGGCAGAGGATCTGTCAAAAGACGGCAACTCTCCGACAATGACAGGAGTGATTACCGACATAAATGGTAAATTCAATATTTCAGTACCCGAGGGAGTAACTCGTCTATTCTGTAGCTATGTAGGATATGATGTGCAGGAAATTAAGCTTGTTCCCGGGAAGAATCAATATGAAATAACTCTTTCTCCATCGGCACAAATGCTTGATGCAGTAGTAGTGACCGGTTATCAAACTGTAGAACGTCGTAAACTGACAGCTGCCGTTGGGAAGCTGAACATTTCGGATGAAACTATTGGTGCTGTAAAAAGTATCGATCAGGCATTGGCCGGACAAATTGCCGGACTTTCCGTAACCTCTACTTCCGGCAAAAATACGTATTCGTGGAACTTCGTCATTAAATGGAACTCAGGATCCGTTGTGGGTTCTGGATGGTATTCCATTGGAAGGTACGGATGTACCTCAGTCGGAGATCTTGAATGATATTTCTAATATACAACAGTCGTCTATTGCCGGATTGAATCCTGCGGATATTGAAAATATTACCGTACTGAAGGATGCGGCTGCTACTGCCATTTACGGGGCTCGCGCTGCAAATGGTGTGATTGTGATAACTACTAAAAAAGGAAAAGTAGGGAAGCCGGTGATTAACTTTTCTTCAAAGTTTACTTATATGCCTACACTGAGTTCCAAGCGTTTGAATCTGTTGAACTCTCAGGAGAAAGTAGATCTGGAACTTGAACTGCTCCGTTCTAATTTTGCCTATGGGAATAATAAGGGTGGAGTCTCTAAAATCATTTCCGGCTACGGTCTGACCGATGCATACAAAAACGGAGGCTGGGGAGCATTGACTTCTGAAGCGCAAGCCGATATCAACCGGTTACGGGATACTGAAACCGATTGGAATGATATTCTCTTTCGTGATGCTTTTAATCAGGAGTATAGTTTGAGCCTTTCGGGAGGTAACGAACGTGTAACCTATTATACCTCTATCGGATATTATAAAGAAAACGGTAACGTAAAAGGTGTTGGGTTGGATCGTTTGAATATTGTAGCGAAGACCTCGTATAAAGTCAACCGCATGTTAAAGTTCGGTGCTTCTTTGTTTGCTAACCGTCGTAATAACAAAACTTATCTGACAGATACGTACGGATTAGTGAATCCGGTTTATTATTCACGCAAGGCCAATCCATATTATCAGCCTTTCGACGCAAATGGAAATTACGTGTACGATTTTGATGTACAAAATACTTCTGATACAGATTTAGGTTTTAATATTTTTGAGGAACGTAAAAATACATCGAACGAAGAGACAATTAATGCGATTTCATCTATTTTCGATGCTGAACTGAGATTCAATGATAAGCTGAAGTTTACTACCCAGCTTGGGTTGCAATTAGAGAAGGCCTCAAAAGAACAGATTGCCGACCAGGAAAGTTTCTCAATGCGTTTAACCCGTAAGAACAGTAAATATTGGGATTCTGCTTCTCAAAGCAACAAATACTTCATACCGGACGGAGGCGTGCACAAGGCATATGAAAACACGAATTCTCAGATTACCTGGAAGGCAATGGGAGAATATCGGGATAGCTTCAATGATATTCACGAACTGGAAATAATGGTGGGTACTGAATTGCGTAAAACCTGGTATGAGACACTCTTTTCCGCGGGATATGGCTTCGACAGACAGACGTTGACTACGAAGCCGGTTATCTTTCCGGACGAAGATCGTGCCAAACAATTTCCACTCCATAAGAAAACGTATAAAGAGAATGCTTATGTTTCTTTCTTCTCCACAGCTTCCTATTCGTTGATGAACCGTTATACATTCGGAGGAAGCATCCGTTTTGACGGTTCGGATTTATTTGGTGTCGATAAGAAGTACCGTTATCTCCCTCTGTATTCAATAAGTGGATTATGGCGGTTATCGAATGAACCTTTTATGCAGGGAGCCAGAAAGTGGATGGATAATCTTGCATTCCGTGCTTCATATGGTATTCAGGGAAATATAGATAAAAACACTTCTCCTTTCTTGTTGGGCAAATATGTGGTAGACAATATTTTACCGGGTGGATCCGAACATATGATCGATATAAACTCGGCTCCGAACAAGAAACTTCGTTGGGAGAAAACTCAATCCGTGAATGTTGGGTTTGATTTCTCGGTACTCAATCAGGCAATTAACCTGAGTGTGGATTATTACTATCGTAAAGGTACAGATCTGATCGGAAGACAAATGTTGCCACTTGAAACCGGTTTTGTTTCGACCAGTGTCAATTGGGCGAGTATGACCAATAAAGGTGTGGAAGTATCTCTTTCCACACGAAACGTTGCTACCAAAAATTTCTCATGGTATACGAACTTCAACTTTGCCTACAATAACAACAAGGTATTGCAGGAAGCTATTCCGGAGGCTCAGACTACTCCGGGGCGTGAAGGATATCCGGTCAGTGCTATTTTTGCGATAAAGACTGCCGGATTGGATGCGGATGGTTATCCTCTGTTCTATGATAAAGAAGGGAAGAAGGTTACTTTGAAAGAACTGTATCGCTTACAGGATCCTTATGGATTAGGTTTTACGGTTAGTTCGGATGTAACTCCGGCAGAAGAACGTGGATTTTATTCATATATGGGTTCGGGAGATACTCCTTATACCGGTGGTCTGATCAATACATTCAGTTATAAAAACTGGGAGTTGACAGCGAATTTATCCTTTAATTTAGGGGGATATGTACGTACGACCCCTTCCTATAACTCTATCAATTTTGATCGGGGACAGAATGTGAATCGTGACATTTTGGATCGTTGGACTCCGGAAAACACCGACGGACATTTACCGGCATTGATTACCAGTGAAAAACGTGCTGATGAGTATTATTGGTATGATCAAAAGAGTGATATATATCGGAATCTGGATATTTGGGTGAAGAAGCTGAACTATTTCCGTTTGCAGAATCTGCGTTTAGGTTATCGTTTACCGGAGAAAATGACCAAAGCTTTAGGAATGGGGTCAGCTTCGGTAGCTATTGAAGGACGTAATCTACTTGTATTTGGTTCAAGCTACAAAAATTTCCTCGATCCGGAATCAATGTACAATCCGTATGCACCGCCCATTCCTAAATCAGTTACGTTTAGCTTGAATTTAAATTTTTAATCATTAAGCAGAAAAAAGAAGATGAAAAAAATATATGTTTTGACTTTGTTGAGTTGTCTGTTGATGCTATCTGCCTGTGATAGTTATCTGGACATAAAACCGGTGGGAAGCGTGATCCCCCAAACTGCTGAAGAGTATCGCGCTTTATTGGCGCGTGCTTATCTGAATGTACCGAAGGACCGCGGACAAGCTTGTTTTCGTTCGGACGAGATGATGGTGAATGATAATGAATACGACCGGAATTCATTCGGAGACATCGAACGTTGGAATGATGTTTCTCCGTTTCCGGGGACGAGTCAGTTTACCTGGTCCAATTTCTATAATGTACTTTTTATAGCTAACCAGTTGATCGAGAATGAAAAAGAAATTACAGAGGGCACTCCTGAAGTAGTGAACCAGTTGGTAGGGGAGGCCTATCTACTTCGTGCTTATATGCATTTTGTTTTGGTAAACTTACATGGTCAGCCATATACTAAGCCCGGAGCCTTAAGTTCAAAGTCAGTACCTTTGAAGTTGGATACGGATATTGAAAAGACATTAGGACGCAATACTGTAGAAGAAGTTTATATTTCTATTTTGTCAGATATCGAACGGGCTCGTGAACTGATAAACAAAGAAGAATGGGAAACAGTTTTCTCTTATCGGTTCAGCGTTTTGGCAGTAGATGCATTGCAGTCCCGTGTCAGCCTATATATGGGTGAGTGGCAGAAATGTCTGGAATCTGCCGAAACAGTATTAGCAAAAAAATCTGTTCTTGTTGATATGAACGAAGCCTCCTTTGTCCTGCCTAATCATTTTGAATCAGTTGAAACCATAACGGCATTGGAGCAAGTTATGAGTTCAGTAGTCAATAACGCCGCATGGGCTCCTGCCTCTTTTCTTACTATTTATCAGGAAGGTGACAGGAGATTGGCTGCCTATTTTGCTGCTCCCGATGAAAATGGAAATCGAAAGAGTTCTAAAGGAGGGAAAAGAGATTACTCCTGTACTTTCCGTGTAGGTGAACTTTATCTCAATGCAGCCGAGGCTGCTGCGCGTCTGGACAAATTGCCGCAGGCACGTACACGTCTTTTGGAACTGATGCAGAAACGTTACACTCCCGTAGCTTATGTTGAGAAAAAGAATGCTGTGGATACAATGGATAAAGATGCTTTGATTGGTGAAATATTGAATGAACGTGCCCGTGAACTTGCTTTTGAGGGACATCGCTGGTTTGACCTTCGTCGTACTACGCGTCCACGGATTGTGAAAGTCCTCCAAGGCGAAACCTATATATTGGAACAGGATGATCCACGCTATACGATTCCTATTCCGAAAGATGCTATTGCTGCCAATCCGGGATTAGCCAACTAATACACATGAAGATCTAAAAAAGCACACACAACCCAAGCCGCAGAGTCTATAAAAAGATTTTGCGGCTTTTTTTATTTGTAATTTATCGCTGTGCCCTAATAAATAGCTTACGTTAGTATTGATTTAGAATGAAACTTTACTTGTCAGAAAAGTAATTATCTCCTTTCAGAATGTATGAACGGAATTCAGGGGATACAAATTGAGTATTTTATTTATATATCTGCAAATTAGATGATTAGAATGCTTTGTTGCTTGTCGGTCAAAGCTTTGTTTTAACACAGTGTTAAAGCAAGGCTTTTGATGATAAAGAAGAAGTCTTTTAAGTGCAAAAGATTTATTCTTTCTATTCAAGAATGGAATACTTTAAGAATAGCATTAACATTGTTAATTGGGAATTCTTCCGAAACGAGGAGCCGTATTGTTATATTTTATAGGATATAGGAAAAAACTAACAGATTCCTTTGTGGGTGATTAGACAAAACCGTATTTTTAGAGGTCATAATACTGATATTGATGAATTATCAGAATGTATGTGATAAAAATCAGAATAGAGAATAGAAGGAAATAGCGTAAATTTGCCCAATATCGTCATTTAGTAAATAAGAAGCCATATAACACAGACATTATGCCTGACGAAATAAAGAATATAAAAACATACCGGAAAAAAGAACGCATGATTCTCTCCCGCTCCATACGGAGAAGGAGAAGGTATATTGAGGTAGCTCTCGGAAATAACGATGCTGCAAGGCTATTGTTGTCAAAGGAGAAGGGTGTGCTGTTTGAAAGTGACAAGGCATACCTGCCGGCAGAAGACTTTGTTTTGGCAGACTTCTTCGACCGTTATGTGAATCTTGCATTTATTGACTATTCCAAAGTAACAGACACTACAAATAAACCGGAGAAAGAAAAGACCATCCGCCCGGAACTGCCTGCGGGCTTTTTGGAAAAGCTGAAACAGATGCGTTACAGCGATCATACAATACGGGTATATACTACCTATATCGGAGATTTTCAACAGTATTTTGCCGGAAGCAACCTGAAAAGGATTTCGCCGGACGAAATTAATGCCTACCTGCTTCATCTGATAGACAAGAAAAATATCTCTTCCTGCCAACAGAACCAACGTATCAACGCGATCAAGTTCTATTATGAAAAGGTGCTGGGCAACGAACGTCACTGCTACAAGGTAAACCGTGCAAAACGTGAGAAGACACTGCCGGATGTATTGAGCAAGGAAGAAGTGAAAGACTTTCTAACAGTAGCTAAAGAAGATTTGCGGTTTTATTGCATGTATTCGCTGCTGTACTCGGCAGGGCTTCGTATCAGCGAATTGCTGAATTTAAAACCGGATGATATAAACATTTCCCGTTCACTGATACATGTGCGACAGGGAAAAGGGAAGAAAGACCGATATACGCTGCTATCCAAACCGTTTATCAATAAACTGGAAGAATATAGGATAGCATATCAGCCGGAAAAGTGGCTTTTTGAACGTGAAGCCGGAGTACAATTCTCTGAAAGTATCGTTTCCAAAAAACTGAAAGAGATAGCCCATGAAGCAGGAATAACCAAAAGAGTATATCCCCATTTGTTCCGCCATTCGTTCGCTACACATTTGATAGAACAAGGAACAGATTTGAAAATCATAAAAGAACTGTTGGGGCATGAAAATATTAAGACAACAGAGATGTACGTCCATATTGCAGACACTTATAAAAGTAAGATCAAAAGCCCGTTGGACGATATTTTGGAAGAAGAGATTTAATAAAATACTTAGAGAAAATAACAGCGAAACATTAAATGACCGCTGTTAGCATAACGTTAGCAACCAATAAAAATAGAAGATATGAAAACATATTGTACAGTACTTTATGAAGGATGGCAGATGGAATGTTGCGGTCAACCATTCAGCATAGGCGATGTAGTTAAATGGGATGTTTTTGCTTTTAATAAAACATTAACCGACGTCACCCAAACAATAGAATATATCTATGATGCGCATTATGAAACAAGTGACGGATTACTTACTCTACAAGGAACAGTCCATCAAATAAATGCGATTTATACAAAGTATAAATCATCAACCGACAATCCTCAATTTTTAATTCCAGTTTCAAGCCTTCTTAAAAGTATTGTTAAGGCTGACGGAGATGAAGAAGAAATGAATGGAATGACCTTCAACTCTTATATCGTAGTGTTGAGAGACGTTAGTATTAAAGAAGTTGCTAACAAACAGCACACTACTTAAAGTAGCACGCTGTCAAACATTAGCTGCCAATTAAAAAAATAATGAATATGGAACTGATACAAACTTTTAAGAAGTCATATTTTCTAAAGATGTCGAACGATAAACATTTGATTGCACAAGTTAACAGTAGTCAGATAAACATCTTTGAAAATGAAACATATAAGCATTTAGCACAATTCAAAGAAGTAGGCAATGCTTCTGTTTTCTTTTCAAATGACAGCAACTTGCTCTTGGCAAAAGATAATGATCGTAAACTTGTTGTGTATGATTTGGCAACTATGTCAATCCGTTGCAAACTCAAACCGAAAGTAGGCAGTTCAAATGGTGATGGTGACGCTTGTATTTCACATGATAATAAGTATATCATTAATTTGGGGTATGATTTTCCATACGGCTATATATCGGTTTATGATATTGAAAACGGAAAGGAAACAAGATTTCGTGAAGATATGAGAGAAGTGTATAACCAAATACGTTATATCCCTTCACGCCAATTATACTTCATTGATGGGTTTCGCAGACCGAACGAAGGGACAAGTGAAAAGAATAGGTACTTCTATCTTTGGTTTGATATGGACAACAGAACATTTGAACAAACATTCTGTGATTTGGACGATGCAAATTTTCTGTATAGTGAACATTTAGAGCAAGTGTTATACTTTGCGAAAGAAGGCAATCTTGCTTTTCGCATTTTGCCCTTAAATATAGAACTGCCAATTAAACACCAACAAGGCTGTTTGGATATACAACTTTCGCATAACAACAAGATGATTGCCTTATATCAAGATGATAATCTAAAACTTTGTACGTTCCCTAATATGGAAATATTGGCTGAATTATCGAATATCGGCTATGGTAATATTTCCTTCTCTCCTGATGATAAAGAAATATTAATTGCAAGTACAATAAAAGGGCTTATTTATAAATTGGAAAAGTGCAGCTAACAAGCACCTGTGCCACCTAACGGCGGCAAGCTGCATAACATTATCAGTCAAAAAAGAAATAAAATGGAAACAAAAGAAATACTAAATCAATTTGGAAAAGATTTTGTCAAAAGCGTAAGGGATAATAGCTTATTTGTTTTTGAAGGAACTGTTTCAGGGCACATGAAAAGTACATCTGACCGGAAACTACATGAAGCCATAAATAACCTTAAAAATGAAGATGTAGAACTCATAAGGCAAATAGTCTATAAAATGGTGGATTCCACAATTCATAATACTCTGTTCTTTTTTGAACAAGATATTGATGATTGGAAGATTTCTAATTCAGAAAAAGATGTGACATCTTTGGCTGACATATCTGATGGATTGTGTGGTGAATTATATTCCCAAGAGGGATGGATTGAGAAATATAGTGAATATAAAAGCTCTGAATAAAAATATGACTGATAACAAACGGCTTAACTTCTGAAAAGTCAGTTAGCCGCTGGACATTAGCAACTAGGAATAAAATCAATATGGAAGTAATAGAAAGTAAATGGTATAAAAAGAATGGTGCAAGTTCTACGTTC
>ERZ791659.598-NODE-598-length-24443-cov-4.3694_pt1 | contig 24443 bp, 23 predicted proteins | sample MGYA00510053_ERZ791659 | MGnify/ENA primary metagenome ERZ791659 (study PRJEB30046, sample SAMN00715192) | human gut metagenome | study: EMG produced TPA metagenomics assembly of the A metagenome-wide association study of gut microbiota in type 2... | reverse complement strand
CTAAGGGGGGGGAAGGGAAAAACGCCAGCTAAGAGCTGGGTTCTCCCTTTTTCTTTTGAATTGACCGTAAGGTATTTTTATGGTATAATTCACTTGCAATAGGTAAAGAAGGGAGCAATTAAATTAAATGAAAAGAAAAGACAGAGCCATTAAGAAAATTACAAATGATCTGGAGCGACTCCGTATTAGCGGACAAGATGACATGGTTACAGATAAAGCAGAGGCGCTTGCTAAATACACACATAAAATGGCAAAAGATATTTTAGCGAGCCAGCCGGACGAACAAAAACTTCCCCAAAAAAGATGCCATATTATAATCAACATTCTTGAAGAACTTAGATATTCTGAGTTTTTTCAGCTGTTTGTATGGCTTTGCGTATATCTGCCTCTTACTTTAATGGCAGTCGCTGTGATTCTAGGCGTAACTATGGGACTGGCTGACAAGTATGTATGGCAGCCATTGGCTACAATGGGAACCTTTTATACTTTAAAATGCTCATTCTCAGATCTTATTACTGGAATAACGGTAGGAATTTTTGTCTCTGTAGTATTGATCATTATTATGTCAAATATTGATAACCATTAACATTGTATTATGGGAACTGGCTAGTGGTCTCCCTTATTAAAATTGACTTTTTGGTATTTTTATGGTATAATTCACTTATATAAGGAGGAGAAGATCTTGGGTACTTTGGAGGGACTTTTGGGATTTGTAATGTTAATAGTGATATTGATAACTATTAACATTATATTATGGACATCAGAATTCCAGAAAGAAAAACGGAAAAATGAAGGTGAGAAAAGTGAAGATGAAAAAAAAGCGGAAGAATTATTATATCAGGAGAATTTAGATAGAATATGTAAGATGTTCGTCTTTACCGCTGGCTTTTTTGTGATGATAAAGATGTGCAAGCCGCTGTTTGATCCGGTGAACCCATTTTTAAAAATTTGGGCTGTGAGTTTTTCAACCCTAGTAGGATTATGGATTCTTGCAATAAAAGCACTCAAAGAAAAAGAGAAGTCTTTAAAAGATTCGTTCTTTGAAATGCGTCATTATATTATCGGAGGTGCGATAGGCGTTTTTATCGTATTGATCAATTTTTTTTGGGTATAACGCGTTCCTAGATATAAAAACAGCAGGAACCAAAATATTAGATTGTATGGATTGGAGAATCAAAAAATGACACGAGCACAGATACATGAAAAGCACGGTATTGTTCGCCTAATGCCGCCCGATGTTGCAAACGAAGAATTGTCAGATGAAGACGCTCAAAAATATGAAGACCTTATAACATTTATATCAAGCACCGCAAATCATGCATTTGATCGGCAGCCAAAAGAAGACCGTCTGGTAGAATTGGTTAGACTATATGTTTCAGACTTAACAGACGCGCAGCTGGATCATTCGCTTGCATTTTTTGAAAAACTGGATAAAAAGCTAAACGTTTAGACGTTCAAAGAAAGGGGACATTGCATGACTAACTTTAAAAGGATTGCCATATTAACAATGGCACTTATCATGACGGTTTGCTGCGGGTGCGGTAACACTCTTTATGAAAAGCACCAGGATAATTATACCATCGTAACATCTGTTGAAGGTGTTGAATTTGATATGCCGGAAAACTTCCTTGCACAGGCAACCGCAATCACTAACATCTCAAAAGATGAAGATTACAGCAGCAATACATATCTGTATAAAGACGGGGAAAATACATATTTGCTGTTTAATATCGGACAGGTCGTTGTTGCTGTCGAAAATCAGACTGGCTACAGATTGCAGGATGCTACAGATATGGAAGCCGCGATCACCCAAAATTCATTAGACGGGATCTGGTTTAGTGCAGAAGATAAAAAAATTTCATATGAAACTGAGGAAAAGGGCGAGTCCTACAAATTGCTGGCTACCGTAAAGGGGGATGTATCTGTCACCACAGAAGTATATGGTGTATTTGTTGGACAATTCGCTTACGTGTCCACGGGAGATTACGAATGCTCTATGTTTGTTGGCGTAAGAGGCGAAAGCTATTCGGAGCTGGACTCAAACGCAAAGTCCATCGTCGAACACATCGCAAAATCTTTGACTCTTACAGAAACGGCAGCAACATTGTCTTCTGCGGGTGATACAGAAGAATCGGAATCAACCGTATCAGATACCGAACTCAATGCCGAATCCTCTGCAACCTTGCCAACTGAATCGTCGAGCGAGCAGAATGCAGAATCAACAGAATCGCTTTCTGCTACAGAAGACACGGAGAGTGTATCAGATCCGACCGAACTGCCGGTAGAAACAGAAACTGTAGAAATCATTGCGGCTACCGAGCGTCCGGCGGAAGAAGCAAGCGAAACCGAAGCAACAGATATCAAAGATCAGCCGGCTGTAGCTACAACAGGAAAAAAGACCGGATTGGATGTCGGAAACAACCAGGGTGCCGTCGAAAGCAAATACTCAGATATTTATCACTTATTATCCATTGGAATGACCGGAACCTATTTCGCATATGATAAGGATTCCGAAAATTCGCTCTCAAGTGGAGATATTACCATTGAGCAGCTGTATACAGGAGAAGATGCTATCCGCATTATCAAAGATTATTGTGCCTCTGGAGAATCTATGTATGAATATGCAGATGCTCCAAAAGGATATTCGTGGCACGCTGTAAAGTATAGCCTGTCTCAATCTCAAAATGATTTATATACCAACATCAAGATTGAGGGATTGGACGGAGAACGCCTAGTTTATCGTGGGGTATCTTGCACCACAAGAACATATGACATTATTTATGACTGGGATAGTAAAACAGACCTGTATTGCTATTATGCCGTTCCGAATGGCTGCAAAGAATACATGCTGGAGTGCGGAAACCGGTACGAATCCACATCGGAAACAGCTTGTTATCGAATTACAGGTTACCGCTAACGCTTTTTGTGAACTATACCGCATCAATACTTTTCATTATAATAAGCACGACCTCGTATTCTGCCTGCTATTGAAATTTTATTGTGACAGACGAACATTTTATTGCTGACACAATAATGTTCGATATATGGCGAAATACGGCGTTACAGACATATATGGGAAATTCCAAATGGTTTCCCATATATTTTTTCCCATTTTTCGCGTATATGTATGGTGTAATTCACGTATCTAAAGGAGGAGATCTACAATCAAACGTACAAGTTTAAGAGACAGTTACGCCAGAAAAATTGCTTCCGGCGAGAAAGAATACAAGCCATTGCAAAGCAGATCCACGCTAAAAACCAAAACAAATTTTCGTGCTTCTTATGCTGCCAAAGTTGCCGCCGGAGAGAAAAAGCAATACCGCTATAAGCCCAAAGCGACCAACCGCAGTCAATATTACAGTATATTGACACAGGATCTGCATCGCTGCTATATAAGCAACGATGTAAATAACATACATATACATCACATTTTCGGTGGAAGCAATAAAGCCAATTCCGAAAAATACGGATTCTTGGTTCCACTCCGGGCTGACTGGCATGATATGGCTGACTACGGTGTCCACTTCGACAGAAGCTTGGATTACAAGTTAAAAAAACTTTGCCAGGACTACTGGTTAGAACACTACGGATCCCGCGAAGAATTTGTTGCTGCTTTTGGAAAATGGTGGGTAGATTAACAGTTGAAAATCGCGCGAACATGTGGTATAATTCACAATGTAAACAAAAAATTATAATCAAACGAAAAAGAGTAGGTAGCTGCCTGCTCTTTTTTTGTACCCTCAAGAGGGAGAAAGCGAGGCAAATTATGGCAAAATTCAAAGTGACAGTCAACACAGATGCATACAAATGCAAGCGTTGTAGCAAGAAGAACTGGAAACCCGGAACTCGAAACGATTATATGATCGCCATAAACGGAATCACGCGAACACTCTATAACATGCGTGAAGTTATGTGGCAACTTGAATTGTTTCAGGGGAATTCAAGATTTGTTAGATGGATATGATGACGAAGAATTTGAGGAAAGATATGGCTTTTCAATGGAAGCGTTAGGGTGAATCAAGAGTTTCAAACGGAAAATGGAGGAAAAAATTATGACATGGGATGAATTAAACAAAAAATATCCAGAAGCAAGGGATGAAATGAGTGCAGACAGAGAAAGAGATTTTTTAAAAGACCTGTATGACACTTATGAAACAGTTGGATTTGCAAATAAGTTTTGGACACCATTTGATTTGAATGATGAAGACAAAAGTTATATTGGAAAACCATTTAAAGTAATCGGAAGATGTGAGGAAGGCAAGGAATGGGATTTAGAATCTTTACCTGCGTGGAGAATCGAATTTGAAGATGGGCATAAAATGGCTGCATATCCAGAAGAAATTTGTCTTAATGGTATGTATGAAGAATATGAAGAAATGATGATTGATTACATTATGAATAAGGCAACTCAGGAAGAAGTAGAAGAATTTTTCGGGCATACTGCTTACGGAGTTTGCACAAGAGAAGCGTGTGAAAATAATCTTGCACAGATGCCATTTGAAGAATTTGACATGTTTGTAAAGAAATTTGGACTTCCAGCACGTCCATCGTGCTATGTATCAAACGAAGAAGTTTATCCACAATGCAAAGGTAATGGAGAAAAGAGGTGTCATGATTGCTGTCTTTTCGAGGATTATGACGTGTATCATTCTCCATTCGATGATTAAAACAACCCAGCAAATTATTGTAAAAATGAAGGGTATGTGAAAAGCGCCATGATTTAGAGTTGATCTTGGCGGATAGCCATGGTATAATTCACTATGTAAACAAAAAATAATAATCAACCAAAGTAGGAACGGACCGCGGTCTGTTCCTATTTTTTTACCCTTGAAAGGGAGAAAGCGAGGCAAATTTATGTTAGAAAACAAGGAGTTTTACCCAACGCCGAAAGCGTTACTTGAGAAGATGACAGAGGATGTGAATTTTCCAATGGTACATTCAGTGCTTGAGCCATCAGCGGGGAAAGGTGATATTGTAAAATACCTTTTGGAAAAGGCAGAGTCATGTTCCAATGTGACCTTGGATATTGATTGCATCGAGAAAGATCCAAATTTACGCCATATTCTGAAAGGGAATGATATGCGTGTTGTTCATGATGATTTTTTGACATATGATACCATGAAAGCATACGATATGATCATTATGAATCCTCCGTTTAGCGAGGGCTGCCTGCATCTTCAAAAAGCAATACGGATGCAGGAAAGATCTGGCGGGGCAATCGTCTGCCTGTTGAACGCAGAAACACTGAAAAATCAGTGTAGCAATGACCGAATCGCTCTTATGAAAATGATTGAGCAACACAATGGTTCAATTGAGTTCATACAGGACGGCTTTCTTGATGCCGAAAGGAAAACTGCAGTGGAGGTAGCACTTGTAAAAGTACAAATTCCAAAGCCAGAAGCAAGATCTTCCATTATTGATACCTTAAAGAGAGAGAGAAAAGTGCAGGAACCCGCCGCATCTGAATGCGCTTATCTGGCAGACAATGATTTTATTAAAGCCATTGTCGACCAGTACAAGATGGAGGTAGAAGCTGGGTGCCGACTGATCCGGGAATACGAGGGAATGAAACCGTTCATTTTGTCAGAATTTAAGCGAAATGACGATGGAAGTTTTCGGAGTACCGAATGTATCCTTTCTCTAAATCTCTGTACGCAACACAATCATTATGATGGAAATGCTTCTATCAACGAGTATATCCGCTTAGTCAGAAAAAAATATTGGAAAACGCTTTTTACAAATCCAAAGTTTGTAGGTCAGCTAACAGAAAATCTGCAACGGGAATATTTTAACAAAGTATCTGAACTAATGGATGTAGAATTTTCTATGTTCAATGTTCTGGAAGTGAAAATCGACATGCTCAAACATGTGTCTGACGGTATCGAAGATGCCATTATAGCTTTGTTTGATGAATTCAGTCACAAACATTATTGGTACGATGATTCCGGAAACAACATTCATTATTATAATGGATGGAAGACAAACAGTGCATACATGGTAAACAAAAAGGTAATCATTCCTTTAAATGCATTCTCATCCTGGTCCGGACGTTTTGAGACATATCACATTAAAACAAAATTACAGGACATGGAAAAATGCTTCAATTACCTTGACGGCGGCAGAACAGATGCACTGGATCTCCAAATAGCATTAAAACAGGCAGAGGCAAACACGCAGACAAAAAATATTGATCTCAAATATTTTACAGTTACGTTCTATAAGAAAGGAACCTGTCACATTGTATTCAAGGACGAAGAACTTCTGAAAAAGTTCAATATCTACGGATCGCAGCGAAAGGGATGGCTTCCACCGGCATATGGGAAAAAACATTATTCCGAAATGAGTCCGGAAGAGCAGACTGTAGTGGATGAGTTTGACGGGAAAAAGACATATGAAGAGGTTATGTCTAATGGAGAATTTTATTTCTCCAACATCAGCATGCATCTGTTGGATTGCGCTGGCTAACAATCTACCTATTGTAATAGGAAATGTAGGCAAAGAGACAATATATTTGTCTAGGACGCGTAATTATGGTATAATTCACTTTATAAGAAGCAGTATGGCTATTGCGGGGCAGATTTTCTTCTGCTCCGTTTTTGCCTATACTGTAAAAAGAAAGCGAGGCACTTTTAATATGGAAGAAACACAGATAAAAAATCTTATTGAACAGCTAAATACTGCAAATGCGGCATACTATAACGGCGAAGAAATCATGTCAAATAAAGAATGGGACCGCTTATTTAATGAATTAAAAAACTTGGAAGACCTCACCGGGATTATTTTCCCCGATAGCCCAACACAACATGTTGGCGCTCCGATTATTAAAGGACTTGCCGAATCCGTTCATGAATTTCCGGCTCTTTCTCTTGATAAAACGCAGGATATGAATGACTATATCAATATGTTTGAAAAGCTAATGCGCCCATCTAATCACAATGTTGTTTTAATGTGGAAAATGGATGGCTCCACTGTACAAGCAACATACACGCATGGGCGGCTGCAAAAATTAGTCACGCGAGGAGACGGCGAGGTCGGGCATCTTATTACCCATAATGCTCACAATATCCATGGATTACCCATTAACATTCCATATACGGGGAAATTAGTGGTTCGTGGTGAAGTCGTTATGAGTTACCGCGAGTTTAATCGAATTCAGATGGAAGATGGAGGTATTTATAAGAATGCCAGAAATCTTGCAAATGCAACCATTTCTATGTTAGACAGTTATGAAATGGCAAAGCGGGAAGTACATTTTAAAGGCTTCAACCTTGTCTATATGGATCAGCTTGCAGAACTCGCCAGTTTCAATGATAGGCTCGACTGGATGCAGATGCAGGGATTCGATGTAGTGGATCATGAACTGTGTGACATTACAGATCTTCAAAAAGTTATGCAACGTTGGACTGACAATGTATCGCATTTCGACTATCCGGTGGATGGTTTAGTAACAGCATCAGATGATGCCGCATACGCGGACACCCTTGCAGGAACAAATCATCACCCAAATCAGATGCGCGGATATGCGTTCAAGTGGCAGGACAAAGAAGAAACTACAATATTGAGGAAGTTTGAATGGAGTCCATCTGTAAACTCTCTAAATCCAGTCGCGGTTTTTGATCCGGTGGAATTAGAAGGAACCACCGTTACAAGAGCATCGCTACATAATGTAACATATTTGCTTGGCAAGGATCTGCGTGTCGGGAATAAGATAACCGTATATAAGGCAAACATGATCATTCCACAAATTGCAGAAAATTTGAATATGGAACGTCATTACAATGGGGATTTCTACGGATACGATGATATCTGGAGTCGTCATAGCATACCGACCCAATGTCCTGTATGCGGTGCGGCAACCAAACTTCGAGAAACAGGCGATGATCGTAATAAGACCTTGGTTCTGACCTGCACAAATCCGGATTGCGCGGCGAAAAAGCTGAAACGGTTTAATCGCTTTGTTCAGAAAGGCTGCATGAATATAAAGGGAATTAGCGAAGAGACAATCGCAAAATTCATTTCCCGGGGCTTTATCAAGGAATTTGCGGATTTTTATAAATTAACTGACCACAAGGCTGAGATTGTCTCCATGGACGGATTTGGGGAAACGATGTTTAGCAATCTTGTAGCGGCTGTTGAAACATCCCGAAAAACAGATTTTGTGTCCCTTATCAATGCTCTGGGCATACCTAATATCGGAAAGGGGCAGGCAAAGGTTTTATCAAAAGCATATGCTGGAGATATTGGCTCATTCTTTCATGATGTATATGCCCGCCACAGCTTTTCTACAATTGATGGCATTGGTGACGTGTTGGAATCTAATCTTTGGGATTGGGGAAATGAATACCTTCGTTATATTGAACGGGAAGATGATGACGTCTTTCCAGAGGGGATAAATCTGGAGATCTACCATCTGCTACAGGAAGTCGAGATCACCAAAACCAACGGCAACGTTGCAGCAACATTATCAAGGAAGACGTTTGTTATTACTGGGAAGCTCAATCATTTTGCGAATCGAGAGTCACTCGTAGAAAAAATTGAGGCTCTTGGCGGCAAGGTTTCTGGTTCCGTTTCAGCAAAAACGAGTTATCTTGTCAATAATGATGTAACCAGTACATCCGGCAAGAATAAGAAAGCAAAGGAACTTGGAATCCCCATTATTTCAGAAGAAGAGCTACTATCTATGCTGAAAGAAGAAAATGCATAAAGATTCGACAGAAATCCAGCAAATCCATATCTGTATGCAATATTTATTGCATACAGTGTATTTGTATGGTATAATGCACTTACATGATAAACGATAAAAAGGAGGACATGTTGTCATGAATAAAATGGAATTAGTTTCCGCAATCGCGGAGAAATCCGATTTAAGTAAGAGAGATGCAGAGGCAGCGTTAAATGCGTTTACAGACATTGTTGCCGACGAGTTAAAGAAGGGCGAAAAGATCCAGTTAGTAGGATTTGGTACATTCGAGGTATCTGAAAGAGCAGAAAGAACGGGAAGAAATCCGCAGACTGGCGAAGAGATGGTTATTCCGGCGTCAAAAATGCCGAAATTTAAGGTCGGCAAGTTGCTGAAGGATTCCATTAAGTAACCCGGATAGCAGAGATGTAACCCAAAAAAATTTTTTCTGTAAAAACAGAAAAAACGTACAAAACCCTGTGTTATTTCATATAGGTTTTGAGTAGAAAATTAAGCATTTTTATGAATGATAAACCCCACAGCAAATGATGTTTGCTGTGGGGTTTTTTGTCTTATGGATTATAGGAAATGAAATGCTGTAATTTTCTTCTTTGTCCCCTGCAATATAGACATGGCTCTCTATCACGTTTCTGAAACATAAGACGAGTACGTGGAGACATAAGATACTTATGTTTAGGGTTATTTTTACAATTATACCAAAACTTATAGTCAGATGTATCTAGAACGTCGTAAGGTGATTTGGGTAATAAATAATTTGCAATCTCGTCCATTTCATTAAACAAGTCCTGGTGTTTATCTGCAAAAGAGTTGTATCCAGGTTTTACAATTCTGTCATTGCAATATGGGCAAGTATATCCGTTGATCATAGCATATGCTGATGCATTATAATCATAATGGCATGTATCACATCTCCATAATAATGATGTATGAGTATTTGGTAAAATTAAATCTGCATCGTGTCCATCGTTAGGAGAGAGTTGTTTTGCTATATTAGGATAAAGGTGTTTCAAAGAGGTTTTTCCTGGAATTGCGCGTCTATTTTCACAATAAGGACAACTGTTTGAAGTGTTTATTATTTTCTGTAATGGTGCTCGATAATCCATTCCGCAGTCAAAACAATGCCAAGTATGATGTTCCGTTGAATTATAGAAGATTTCATCAGCTCTTCGTTCATTAGAATCAGCCCAGTATTTAGTATAATCCGGGTTAACTGCAGCAAAAGAGTTCTTATCTGGAATAAGCACGGTTCTATAGCAAAGCGGACAATTCCCTCCGCCTATATGACGAAGCGCAAATGTGGCGTTCCAATGATGACCACAATCTCTGCATATCCAGCCTATAGAATCCTTGCAATTTGGAAACACATTGTAAGGGTCAGCTGTATTATCCGGATCGTATTCATCCATCATCTCTGGATGCAAATCAGCAAAACTTTCTCCCTTTCGTAATTTTACTCTGGAACAATAAGGACATCCTTTTGTCGGTGATTTGTGTGACTCTTTCATCGCATTTAATGTAGATTCGAATGTTTCTCCGCAAGTAGGACAATCCCAATGATAATAAGTATAAGAGATGGCCTTGGCGCCTCTTATGGAATCCAGAGGTATGCCGTTAAGGTCCTCCCGATACATTTTTGCTAGTAGAGGAAATTCTATGGAATAAGGTGTTTTGCGGAAAACTCTGTTACTGCACGCAGGACAATCTACAAATCTATAAGTACCGTCTTTGTGTTTTCTTACGCGTCTATTTATTGGAGAATCCCACTCGTTTTTGCATTTTGGGCATTTAAAGTGAGCTATTGTTTTTGAAGAAGCGCCCATTTTGTAAATATCTAGTCCCATCTTTGCGTTATGCTCAAAATCGTAGATTTGAGCGAGATCTGGACATACTGTAAGGACATCGTTTTTCCCTTTTATAACCGGTTTATATATTCCATCACAGAATGGACATGAAGTATTACTATTTGTACGACCTTTTATAGATTCAGTCCATTCGTAACCGCAATCTTTACATTCCCAGTTTGCCTGAATGTTTGCATATGCTGAAGTAAGGTTTACATCAATAAGTTTATTCTTCTTGAAATTCCAATATTTTAAAAGTTTTGGAACGGATGATACTGGAGTTATACGTGTGGCGTCGTGTAGGTAACAATATTGACAACCGGTAAAGGAGTATTCGCCCTTTTTGCCTTTTATACGAGTGGCTAAAGGGGAACGCCATTCTCTGCCGCAGTCCGGACATTTCCAATCAATTGGAATTTCAGAATTTCTTAGAGGTATAGAATAAATGTCGATATTCTTATTCTTTTTAAAGTTAAAATACCTTTTAGAATCAGGAACAAGAGTAAATACATCGGTAACTCCTTTACGTATTACTTGCTGTAACTCACAACAGCTACATTTTCCGGTTCCTCTTGTTAGACTTCTTATTTCAGTAGTCCAATCATATCCGCACTTTTTGCATATGAAATGTGCTTTTTCGTTAGAATTCGATTTGGTTTTTGTGGGATCAAGAAGATTCTTATCATCCCAAAACTTCATAATAACATCCACTTCTAAACAAAACGGGATGTCAGTCTTTTTCCTTTTAACAGTATTATAGTGAGGACATCCGGTAGCAATGTAGCCACCTTTTCCATCTTTCTTCACCTGAGCCTTTAACATAGAGGTCCATTTTCTGCCACATTCGTCGCATTTTAAATTTACAGGCAATGAGGAATCGAGTCCTTGTGTATATATAACGTCAAAGTCATTATCCTCATCGAGAAAGGAATCAAGGCCTTTCACAATGGTAAGAACGTCATTGACACCTTTGCGTATAGCTTTGTTAGATTCATGACAAGGACACTTTCCGGAGCCCCTGTATCTACTCTTAGGACTAGCGAGCCAATTGTATCCGCAATCCGGACATATCCAATGCTTTTGGTCTTCGCAGTTAGCAGATACAGTTTCAGGTTTTTCAGTATTAAGTTTTGGGTCCCACATTTTAAGCATATGTGGAATATCAGCAACAGTTATTTTCGCCATATGTTTATTCATCCAGTATATTAAATAATCCTTTGATAACACTACTATCTGATTTAGTGGTTTTTCTAATATTAGTAGTAGAGGTAATAAGATGGTCGTCAAGAGAATCTTCCTTAATGAAACTATCTGTTTTCCTAATGGCACCTTCTTTAACTAATAATTCATTCGCAATTTCAGGGTAGACATAGGTTTCTATAACAGATTTACTTGCGTTTAGTTCATTCGTAAGAGCTTTTATAGTTGACTTTTGTTTGACTATCAGTTCTTCAAGTTCTGTAATTTTCCCTGTTAGGGACGCATTTATTTCTTTTTCTGCGTCATATTGTTTTTTTAGATTGTTATATCGTTCAAAAGATTGAGCTGCAGAATCGGCAATGGTTTTATAATAGCAATCCCGTTCAGATATAGCTTTGATAAGCGAATCTCTTGAACGGTTGGAATCTACCAATAGTGCAGCATCAATGGTCTGATATGATACAGAAGTCGTATAATGTTCATCACGGATGGTCTTTTTGAGTTCTTCTATGTAATCCGTAGCCGCTTTGGTGCGTCGTAATGTAGTGGCAGGATAGTTTGGGTATCCATTATTGTTTATATATTTTACGATTTCTGCAGTCTTTAACTTTTTGATATTGTTGTGACATTCTTCGTTAAAATACTTCTTTATAAGGTCTAAAAGTACATTATCTTCAATAATCTTAGGTCGTGCCATTTAGTTGCCCCCCGATTCGTGTATAAGCTTTTGCTCAAGATAAGCCTTGTATGAGTAATTACTGGAATTTAGTCTTAATATTGCTTCCTTTATGTTCTCTGTATTCCCTTTTCCTTCCATGACAGATTGCATGGCAAGGAACAGTTCTTTGCTATCCTGCTCGATATGGCGTTTATAAATATCGTCACCAGAGAAATAGGACATGTTATCTTTTCGGTAGAGGTTGCATTCCGGGCAATATCCGATTTCTCCATTAGGACCAGATGCCATTAAACAGTCTGTTATAGAACCGTTTTTATAATGGTCCGAATAACATAGCCCGCCATCAGATAAGGGGCAAGGTATCCCCACCGGCGGTAGCTTGCTTGTGTGGCTTAGTTTATACTGCACATCACCACTTAATTGTTTCCGGTATTGTCTGTAAGTTTTACATTCAATAAATGAGACTACATTGGAATAATAGTGGCTTGCCATTTCAATATTCGTGTGCCCACCAAGGAGCATAGCTGTAACAGGAGTAGCACCTTCCTGCATGAGATTAATAAATGCAATATGTCTTACATCTCCAAGATGGATATAGCGGATTTCTTTGTTATCATGATCAACATCGGCAGAATCATACTTGATGGTATATCCATACTTGTCTTGGACGATTTCTTTAAAAAAGTATTTAAGGATGGTGTTCATATTCATGTATGTTAGAAATCTACTATCAGAATGTTTTGTTTGCCCCCATTTTTTATAATGAGGGTCAGTAACAAATAATGTGTTTAGGTCAGTATTTTCGTATTTGTTGGTTTCGCTAATGTATGTTTCAATTAGTTCGCCCAGATATGGTGGCACATCTATAGTGGTTGTAATATATGCATCAGATATCTTGTGGGATAATTCGCCATTAAAGCCACCTTTTAGCTGGTTTCGCTTAAGTTTAAGCTCATATTTGCCATCCGGTTTCTTGTGAATACAATTTCTTTCGGTGAGTAAGAACTCTCTTGGCCTTAAGGGGATAACAGCGGTAAGTACCCACCAAATGTATAAAGGATAATAAAAAAATCTGTCTTCCTCAGAAATATTGCTTTTCCAGTAATCCTTGATAATATCATCAAATTCAAAGTACGAATCGAAATCAGCAAGCTCTCGCTGATTAAAGCTTTTATTATAGCCGTATTTTATATCTGCATAGGAATCCATGGTTGCAATAAGACGTTCCATCTTGTCGGAGTTTTCATCGGTAACAAGTAAAGATAGAAAATCAGATATACGATTTACAGAATAAAAATTAAGATCCGCTAATTCATCGCATACATCCTCATAATCCTTTTCAATCAGGTGTTTGATGTCCAGAAGAGTGTTTTCTATGCTAACGAGTACATTTTTGTTGAAAATAGAGAGGCAATATGCTTTTGCATAATCTACAAAACTGTTAAAAGGTAAATGAAAAACAGCTTCGTATTTTTTGTAAGCAAAGAGATTAAAGTCAAAATACAAACCCACATTGGCATATTCGTTTGTAGTACGCCATACGGAATCCTCAAAGGAACAGCCGTTTTTAATGACTCCAGCGTTTTGAAATTCTATGAAACGCTCCTTGGCAAAGGAAATAGATAAAGAATTTAGTTCTATAAAATTGAGGTTTGAAGAAAATAGATTTTCGGCAAGATTGATATTCATTATGTATTCTCCTTTATAAGTGCTTCGTAATCCTTAAATACCTCTTCCCCATAAAGTTCTTTTATAGTAGATAACATTTCGTCCATTTTAGGAACGATAACCGTTAGGAGGAGATTTTTGTATTTTGCTTTTTCTAAGGCGTTTTCTGTTGTAAGGTATAAATTTCTAAGCCTGTTGTATTCGGAAATGAAAAGAAATAGTGTGGAACGAGTGGCGATTTCAAAATTGCAGCCAACGCAGTTACGCCTATTATATGGACAAACCTTTTCGAGTGCCGACAGAAGGCATGATTCCCCTCTCTGCTTTGAAAAGGCCTCGCCAGAACCGATTCTGTGAAGTACGGTTAAAATATCCGTGTCCTCGGTTATCAGGCTGTTTAAAGTCGTTTGGGCCGTTGCCATGGCGTTGTCTACGGTGGACACAAGTGATTCTATTTCCTTTGGGCTTAAATCCATTGTTTTTATGATGTTTGTTTGATTTTGAGGTGACAACTTGTTAAAGTCTTCTCCCATAGCCATTTTCAGAAGAAGAGTAGACATAAATGAGAACACACCTCTTTCTAATAGTTCAAAGGCAACAAATTCAGGTGTAAGTTTATTGAACTTTGCATCTTTTAGATATTCAAAGGTAGTGCTGGCAAGTTTCCCGTAAGAACCCTTATGGCTCCTCGCAAGAGCGGCCAGATAATACCCCTTGATGTGAATTCCACTCTCTTCAGCAGGGATGCTTTCGTCCGCCACCATATAGATATCCTGCAAGAATGATTTTGTTGCAGAACGCGATCTGAAATCATTGTTTAAAAATAATTCTCCAATTTCATCTCCCATATATCTACTTATTTCCTGATAGGTACTCACTTTTCTTATAATAGGTGCATCCGGTTCCCCAATGATGTTCCGGTGTGCCTGTGCGAGGGCAAAGAGCTTTCCGATTAGCACTTCACATGACGTGGGAATATCAAAATTTATTGGAACAACATTACTTGTAGAGGAAGTTTTGCTCGGTGTTAAAGGAAGCCAGCTCATTCGATTGGTGATGGATAGCAGTACCATTCTGGCGTCATTATCTGTGAACGTATCATTTTTGATTCTTTCGAGAACTTCTTCCGAGGGATAAGGAAGAAGAGGATGGTGTATGCGCTCCATATCTGTAAGCCGGAGGGGTCTAATAAAATGGAGTGCCAGATATAACCAGGTGTCTGTATAATTTTTAGATTCAGCAGCCTTTTTAAACATGTTGTTGTCCTGTATGTATTCCTCAACAAATAAGTAATAAAGGAGCTGAATATAATCGTCAAAGCTGTAAGCTTCATTCTGAATATCCATTGTATATCTTTTGCTTAATACATAATCCTTTTGATAGACGGTTTTATAATTTAGCTTTAGCCAGGCAAGGAAAAATGTCAGTATATTTCCATGGGCTTTTATAAGGTCAAAGGTTGCGTGAGATATCAATTCTTCTAGTTCTGCGTCATTGTAAAGAAACAGGTCTTTGGTGAGGCGATATAAGAGGAAATCGGTTAAATGATATTTGAACTCCTCATCTACAGATATTTCAGCAAGAAACTTATTGAAGAGTCGGTCTGTTTCTGGAAATTTCTTGCTAAATTGCATATATAAAGTGGTTTGCGTGCCATTTATAAAAATATTCAGTTCTTTTGTAAAGCGCTCTATTTGAGCATCTGAAAGTATAATCTTTCCCTGTTCCATAACAATGCTTTCGCCGAACCATTCGTTGTCTACAAAGAATGTGACGATAGATTCTATCGATTTGCCAGTATCAAATTCGTTTATAAATTCCTTAAAATCCTTCATTGTATTTCTCCTTTGCGGCCCAAAGGGTGTAGTTAAAGGTTTCGTTGGTTACTTTTGAGAATTGTTTTTCAAGCTCGCCCTTGTTGTTTATGTAAGTTAAGGCGCTTTCCGGTGAAGTATCTCCTCTATAGTGCATCAGAACGCCCGGTTCATTGATGCCGGAGAGCACAAGCTGAACGGTGTACCAGTGCCTGAATACGTGAGGAGAAAGGGAATGCTCCATAAGGGTTTGCCCATAAAGGACGAGTTCGTTATCATTGCTTTGAAGATATATAGGAATCATTTCTTCTTTAATGATTTCTCGAAATTTTTGATAATAACTGTCGTAGGTTATCGCTTTTCCCTGCTTATTTACAGAAAAAGGTCCATATTCAGCTTCGTATGGTTTTCCCTCCATGTAATTTGTATATATTTCATAGGCATCCTTATATGCTGATAGAAATATATCAGGAACTTTTGCAATACGTTCTTTTTTTATGCCTCCAACAGTCAAAAGGTCACTTCTTAGATTGAGTTCATCTCGTAAATCTATTGTTACGCCGCATAGTCTGCCATTTATTTCTTTTATTCTTATTCCTGCTCCAAGAGGAGAATCCATGCGTCTTACATTACATGCTTCAGACGGGCGCAGTCCGGCAAAGGCCTGGTGCATAACAAGACCCAAGAGATCTGTGTGATTGGTTGCAATGTGGTCAAACAGAAGGACAAATGCTTTGTTAGGAATATCCCTGTATATAGGCTCTTTGATGCCAGAAATATAGTTAACATCAAACTGTGGAATCGTCTTTTTGATTGCCTTGCCATATTTGTTGCGAACAGTAATAACTTTATATAAATCTGCAGATTTTATTTTGCATCCAGAATCTTTGTCATTAATAAGGTTAATGTAGAAATCTAGCACCGCCTTAACGCTCTTTTCTACGGTTCCTTTCTTTCTGTGCACGTACTCGTCATCGTCAGGGAGTTCATGCATTCCGTATGCATTTAGAAACCTTATGCCGATATCTACAGTTAGCTCTGAAAGGCTGCTTATTCCTTCCGTAAAAAAGGCATAGTTTAGGAATTTGTTGATGAAGATGAATCTGTTATTTCCATCCTCATTAAACTTCTTAATTTTTCTGTTTGGATTTACAGCATATTTGTGAAAGTTTGTGAAAGTTTTGGTTCCATCCGAATGACACAGTACAATAAACTGCTTTGTCACGATAAGATTGTTGCCATAAACAAAGTTATGCTTATAAATTGAGAATCGTTCCGCCTTATTCATGTAAATGCTCCTAAAAACGAAGACAGAAAATAGAGTTGCCAAAAGACTGAGTATATGATATTATATACTTAGTTGAAAAAAGGCAACAAAAAACCAGAGCACTAAATCCGAAACCGCCAAGTAAAGGAAAAGTGCTTTTTTTCTGTCCAAAATTATTTAGAAAATATTATAACATAAAGAACATATGTTTACAATGAATTACTGGTTTAATTAGATTTATTGTAAGTAATATACAATTAACAACAGAAAGGGCGAGGGTATGAGATTAGACAAATATTTAAAGGTTTCCAGATTGATTAAGCGAAGAACAGTTGCTAACGAAGCCTGTGATGCAGGACGTGTTATGGTAAATGATAAAGTTGCAAAGGCCTCTGTCGATGTGAAGGTGGGCGATACTATAGAGATTGCTTTTGGACAAAAGACAGTAAAGATAAGAGTCTTGGATATCCAAGATACCACCAAGAAGGATGAGGCAAAGGATTTATTCGAGTATATTGATTAATGATGATACGTAAGAAAATGGATGTGTAAATTACGGAGGTTTATATGGAATTCAAAAAGGAGATTCCGAAATATAACTGTATAAAGGAAGTGCCCAATTATTATTTGTTTATGGAGCATGGTCAACCGGAATTATGCTCTTTTTTAATTAATTTTTTTGGACTAGATGAAGTCAGATTTCAGGCTGCAGATTTGACGGTTATAAAAAAATGGTTACAAGTTGAAGAGTTAGAACCTATTAATCCTGTAGAAATTAGAGGGAAGGAAGAGATATGTTTAGTATCCCAAATTGTTGTTGAAGATAAATTGATTGCTTATTACCCATACGTTTTGGTTGGAAGCAACGTTCCCAAAATTTCTCTTGCAAAGGGGTTTTTGACAAGGATTACTGAGGCAGTATCGGAACAGGTAACTGCGTGTTTTGTGAGAGGATTTAAGGGTGGTGATTGGCTATTTGGAGACACATTTGCTCAAAGGCTTATTGCTAATTGCATTACTCGAAACGAATATAAAGAGATAAATTTTGCACATTTAATTGAAAAAATGGAGCAATTATCGGTTTCTACTTTTGAGGGAAGAAATTTTACAACGGGAGTAATTGTTACCAAAAATTTGGGACATTATGATAATAACAATAAATTTAGATATGACGAGGTGCGCCACATTGATCAACTAGAAAAACGAGATTGGTTTTTGGCGGATGGACAGACAAGCTTTTTACTGATGGATACAAATACGAACATAATCAGTATGTACATAGCAGAAAAGAGCAATAAAACGAATTATATAGAGGACTTTTTTAGAAATTATTATAGGGCTGAAATTATGAATGAGCCAGATTTTATTGTAAGAACTGTTGGTCCCAACGAGATATCTGTTTCTGATTTGTATGGAAAAGAATTTGTGAAGGTTGAGAATGTGTGGCGCTTTCGGTATAAGAGAAATTTTGTTGAGTTCTTACAGGACAAATTAGAACTTAGTAACGAGATATGTGATGCGATTATTTACTACACATTGAAATGTTCGAGGAACCATATAAGTTCAATCATTTGGATTCCGAACAATGCAGAAGATAAGGATATTGAAGAATTAACCACAGCGAATAGAATTCGTATTTGGGATAAGAAATTAAATATACTGGTGGAATCGAACGAAGCGGTAATTGATAAAGTTTTGGCAAGTGATGGTGCAATTGTGATTGAAAAAAATGGAGATGTGTTGTATGAGAGTGTATTTTCTAAGGTTGAAAATGTGAAAACATCAGGTGGATTGGTTGGAACGGGTGAAACGGCGACTCGAAACTTGGCTCAAAATGGAGTGGCAATAAAGGTGAGTCAGGATGGAACAATAAAAGTTTTTGCAGGAATTGATAAATTTTGTTACTAATGTATCTAGGGGAGAATACAATTTTGTTTTACATAAGTGGAAAAACGTACATTATTTTGAGACCATTTTCATGTACGTTTTCAATTTAATGTACGTTTTTGAAAAAGCGTACATTATGGCTTAAAGCATTGAAAATACTGGATTTCAGGGGTCTAATGCGAAATGTGCGAAATTTTTAAGTTCTAGAGATAGCAGAGTGGATTTTGCGGTTGCAGAATCCACTTTTTTGCTTTCAGGGAAAAGGAGCCTTTGGAAGCAGGAACGCTCCGCAGGCATAAGGAGAAGAAGATGAGACTGGATAAATTTTTAAAAGTGTCCCGGCTGATCAAGAGACGCACAGTGGCGAATGAAGCTTGTGACGCCGGTCGTGTGATGGTCAACGGCAAACCGGCGAAGGCTTCCGTGAATGTAAAAGTCGGCGACATTATTGAGATCGGTTTTGGAACGAAGACCGTGAAAGTCCGCGTGCTGGATCTGCAGGATACGACGAAAAAGGAAGAAGCCAAGGATTTGTTTGAATATGTATCATAATATGAAAAACCTCCCATATACTTTCTAATAGAAAAGGAAAGTGGGAGGTTTTTTTATGGAGGAAAAGAATTATAATAATACGGCAAAATCACATAAGGTCCTGCTGGTAAACCGGGGAAACGGCGCGTTTTCCGGTGTTGTGGATGTGCTGTCTTTTGATGTGGCGGAGATTCTGCTCGAGACGGAACTGGGGATGCTGCTCATCAAGGGACAGGATCTGCACGTGAACCGACTGAGCCTGGAAAAAGGGGAAGTGGATATTGAGGGACGGATTGATTCCCTGACCTATTCGGATGTCAAAACGGCGGGAAAACAGGCGGAATCTCTTCTGGGAAGGTTGTTCCGGTAGATGGCGGTAAGCACATCAATCTATCAGGAACTGCTGTTTCTCGGGAGCTCTGTGCTGGTAGGAATGGGACTTTTCTTTCTCTATGATATCCTGCGCATTTTCCGCCGGATTCTTCCGCACGGAAATATCTGGATCGGCGTGGAGGATTTTCTGTACTGGATCATTTTTACCGGCGTGGTCTTTGTCCTTTTATACCGGGAAAATGATGGCATGGTGCGCGGGTTTGCGTTTGGCGGTCTGCTCGTCGGAATGACGTGTTATTATCTGCTGCTCAGCCGCCTGATCGTGCACTGTCAGGTGTGGATCTGGAAAAAAATACTGGGAATACTTGGAAAAGTGCTGGGATTTTTCGTGCGTCCGGTGTGGAAAACCTTGAAAAAAGTTGGGGCATTTTGTGGAAAACGATTGAAAAAGTTTGTGAGAGCGGTTAAAATAGGTTTATGTAAACTGTAAATTGCTACACAGATGCAGGAAATGAGGGACAGGAATGGCAGCAAAGAAGAGAAAATCAAATCGGAATAACAGGGCGGGCAAGATCTGTATCAGCATGATTCTGGTTGTATTTGCAGTGGCAATGTCTGTCCAGATTGTAAAAGCTTATCAGAAAGATCAGGAGTACGCCAGAAAGCAGGAACAGCTGGAGGTGCAGCTTCAGGATGAGACGGCAAGGCAGGAGGAACTTCAGAATTACCAGTCCTATACACAGTCCCAGGAGTATGTGGAGGATATTGCGAAGAGCAAACTGGGACTAGCCTATGACAATGAGATTATATTTAAGGAAGAACCTTAAGAACATAAGAATGACAGAATAAAAGGAGCCTTACCCGGAGAGATCATCCCGGATAAGGCTTCTTTTTGGCTGTTAAAGTGTAATCTGATTGATCGCGTCGAGTTCTTCTGGCGTAAAGGAAGTATGTCCGACAATGGCGATATTGTCGAGAATCTGTTCCGGGCGGGAAGCACCAATCAGCACGCTGGTCACGTCACCGTCCTTTAAGATCCAGCTTAATGCCATCTCCGCGAGCGTCTGTCCACGCTTTTTGGCAAGCTCATTGAGAGCGCGGATCTGTGAGAGACGCTCCGGCGTAAGTGCGGTCTCCTTGAGAAAACGTCCGTCGGTCGCGATGCGGCTGTCAGCCGGAATACCGTTTAAATAGCGGTCGGTGAGCATGCCCTGTGCCAGCGGTGAAAAGGCGATAATGCCTCTCTGCAGCCTTCTGGCAGTATCTTTCAAACCGTTTTTCTCGATCGTGCGGTCAAAGATGGAGTAGCGGTTCTGGTTGATGATAAACGGGCACTTCAAGTCGTTTAGAATCGCAGATGCACGTTCCAGTGTCGGACCGTCATAGTTGGACAGACCGACATAGAGTGCCTTTCCGCTTTTGACAATGGAATCGAGAGCGCCCATCGTCTCTTCGAGCGGTGTCTCAGGATCCATGCGGTGATGATAAAAAATATCCACATAATCCAGCCCCAGGCGCTTTAAGCTGGCGTCCAGGCTTGCGATGAGGTACTTGCGGCTGCCCCAGTTGCCGTAAGGTCCCGGCCACATATCGTAGCCGGCTTTGGTGCTGATTAGAAGCTCGTCCCGGTACGCAGAAAAGTCGTCCCGCAGGATTTGTCCCAGGTTGCGCTCTGCGCTGCCGTAAGCGGGACCGTAATTGTTCGCAAGATCAAAATGCGTGATACCGTTATCAAAAGCGGTGCGGCACATTGCCTTCATGTTGTCATAATGTCCGGTGTCCCCAAAATTGTGCCAGAAACCGAGAGAAACCATTGGAAGCTTTAAACCGCTGGCGCCGCAGCGATTGTACTGCATGGTATCATAGCGGCTTTCTTTTGCCATATAACCCATAAGAAAATCTCCTTTCATATCATGGTGGCTATGCTTTTGCGTACATTATAACATCGGCATGAAAAAATGTGGTAGAGGAATATTTCTGGATGAACTTCCTAAAAGGCACGAAGCGCTTCAAAGTCCATGAAACAGACAATGGAACCGATATTTTGGCGAAAAGTTTTTCAAAAGGGGTCCTTCCTTTGACAAAGATTTTCCGGGAACAACCCTATAATCGATGTCACCCGCGAAAAACACCGGGACAGACCGGAGGCGGGAATGGAGGTAGGCGATGAAAAAAATGAATGCAAGACAAATGATGCTCTGTATGGCGGGAAGTGTGATGTGCAGTGTGGGCGTGATGGGGTGTTACCCTCTGGTGCCGGCGTATTTTGCGGCGCTGTATCTGGAGCGGGTCAGCGGGCCGGTGCTGCTCGGTATGATGTACATAGGAATGTTTGTGTTTATGCCGACGGCGGCAGCAGTAAAGTATGCGGTGGCGCTTGTCGTGGTGATGGGAGCAATCCGGCTCGTGGAATGGGCCAACGAGGGATGCCCCTCCTATATGGCGGGCAGTATGGCAGCAATTATTACCATGATCCTGTCGGTGGCGGGGGGGCTTCTTGAATGGAAGGATCAGCCCGGAATTCTGGCGGCGGCGCTGGAGGGCGCGTTTATATTGGGAGCCGTGATTCTTTTTAACCGTGCCCTGCATATGATATTACACTGGGGAAGAAAGGCGGGGGTGCCGGAGCGGCCGGATGGAGGAAGAGAGGAGCGGCTGATGGGGTATGCGGAATCGTTTCAGGGCTTGTCCCAGGTTTTTCACAGTATGAGTGCCGCACATCAGAACGGTGACGCGGAGGAACTGGGACAGATACAGAACGAGCTGACTGGAAAGATCTGCGCGTCGTGTGACGCGTGTGCAGTCTGCTGGGAGAGAGATCCTGCACCCTTATACGGCGCGCTGTCGGGGATCCTTTCCGCGATCTGGAACGGAGAGACTCCCGGGGAGGAGAAAAAGCAGGAGCTTGCACAGTATTGCAGGCACAGCAGCGATATGGTGGAGGAGGCGGTGCGCGTCTTTGAGCGTGTCAGCTTAAACCGGGCATGGTACCAGAGACTGGTGGAGAACCGGGAGGTGATAGCGGAACAGCTGGATGCGATGGCGTATATCATGCAGGACTGCGCCAGGGAGGAGAAAATTCTGGATGTGGGGGAACGCCATGTTCTCTCAGAAATTCAGTACCGTGCGAAGGAACAGGGGATTGTGGTGGAGGAATTGCACCTGATCGAGGCGGTGGACGGCAGGATCCGGATCGATGCAGTGTTAAAAAGCCGGCTGGGAGGCTGTGTCGCGGTGAAGACATTTCTGGCGCTCTCCGGCGCCGTGCTTGGAAAAAAGCTCCGGACAACCGCGGATGCGCGGACGTTTATTGCAAAGGAGCCGTTCCGGTTCCTGATCTACGAGGACACCGCATACCGGAGCGTGCAGGGAATTGCGCGGGTGAAGAAGGACGAGGCAAAAATTTCAGGCGACAACTTTTCTTTTCTGGAACTCGAACGAGGGGAAATGCTGCTTGGACTGTCGGACGGCATGGGCTCCGGGAGCAGTGCCTGCAAGGAGAGCGAGATGGTGCTGGATCTTGTGGAACGTTTTCTGGAAGCAGGGTTTTCCCTGGAGACGGCAATACGCATGATGAATTCGGCGATGGTGATGAAAGGGGAAAATGACATCTACTCCACGTTAGACCTCTGCATGGTGAACCTGTACAGCGGTATGGCACGCCTGTACAAGGTGGGAGCGGCGGCTGCCTTTATCCGGCGGGAGGATGAGGTGGAGTGCATTGCATCGGAAAATCTGCCGGTGGGGGCGCGTGCGCACCTGGATGCAAAACCGAGGGAGATACAGCTGAACGACGGTGATTTTATTGTCATGGTGACGGATGGTGTGTTAGAATACTTACATGTTCCGAAGCCGGAGGAGACGATGCGGGAAATGATTCTCAGTATCAAAACCAACAATCCGGGAATTCTGGCAAAAAAGATTATGGACAGAGTGATGCTTTTTACCGGCGGGCGCGCACAGGACGATATGACAGTACTTGCGGCGTGCATCTGGAAAAAGGCATAGAATAGAATGTGGAACGATAGAGGAAATGCGATGCAGAAGAAAGGAATGGAACTGGAGGGGCTTGTTAAATCCGGGGATGTGGTGCTTGCGGGCGTCTCCGGGGGAGCGGACTCGGTATGTCTGCTGCTTATGCTGCTTGAGTACCGGAAGCACTGCGATTTTTTCCTGGAGGCGGTGCACGTGGAACACGGGATCCGGGGAGATGCCAGCAGGAGAGACGCCGCGTTTGTTAAAAGGCTTTGCGAAAAGCGGGGCGTTTGCTGCAGGATTTATCCGGTGGATGTCCCGGCGTATGCAAAGGGACACGGCCTCGGCGTTGAGGAGGCGGCGAGGAAGCTCCGCTATGAGTGTTTCAGGGAGGCAGCAGAGGACTATGACGGCAGACCGGTGAAGATCGCGCTCGCGCATCATGCGGATGATAATGCGGAGACCATGCTGTTTCGGCTGATCCGGGGGAGCGGACTCCACGGACTCTACGGTATGCGCCCGGCGCGCAGGCTTTCGGGGGGGGGAC
>ERZ791659.593-NODE-593-length-24615-cov-3.19426_pt1 | contig 24615 bp, 31 predicted proteins | sample MGYA00510053_ERZ791659 | MGnify/ENA primary metagenome ERZ791659 (study PRJEB30046, sample SAMN00715192) | human gut metagenome | study: EMG produced TPA metagenomics assembly of the A metagenome-wide association study of gut microbiota in type 2... | reverse complement strand
AACCTGAAAAGGGAGAAGATACCCGTAACAAGATCGCCGAGATTCTACGTAAGAAAGGAATCAAGCTCAACCGCAGTGAAATGGAAAATCTCGTGGACGAGATTGCTGCCGAGATGAAAGGAGAAATAGCAGAGTAAGTGAGTAACAAAAGACTAAAAACAGAGCAACTATGTTTGGGAATGATAAAAGTATTAAGAATTTTCAACAGTTATTTTTCGAGTTCAAGAAGTATTTGGAACTTCAAAAAGAATATGCCAAATTAGAATTAACAGAAAAGTTAACCATACTTTTCTCAACGTTAATCATGGTTTTAATACTAATTATTCTTGGCATGGTAGCCCTGTTTTATCTATTTTTCACACTGGCTTATATTTTGGAACCATTCGTAGGAGGACTCATGGCAAGCTTTGCCATTATTGCAGGTATCAATGTTGTCCTCATTGCCATCATTGTCATTTTCCGGAAGCGGCTTATCATCTCACCCTTAGTCAACTTCCTCGCTAATTTATTTCTAACCGATTCAAATAAATAAGTTATGAGTCCGCAAACTGTACATAAATATACTTTAGAAGAAATTGCCGAACGTAAAAAGCAATTACAAAGTGAGATTCAGGTCCAGAAAAAGGCTATAATTACTACCACCCGCGAAATATTCGCCCCTGTTGCTCCGACAGCCAATAAGGCGGACGCCATCATGCGCTCGTTCAATACGGGTATGGCTGTCTTTGATGGAGTAATGATGGGAGTTAAGATTATGCGGAAGGTGCGGAAGTATTTTAGGAGTTTGAAATAAAAGAAATTCTTTTTCTACACTTATTGAATACCATTCAATTCATTTATGATCCGCTGTAATATGTTTCTCAACTTCGGTAAATCATTTTTTATCACATCGTAAACTATTTCAGCATCTAAATCAAAATAATGATGTGCGATTATATCTCTCATCCCCATTACTCCTTTCCAATCCATTTCAGGATAGCGAGATAATAATTTTTTCTCAGTCAATAAAAAGAAGGGGAAGTGAACGCTTCCGAATTTGCTAATATTCTCTCCACTGTTTGAAGTATTTTCTTTAGCAATGATTCTATTATCAGACTTTTACACATAGATTCCGTCTTTATTGATACACCCTCTCAATAATTCATCCATATTATTTCGCAACCGAACCACATCAACAGGGCATTTCAACAGTTTCTCCAATTCTTCTTTAATATGAACTAAAGTAAAAATAGATGGCCTTTCGATTTCAACACAAATATCAACATCACTACCTTCATGTTGCTCACCACGGGCCACAGAACCAAATACCCCCATACGAGAAATACCATGTTTAGTAGCATTCTTTCGCATATACTCACGAAGCAAGGATAAATATTCTACAGTAGTCAACATAATAAATTACTTTTTATCAATATTACAAAGAAATGCATTTTCCTTCAAAGATACAATAGATAACCAATAAAAATGCCCCAAATCTTTCCTTTTTGCAACATCCCCCATAAAACGAATATATCAACCATCTTCACAGACAGTTGATATACCTTACACACACATCAGCTATCACGCTGACATGAGAGAAATAAATTAGGAATATACCGCTGTACCTTCCTAATCCACATAGTGTAGGGAACTCATGAAGTTATCATGAGTCCAGGGACCTACATATTTTTGTATAAAAGATGCAGTTCAATGACCACCACCCCTTCAATATTTGTTCTAATTCAGTCTTCAGTTTCTCAAAATCAATAGCATAGCATAAGTCAACTTGTACAGATTGATAATATGGTAATCAGGATACTTGTTCACAAACAAACGTACCACATGGCTTCCTATAAATCCGGATCCACCAGCAATGATAATATTTCTTTTATTCATAAATTACTCTTTCCTGTACGCTCCACTTCCTCTACTACCTGCAACAAATACTGCCCATATTGATTCTTCAGCATCGGTTGGGCCAACTCACGCATCTTGTCAGCATCAATCCAACCTTGTCTAAACGCTATACCTTCCAGACAAGCAATTTTCAGTCCCTGTCGTTTTTCAATCACCTCAATAAAGGTCGATGCTTCACTCAACGAGTCGTGTGTCCCCGTATCCAACCAAGCGAAGCCACGTCCCAGTGTCTGTACTTTCAACTCACTATCCTCCAGAAATTGCTGGTTCACAGTGGTAATCTCCAATTCCCCACGAGCTGACGGTTTGATGTGTTTCGCTACATCTACCACCTTATTAGGATAGAAATAAAGCCCTACTACCGCATAGTTCGATTTTGGCAGTACAGGTTTTTCCTCAATGCTTAGACAATTACCCGCATCATCAAACTCCGCCACACCATAGCGTTCCGGATCACTTACCCAATAACCAAACACAGTAGCTTTCCGCTCCTTTTCTGCCATGTACACCGCCTCTTTCAACATGGTACTAAAGCCATTACCATGAAAGATGTTATCACCTAACACCAAACAGACCGAATCACTGCCAATAAAATCCTCCCCAATAATAAAGGCCTGCGCCAATCCATCAGGTGATGGTTGTTCTGCATATTCAAACCTCACGCCATAGTCACTACCATCACCCAGCAAGCGTTTAAATCCCGGCAAGTCATGTGGAGTAGAGATAATCAATATCTCACGAATACCCGCCAACATCAAAACCGAAATTGGATAATAAATCATCGGTTTATCAAAAATAGGAATCAGCTGTTTGCTAATGCCTTTGGTAATAGGATACAAACGCGTACCGCTACCACCAGCTAAAACAATACCTTTCATGTCATTGTATAATCTATATCTCTTTACAAATATTCCACAAGAACAACACATTACCAATCAAGTACCTACGCCACATTCGCTTAGGTTCTTTTATCAATCGGTAGAGCCATTCCAACGAATGTTGTTGCCACCATAATGGAGCCCGTTCAGTAGTACCAGCGTAAAAGTCAAACACCGCCCCTACGGTACCCACATGACAATGAATATTCAATTTTTGCCAATTGCTATAAATCCATTTTTCCTGCTTGGGAGCCGTCATACCAATCCATAACAGATCTGGATTTGCCTCATTAATAGCCGCCACAATAGCTACATTATCTTCCTGTGAAAATTCTGGTTTATAAGGAGGTGAATAAGTCACCACTTCCAAGTTCGGATAATCCACTGCTGCCCGTTGTTTAATCAATGCCAAAACATTCTCCGAGCTACCCATAAACATACATCGTCCTCCTTTCTCATTAAGGCGATTCATCTCAAGAACAAAGAGATCCCAACCAGCTATTCGTTCCGCAGGTCTGCTTTTTGCCTTTAACCATTTACACGCTTTTATGATACTTATTCCATCAGGAATCAAAACATTGCCTTTTATTAACGCTTCCGCAAAAAGAGGTTCTTTTAAAGCTGTGTTGTATGAATGTGCATTAATGGTATTTATCAAGAGCTTACCTTGTGGGAGTGTTTCTAATTGCCCTATACTTTCTATGATAGAAAGTTCTTTTAACTTAATCATAATAATTATTTATTTTCAAAGAAAAGCCATATCATCTTTTATGTCACACATTCGCTCTCCAATTACCCATTTGGCACTTTGCGTATATCTCATTGAGAGTCTCCACATACTTCTCAGAAGAGAATTGAGAGAAAATCCGTCTTTTGGCAGCTTCACTCAACTGTTGAGTTAAGCCTCTATCTTCGTGCAACAGTTTAATAGCCTTAACAATAGAATCCTCATCCCTGACTTTCACAAAGATTCCGTTAGCCTCTTTATTAATGTTTTTGTCCTCATATGGCGTCACCACATCTGCAATGCTCCCCACATTTGTCACCACAGGTACACTACCATAACTCATGCACTCTAATAATGACATCGGCAGTCCCTCAAAATAAGTAGGCATTACAAACACATCAACACTCCTCAAAAAGTCTGCTTTCGTCATAACCGAAACCAAACCAGCATAATAAAAGTCATCACCTAGACATTGGTCAAAATATGGGAGAAATTCATCCACAGTCTGTTCCTTACCCGCTACTGCCAATCTGAATGGAATTCTATCTTTCTTCAGTTTTATACAAGCTCCTAGTAATTCAGTCATACCCTTGTTCGGTTCTATTCTGCCGAGATAACCAAGTGTCAAAGGTAGTTCGCTAATCTTTCTTTCAAAACTCCTTGCGTCACTCAAATCAACACAATTTGGCAGAACTTGTACATCCTTTGCGCCAAATCTGTTCTGAAGAATTTCTTTTTCTTTGTCACTCAATACAATAAACGGCACTTTCCACGAGAACACTCCCATCAATATTCTCCACAACAAAAGTGGAATCTTCGGAGCTGTCAAAAACACTCCCCCATGTATATGCACTACCAACTTCATTCCTTTCTTCTGCACCTCACGCATAAACAATGAATCACGCAGTATAGATAGAGTAGACAATGGAAAGCTATAATGTACCATCGCATCTGAATGTTCAGCCAACATCCTTTTCCATGCTCGTAACGCACCTACAAGAGCACCTATCCTACGCCATCCTCCATTCTCTCCATCCATCTTGCCTAATTGAAAATGTAAATACTTACGTTCTTTGTTATTGTTAATGATAAAATTCACCACACTTGATACTCCACTCACATTCCGATTCGGGTCGAGAGATGGCGCAGTGATAATAATTTCTTGCATAGCATATATGAATTACCGTTTTCCTTTTACCAATTTCCGCTCATGCTCTTCTATTTCCTCTGGAGTGAAGCGCATACGCAAGACCTTCGCAGGTACCCCGCCAATAATACTATATGGAGCACATGATTTCGTGACCACCGAACCTGCAGCCACAATAGATCCTCTGCCGATAGTCACTCCTTTTAAAATAGTGACATTCGCACCACACCATACACCATCTTCAATGACTACCGATATATCATCCTCGGGTCTTTTTTCTGTCTCCGTCACATCAATAATATGCTTTCCAATAACATCAATACGATGGTCACCTGTGATGATGGTTGGCTTAGGCCCCAATATCACCTTACAGCCAATTGTCAGAGGAGCACAAGTACAGTAGAGTGTCGCACCTTTTGGAATGGAAGTATTATCACCAACAGAAATATTCTCTAATCCCTTAATATCCGAGGACATGGGACGCAGGTATACCCCCTTACCGCAATATTTCATCATCCGTTTGTATATTGGAGCCCACATCATATCCCATAAATATGATGGAGTCACAGATAATTTGATTAATAAAGAAAATAACTTCATGCTACTAATTTTGAAATGTGATTACCACTATTATTCCAATACCTATGTGAATTCAGACATAAAGCCAAAATCATGAAATACCCCATTCCTTTTCCTGATAAATAGGAAGAATCGGCTGTCTGTTCCAACGCCAAAGCTAATATACACATCATCGCCATGCGATAATAAGCCATATTCTGTATGGCATTGGCTTCCCGTATCCTTCGTTTCCAAAACACTAGAAAACAAAGTATACCAACTATACCAAATTGAGCAGGGTAAATAGGATAAAAAGCATCTGCAAGAAACATTGGAAGTTCAGGAGTCAACCCCCATACATGATCTAAGTGATACTTGTAATACAGTGGCGAATACTCCTTTGCAGCAGCTGCACACCCAAAAGTGCCATAACCTGTACCAAAAGGAATATAATCAAACATAATTTTCAAGCTCGTCCTATACGTTAAAGGACGAGCCATTTCCTGTGCATCTTCTTGGAATCCCTCCACATAGTATATACTAAACTTGGTCCATGTAAAGAAAAGAACAATTACAGCTAATATTACCACTTGCAAATAAAACTTGGAAGAATTAAACTTCACTTTTTCTTTCAAAAAAGCCACTAGTGCTATAAACACTACCACCTCTCCAAAATACTTGGATTTCCCACCTACTAGTCCCAATACCATAATGCCTATTGCGATATACTTGTTTTTCTTTGTCTGTGGAGAGAACAGGTAATAAATCATGGCACAGCAAAGTGCTATTTGTCCTAATGCAGCGGACTCTCCCCCATTCAAGACACCGCCGTAGGGATTAACCATAGAAGGAGCAACGAAAAAAAGTATCAAATATCCGAAGAAAGAAACCAACATTACCAACTTTATTCTTTTCTTCTGCCTTCTATCAAAGTGTGGAGCCATCATCCACGTTAGATAGAACACCATATACGGACGAGCCTGCTGCATAATATCAAGCCAGATTCCTCTTGGAGTGGTAATACTTATCAAAAACGAATACACCAGATAAAAGAGCATTACGAAAATACATGCCGTAATCTCTTTTTCCCTTTTCATATCTTTCACCCAAAACCTCCGTTTTGACATCACGTAGAACAATAACAGCACTGTCAGAAATTCATCGCTGTAGTCAAAATTCACAGCCACCGTAAAAGCGATACATACAGGAAAATAGATTATCCAAAACCATGTATAAAACTTTGCAATACCCCTCATCTTATTTTATAATTACCGCGTTTTATATTATTGTTCATCATAAGTACCCATTCAGGTATCAAATGCCTGATCCTCTCTTTTATTCTTGTATTTCCGTTACCCCATGAACCCGCATACCTATGTATTGTATGCGTATTTTCTGTTACATGCAAACGATTAGTAATGCCGTTTATTGGTGCAAAATATTCTGAAGGATATATTCTTATACCTTGTACATCCTGAATCCCCTGTACGTTTCTCAGCCCATCTTTGTAAAGAGTTTCCGTAGTATAAGCAACGATTGTTTTATACCATGCAATATCCTGCGGAATAGGTTGAAATTCCAAAGTTGCATACAAATTCAACATCTTTTTCATGAATGGATGTGCCTGTTCCACACCAAAGCCTAGTCCAGGATTCACGCCAAAACAGTACTTTGGTGCATATTTTTCTGGAGTATTCTTTCCATCAGGGTCTATCTCAAACCCCATGAAATTTCCATTGGCAATAATGTCATCCAATGAACGAATTACTTCCACGTCAGTATCGAAGTAAATACCGCCATAGTGGTACATAATCCAAAAGCGGGCATAGTCACTTACAAAAGCATACTTTTTCAGACAATATGCCTTAGCGGTATAGGGGACAGTGTTTACATCAAAGTTAGACTCATCCCATTGCTTTATCTCATAGTCTGGCAAGAATTTCCTCCAACTCGCTATGCACTCTTTCGCTAACGGTGGCAGAGGATTACCTCCAAACCAGCAGTAATGTATAATCGAAGGAATCATAAATTTATAAATGTTTTATTATTGTTTCTAGAATTTTCCGTATGCTATCTTATTCAATATTTTGCTTTTATGTAAGATATACCCTAAACCTATAGAGACATAAGTGATAGGGATTGCAAGCAGGAGACTAACTACAAATGACAATGGAGTGTTACCTGTTGACTGTAACCATTTATCAACAATAACAAGATTAATACTATTTACAAAAAAATAATGTAATACATATATATCAAGGGTATTCCGGCCAATATAAGCCAGTGCATGTTCCACTACAGAATCTTCCTTTTCTCGCTCTGCAAACAACATAGTAATCACTATAATAGCACAGAGCCTTACTATAAAACGTTCAGAAATCGAATCAACTATATGAATCGGGAATTGACGGTCAAAAAAAATCAGATAACCAACCAATGCCATTGTGAATAACCAATTGTGGGTATTAAAATATTCTATCCAATTATACTTACTAGCAAAATAACCGAGAATAAAAAATGGATAGAAGTCTGTACTATTTAACAAACAGAGAGGATCTATTACTTGAGCAGTTAGTTTCCAACCAATAAAAAATATCAAATATGTCACTAATGCTATTAAGGCATCTTTTATTATACTGTTACACCTATTCAATCTAAAGAACTGTAGTGATATATAAAATAGTGACAACGACATCAAATACCAATATCCATTCTTTGAGGCTTTCTGTATGAAAGAAATGAATAATAAGCCCAACTCCTCAATTGCATTTATTTGAGAAAATGAGACCGTAAAGCATAGGCCAAAGAACAACATCGGCAGCAAAAGACGAAGTATTTTTTTCACACAACACATAAGAGAGAGAGAGGGGGATGACACTAATCCTGATAGAAACATAAACAGTGGCATGTGGAATGAACTTATGAAACAGAATACTATGGAATCCGACTGACCATAAGAAAAAAAATATAAATGTCCCATGACAACTAAAAGAATTGCCATTCCCTTCATTCTATCAATATAATTAATTCTTTGCTTCATACCTATTCTGTTTTTTTCTACCATTTCTAAAACATCTCTTAACTTGCTCCAACCAATATTTTACTCTCCTCACTGGACGATAAAATCCATGACATGAAAGTATTAAAAAAAATCTCATACTCCCGCTATAACGTTGTTTAACAAGCGGTAGTAAATGAGCAAAACGTTGTTTAAACGAAGAAGATGTATAATATGAATATCCGTTTTCAAATGCTCTAAATATAGAAGATGAATCAAAATATGATGAAAGAATGTCGATAATCGGCAGTTTATCTTCCATGAGTTTATAGAACATATCCCTTAAATGTAAATCATGCTCATACGTCTTTTCATCATAATAGCGAATCATCGTAGGCTTGTCGCTATACTGCACATAATGATAGAATGCTTTAGGTAGATATACAACCTTTACATTGTTACGTAAAATTGAACAGACAACGTAAAGATCTTCGCAATAATATATACCAATAGGGAATCGGACATCGAACATGTTGTAACAAGCTCGTTTTATGAGCTTGTTACAACAACTCCCATGGAGTTGTTGGAACAACTCGCACAGCACGGTGTTAGAGTCAAGACTTGAAGGTCGTTGTTTATGATATCTTTGTTCTGACAAAATATTCTCATAAAAATCACATATCACAATATCAGCATCCGTTTCCTTCGCTTTTGCATATAATTCTTCCAACATAGAGGGCTCTATCCAATCATCAGGATCTACATGGATGGTATATTCACCTTGGGCATTATCTATACCAACCTGTCGAGCCGCACTCACTCCTTCATTACTCTTGTGAATTACTTTAAATCGGATATCCTTCTTAGCATATTCATCACAAATCCGCCCACAATAGTCAGGACTACCATCATCAATCAAAATAACTTCAAAATCAAATAGTGTCTGCGCTAATATACTATCAAGACAATTTCTTATAGTATCCTCGGCATTGTAAACCGGGACAATTATACTTATCATTGTTTTTCTTTCCATCTCCCATTACTCAATTGAATACACCATCAAGTTGACATACAATGCCAGCGTTATCATAATCAAACATTGATACGCCATGCTTTACATTGGAATAATCACCATTCTTATCTGTTACCAAATTATAGAGCAATTTCGGCATCTCTCCAATAGAGCAAACAAACCCACATCGTTCATCAACAATTTCTTTAGCCGACGGATAATTATTTGCAACCACAGGTACACCCAACGTTTGTGCTTCGTTTATCACTGTGGGGTAAGCTTCTGAATACGAAGTAGACACAAGTAGATCTGATTGAAAGATATATGGGTACGGATTATCTTTCTCACCCAACATAAATACATAATCTTTCACATTGTTGTCGCAAATAGCATTTTCTATCTCCTCGTTACATTCTGTTCCAGAAACAATTATACTCCAAATGACATTATTCACTCCTTTATTCAACAACTGTCGCATAATGCCAGGTATCTTTTCAAATTGCTTCACCTTTGAAGATCTTCCAACAGACAGAATTCTGAATACAGAATTTCTTTTTCCATAATCAGAAATGGGGGCGAATGCGTTTTTCCTAATCGAATCTATATCTAAAGTATTGTGGACTACCTCTAGATTTCCTGTAAATTCTGCAAACATATTCCGTATTGAATCCCTTACCACATTTGAAACACAGACAATGGTATCAATCTTTTTGTAATATTCCTTATATTCCTCAAATAAAGACTTTCCTAAAACAAGAGGATCACAATGAAACCATGTGATTCTCTTCACATCTCGAAAATAAGAGACAAATTCTACCGTCATCCCCTCATGATACGCAATTATGACGTCTAAGTCATATTTTCGCTGTAGATACTGTGCTTCTCTCTTATATAAAAAGCCCCAATTATATCGCCTTGTTAATCTATTGTAGAGCCCTATAAACTTGCGTATATATCTGTTATCGTGCAAAAAATAGTATAAGTTACTTTTAGATATAATACGCGACGCAAAAATTCTTTTATAATAGTCACCTCCATCTTCATATAGACTATATACAAAAATTTCATATTTTGTGGAATCCATATAAGGCAACAAATTTTCCAAACACCTATTTATTCCTCCCTGCGTAAATTCCTGTATAACAAAGAGTATTTTTTTCATTAAATATTCGCTTATTACTTAAGATTAAACAACGACTCTATACCATTAAAAAAAGACAATATATTATTGGCCACAGCAAATTCCTTCTGGCTTCTTCGCACACACTTTTCATTCAATTCGGGAAGAAGGCAGACGAATTCTTGCTTGGGAAACAGAAATCCATTGTAAGCAAACGTAGATGTACAATAGAAAAAGATCTTATCAAAGTTCATTGCTTGTAGAAAAAGCTCAATAGGGAGATTTATATTTTCAGACAATATAATATATTTTCGCCTCATGGATTCAAGCATTTTTTTAATATTCTCACATGTTATTTGTTTCTCTCTCGGGTGAAATTTCACATACACAGTAACCTCATCTGTATAACCTTCAATACTTTCTCGTATCGATTCGAGATACAAATCGCCAAATCTTTCCACCTCCGAATATATCTCTTCTAAAGGATCAGTCAAAATCAATACTTTGCTTCCATCGTCAGAGTGTTTTATTATCTTGTTTATATAATCTCGCACATTATCTGAAATTACAGGAATAGGGGTTACTGTAAACTCCTTTTCCCCCTTGAATATAGGAATAATACTATATCTACAATCCATAGGAAATGTATCATCTAGAGGTTTGTTAACTTGATACCTCCATTTAGCAAAATTCACGTGATATATAGGCAGATAGTAAAATATATCCCTCAGCAAAATTTTAATTTTGAATCTGAATGATTTATCTTCTACAAACGCTCTGTTCACATAGTGTGCCAATCCCTCCTCATAGAAAGCAATCCTATAACCCAAATGAGAGAATACAGTAGCTGCAAATCTCGAAGATTGATTCTGATGATCACTGATAAAGATAGAGTCGATATTATTATCTTTAGCAATAGACTTGAGTTTTGTGTAATTGCTGTATGCCTTTCTCACATCATTCAATGTGCGTGTAGTCAAACCGTCCCAATGCGGTAAATCCGTCATTACATATTTCTTTTTCCACAACTTCTCTAGATTCATAAACTCATAAATGTCCAGAAAATGAGCATTATTACCTACATAGCCGACAACCGCTACGCTATCCCGTAGTTTTTCTTGGCTGACAATCTGTTGGGCTACAAAAAATTGAAAGGGAGTATACACAAAAAATAAAGCTTTCATTGCCTCCAATTGAAGAATAAATATCTTAAAGATTATATTTTTTCACGATAATGATTCTCGCTAATTCGAGATCCAAAATTCCATCAACATCGATAGAATCAGCAGCATTCATCTTGTACGCTAATGCTTTTGCTCCAAAAAAATGTTTGTGTTGGAGATATGCATCCGGCTTTGCCATAAAGATTGCTCCATTAGGAGAATAGTCTATATATCTTTGGCGTCGATAATCAGAAAAATCGATATCAAAATGTTTCAAGCTTCCATCAGCATCAATCGGATTAACCAACACTTTCGCAAATTCTGACTCTTTAACAGAAACAAGAAAATCAAAACTATCCATATGCGATTCAAATATATTTGCAGCCTCTTTCACATGAACAGCATTACGAAGAGGTGATGTCGGTTGAAGAAGCATGAAATAATCATATTTCTTATCAAGCCTAGCAAGCAGGTCAACAAGTACATCATATGTTGTTGCCTTATCATTGCTCTGTGTTTCACCTCTCATTATTACATCAGCACCATATTGACGAGAAATTTCCGCATAAATTTCAGAATCGGTCGATACAAATACTTTATCAAAAACTTCAGACTGCAAAGCAGCTTCAATACTATATGCAATCAAGGGCTTTCCACACAAGTCTGCAATATTTTTGTCTTTTAATCCCTTTGAACCACTCCGGGCTGGAATAATTGCTAATCGATTCATATTGTTCATTTTATACATTGATTGCCAAGGGCATCATCACATTAAAATTTTATATCGTAAAACTCTTTATACACTAACTTATTAATATCAATCAATATCTGTTTTGTTGTTTTGTAATAATTCTCAGCCGTATTTGCTTTGTAATAAGGAGTATCTGTTATAGGCTCACATTTATGTTCAATAACATATTCAATTGCATTACCGATTTCAACGGCATCACATTTCACATCAACAATACTTGCACTTTTTACACGTCCAGTTTGACGATCACCAATATTTACCGTATAACTTCCAAGCGAAGGTACCTCAATAATTCCAGAACTACTGTTGCCGATAAGAGCTATCGAGTGTTTTATCAAATAATGATAACCATCAGGATGCAGGTTACTATAAAAATGGCAATTATCTTGATTCGTACAAAATTCATAAACCCTTTGAGTAATCTGCCCACTATGGGTATCCGCATTACTACCAATGAAAATAAATTTGTAATCAGACGTATAGGGTGCGATTGCTTTCAAAACTTCTTCAATCTGTTCAACAGGCGAAATAGCATTGAGCGTTTCAGGATGAAAGAGCACAGTGAAACCATTATTGAAGTCAAAAAGTTCCTCCGGTACATTATTTATATCAATGTTCAAACAGTTCTCAGCTCCCAAAGCACCAAGATAGAAAACTGTCTCAGGATTCTCTCCTAACTGAATTACACGATGCCGGTATTCCTCCGTACTTGTAAAGTGATATGTACTCATTTTAGTAATACTATGACGAATGAATTCATCATAGTTAGCAAGAGTTATTTCCCCACCATGAAGATGTAGAATTGGAATTCTTTGCATAGCTGCAGCAATGCTAAGTGTATATATTTCATAACGATCGCCGAGTATTATTAAGAGGTCATACCGATTATCTTGAAAATAACGACCAAAGTCATCAAGAACCGTAGCCATGATACTAATTGTATCAGCAGTACAGTCCATATTGTTACTTACCTTGCAGGCATGAGCAATTTTGAATCCATCCTGTTCTACTATTTTTACTGCATTGCCAAACTTTTCATCAAGAAGAGCTCCTGTAACGAGAACTGAGAAATCTATCTCAGAATCTTCATTCAGTTTGCTAATGTAATTGCGAACAATACCGTAATCCGCACGTGAACCTGTTGCAAAAGCTATTTTATATTTTTTCATTTATCCGACTGTTTTACATTTTTTATTATCCGAGCCGGATTACCGACAACAATGGAGAACGGAGGCACATCTTTAACAACTACACAGGCACCTATTATAGAATCATGTCCAATGTTTACAGGTCCAATAATCATTGCCCTTGCGCCAATAACCACATTGTCTTCAATTACAGGACCTTTGGCTATTCCGTATTTAAGCCCTATTGTTACCGAATGCTGTATATCAACATTTTTCCCTATAATTGCCAATGGAGTTATCACAATACCAAACCCATTGTGATTATACCATACAGATTCATCAATACTATCACAAATGGGAATTTCACAATTGTGGTATATTCTCATCCATACTCTCATGAGATCAGGAACAAACTTGATATGATGACGTTCTAACCACTTGATTCTCCTAATCAACTTTGTTATATGAAAACGCCCACCATCCCACTTTCTTTTTTCAGACATTTGCATCAATTACTCTAGTAAGTTTAGACCATATTACATTTCAATCAATTCATCTGCACCAAAATCTCTTGTTGCGATTTTACCTAAAACATCATACCACATCATAGGACTAATACCATTTCCAGGACGTTTACAAGTAAGATTTTCTTCTGTAAAAACCTCACCTTTTTTAATTCCTCTGCGAGCAACAATAGACTTACGAGCTATATTTATATTCCGATATTCGGATTCTGTTACCTTCTTGCCACCTTCACCGGCCATCATTTCAATTCTACGAACATTGCAACAAAGTTCCTTTAGTTCTTTTGGAGTAGCAGACGCTTTATGATCAGGACCAGGAGAATTCTTGTCCAAAGTAAAATGCTTTTCAATAAGAACAATATCTTTCATACAAGCCCCCACAGCAGCCACATATCCTACAGAATGGTCGGAAAAACCAATCTCAAAATCAGGAAACTCTGTATGAAGAGTATCAATGGCACTGAGATTAACGTCAGAATCTGGAGTAGGGTATTCTGTGTTACAATGAAGAATCACAATATTTTTAGGAAGCTCATATTGACAAAGTATATTTACCGCTTGATGAATTTCTAATATAGTACACATTCCTGTAGATAAAATAATTTTTTTATTCGGAATCTTAAATCGTGCGATACGCTCAAGGAATGGAAGATTAGTAGCCTCACCTGAAGGAATTTTCCACACAGATTGACCATTTTGTTCCAAGAAATCAATAGAATCCATATCGAACGGCGTAGAAAATGAATCAAGTCCTATACTAATTGCATAGTCGCGAAGCTTTATAAAGTCTTTGTATGGAAGTTCCAGTTTTCGCGTCATCTCCAATTGACTCTCATTTACACCTGTCGTTTCTTTCTGATACTCAGCTTTCGGTGCATATTTAGAAATTAATTCTGTAGACTTAAACGTCTGAAACTTAACGGCATCCACGCCACATTTCTTTGCTTCATCTATCATACGTTTTGCCATTAAAGGGTCACCACAATGGTTGCAACCAATTTCGGCTATAATATAAACATGTTTCATATCAATTATATTTATGGTTATTTGATATTATTTCTTTTGCAGGTACACCAACAACAGTTGTTTTCGCTTTAACATCACGAATAACAACAGATCCAGAACCAACGAGTGCCCATGCGCCAATAGATAACTGACCATTAATTACTGTTCCACTACCCACAAAACAGCCTTCTTCACATACTACATCTCCATTAAGAGTAGCATTTGTAGATATGTTTACATGTTGTTTTATTATACATCCATGTTCTAATAAAGCACGAGTATTAATAACACAATTATCACCAACAGAACTACCATGATTCAATATTGCGAGCTTACCGATAAAACTACCTTCACCTATGGTAGCTGCCGGAGATATAAGAGCTGACTTATCTATTACATTAATCAGTGATAGATTTTTCTTTTTAAGTTTATCAAACCATGATTTACGTTTTGCATTATTACCAATTGCCACAAAATACACATAGTCTTGAGGATTTTCTAAACATTCTATAGAATTACCAAGAACTAGGTATCCCTGATGATAGGTTCCCTTTGACTTTACATCATCCAAATACCCCACCATCTTAAAGTTCATGTGGTCAACTGAGTCTAAAACAGATTTAGCATAACCACCCGCTCCTACTATTATTAGATTTTTCATAAAAATACAATAAAATATGATTTTAATTTCCGTGAAACAGGTTTCTTTATAATTTCATGCAGCAGTATAGCCAAAAGTATATTCAATAAAAACGATGCTATAAACATTACCCATATAGGCAACTCCCCCCCATAAGCGTTTATTATCTTAAACGCAAACAACTGTGTCAAGAAGAAAACATATGAAATGTCAACACAATATTGCAGAATGACATTTTTGTTACCGTATGTTGTATGGGATAATATCTGTAACATAAACAATGGCAACAATAGTGAACTATATGTCATGTAAGTCATCGTTGGTACATTCCACTGTAACAGAAGTTTTATGGCGATGAATGTTACAATATATTCAACTAGTATTAGAATCCAACTATGAAACCACTTATAACTTCCACCTTTGAACACGGGTCTCCATGAAGCTAGAAGGATGCCAATACAGAACTCCATAAGTCTAATTAGTGGATTTGAATAAATCTCATTCGTATTGAACATATATACAATCCAAGATGATAGGATAAGTATCAAGACAAAAGAAGCGAGAAGTACCATTTTGCTACGGTTAGAGATACTATTAATGACGTGCATCACGAACGGACAAACCAAGTAACATAACAAGAGGCATGATATAAACCAAGTACCACCGTTGTGAGATACAGAAAAAAGCGAAGAAAATACCGACTGAAAACCTATCATCTCAATAGGAAATAACAAAAGGTTCTGCGCAATCGATTCCTTACCGAAGAATACAACATAGATAATAGCTGACACCCAATATACAGGCATAATGGAAATGAGCCGTTTCAAATAAAAAGATTTCAAGGAACCTACATTCACCGATAAGTCTTTGTATTTTAAGAAAAGAACATACCCCGAAAGCATGAAGAACATGGACATATATATTGCCCCAACGCTAATAAACGAACTAAAGGGTCCGAATGTGCATCCAAGATTCATCCATGAGTGAAACAGAAAGATAACCAATACTTATATATAGCCGAAGATAATCAAGACCAATGATACGTTGCATTTTATCAGGAATCATTTATGATAAAAAATACGTTCAAATTCATCTTCCCATGTTTTAACTAATACTTTCCAGTCAAACCTTTTTCCTAGTTCGATTGCACCTTGAGAAAGTTGCCTAAACATCTCTTTATCAGATCGTAGATTCTTCACAACACTAACCGCTTCTTGGAATGTATCGACTACATATCCATCTACACCGGTCGTAATCCATTCATTTGCCCCATAATCAGAATAGCACAAAGTAGGACAACCTGCACACGCTGCCTCCAATTGAACTTTAGGGAATCCTTCTACCCTAGATGTAAAATACATCAAATCCATACTTCTGAGTAAAGCAGCCATTTCCGTATGATTTAATCTGCCATGATAGTACACATTATTTAATCGGTTTTCAACTAAATAATCTTCCAATATACCATGCCATAGCACATTAGTACCAATGATATGAAAATCTAACTCCGGAAATAGCTGAGACATATTAAAGAAATCCCCTATACCTTTGTTAATTAAATTATTGCCGATAAAGACAATATTCTTCAATTCTCCCCCCCCTTTATTGTTATCCGTGTTTAGGAACTTATCAGTTTCCACCCCTAGATAAAGGATTCGTTCTGCAAATTTAAATCCGCGTTCGCTTCCTACTTTATTGCGTATATAATTGGTTATCGCATATAGGTATGGCTCAGCCTTCTTAAATTCATTCAGATACTTCTGAGGATTAGTAACTTTCTTAATATCTGACTCCGCTAGTATTCCTTCCACTGTTTTAATGTATTTCTTTCCTAGAATTTTTGCTACAACTCTTGAAAAAGTTGCATATTCCCATTTACACCAATATACAACATCACACTTTATAATTCCTTTCACAACAGCAACCCATCCCATTGAGCGAAGACGTTTATTCATCTTTATGTAGTGAACCCCCTCATTTTCAACAAAGTCATTGGCATTAGGGTATGGATATAAGATAGTGTAAACCTCAAATTTTTCTTTGTTCAGATGCTCTGAGAGTGAACGGCAATTTATATTCTGAGCCGCCAAATAATTGACGAAACCACCTAAAAATATTTTGATTTTCTTCATATCTAAAAATTCTTAATAGCCTTTTATCATTTTCACATAAGAGTCAATAGTGAGATAATAGATGACTGTCTTTATAAAACGAGCCAATTGATTGTTCCTATTATGAGCAAACTTAACTATCAGATGGAATTGTATATATGCCATCCAGTAAGACTGATGATGAATTATATTCCACCATGGAATAAGCTTATTGGTAACATTGCGATGGAATTTCAAGGAGCTTTCTTTAAATCTCACACTATATACTCGCTCGTTGGAGGGATGAGTTATGCTTTCGGCTATCCGATACAAAAAGCAAGGTTTCTCTAATAAATGAAATCTATAACCAGAATACGTGAGTTTTAGAAATATGGGGACATCCTCCATCATGGGATACTCTTCATCATATCCCCCTATTTTGTCAAGAACACTTTTACGAATGAAATAACCGATTGTCGCATCAATAAAGTTGGTGAGTACCAGTTTCTGCCGTATATAAGCATTTTTTTCTTTATAGAAAATATCCAATTTAGCAGTAGGGTGAATCTCTTGCAATATGCGTTCGTTACCATTCTGTATGAAAGGATAGTATTGAGAAACAATTATATCCATCTCAAGCGTTGCAAATGACATAACATCAGATACTGCATTTGACATAAAGAGATCATCAGCTCCAAGAACCTTTATCCACTCGCCACTGCACTCACGTAAACCACGATTGATGTTAGGAGCCACTCCTGTATTAACACTAGATATTACTAACTTACACTTAACAAATCTATCCACGTTAGAGTCTATCCATTCGTTGCAAACATCACGAGTGTTATCTGTAGAACAGTCATCAGATATGATCAATTCTATTTTCCTATAAGTCTGTTGCTTTATACTTTCCAAGGTTTCTATTATGGTAGAAACTGAATTGTATGTGATTACGACAACAGATACTAACGGATTGTCTTTACTCATTTTTTTAAGATTTTAGACCTTACTAATTGTAAAAGGTCAGTTTTCTTATTAAGCTGAACGAAAAAATATATTACTGTAACCGAGGTTATTACAGATGCCGTAAAATAAAATATCCACCCTTCGATCAAGAAATCCAACAACAATAATATTCCCAATGACAAGAAAGATATAGTAGTGATGACTATCACATCTTTGGAGACCTCATACTGATAGCGTTTCTTATCAACGTAAGAGATAATAACATAGTACAATATGTAGTTAACAACAAAAGAGAATGCCAGTCCTGTAAGCCCCCAAAGATAATAGAACGACACAGAGAGAATAAGATTAGCGATATTAGCATAGCCGCCTTCCAAGAATAAATAGATCTTCTTGTCACCCTTAGCAAAGGAAGCATAACCTAAAGCATAAGCTGCTGTCTTCAAGAGCATACCTAAACAGAGAATACGAATGAAAGATGTTATTACAAGGAATTCTTCACTTAAAAGAATTCGTATAATGACAGGTGCTACAACCATAAAAACTAATAAAATAGGAACTACAAGAAGAAGAAGTATTTCGCTTTGTTGATTTATGGTCTCGTTCATCTTATGTTTATCGTTCATGCAAGCAGCCAATCGAGGATAGTAATCAGATGCCATTGCAGCATATGCCATACCTATAACTTGCAAAGTAATACCCATGGCAGCATTGAAGAAGCCTATATCGGAAAGCCCTCCAAGTCGAGATATTGTGATATTGGTAAGATATGTAGTGAGTTGTCCCATAAGACCTGCAAGAATCATTGCAATGCCTAAGGCTACCAAAGGCTTGCCGTATTTATACATATCTTGAATATTGACAATACATCTTTCTATTTTTATTTTTCTTGCATACAAGTATGTGACAATATAATTAGCAAATGTTGATATTATTAAGCCTGGTACTATACCCTCAATGCCATAGAAGTAAAATAGTGGGATGCAAGTCAGCAGCGAAATAACAGAACCGACGATACCACACGCAGCCGTATCCTTAATCCTACGAGTAGAGATAAGAAGTGCAGTATTTCCAGAACTTAGAAGCGTAAAAAATACAATAAGAGAAAGGAAACAATAGTCGAGAGTGGCATTCTTTGTTTTAAATGCCCAATCACTGAGAAATGGAGACATTGCAATAACGAAAAGCATACCTGCCAAAGCAAGAAATAACAATATTTTTTTGTATACACTTGCTATTAGTGCAAAATGATGCATATCGTTGTTTCCATAGCTTTTACTCAAATCCCTTACTACACTCGTGCCTATACCTAATCCAAATACAGTGATGACCATAGTAAGAGAGGACATATACATTGCGGACAATCCCATCCCGGTACTACCAATAAGTATAGCCACAAATTTTGAGCGGATAATGGTGACAAATATTTGCAAGACCTGAGTACCTCCGAATATAGATGTTGCCTTTAATATACTTCTGTATTGTGTCACTAGCTTAAAAATATTATTTTAGGGTGTTTATTGCTCCAATTGTATCTCTCCACTTGATCATCGAAGACTATAATTTTACCAGATACGGAAGGATTTAGTAGACCACCATATTTACCAAGACTACCTTTACTAGTAATCTGATATTTGCAGGCACTTATCAAATACATATCCATATACCCTTTGTCAGAACCATTCATTTCAACCACCGTATAATCATTCCCCGATGGCAACAATGGCAACAGTACTTGTCTAACCCATTGTGGTTCGTCAGAAAACAAATAACAGTTCAAATGAGTATATTCAGTTCCTATACTATTAATCGCTTTCACAAAGTATTCTGTATCAACTGGATTGCCATAGGCACCATTATATATGGCAAGATCCCCTCTTCTGATATGTATAGCTACAGTTTCCACATGAGAATGAATAACATCATACAAATACCTATTATCCTCATCCAAAATCTCCGGACAAAGATGAAAACTATCCGGAAACATATGGGAATATAAGTCTTCGCTCCCTTCGTAATAGCCACCCATATAGACAGGGGATGTCAATTGATAGACAGTAGCATCAGTGGGTGCAGACAATCTTGTGTAAAAAAATCTCTCCCATTCCTTTACCTCTTCAAACTGAAGATAAGGAAAAGCTTTCAGCAAATCAAAATTCCTCACATAATTGCCAGTCAAATCTTTTCCACATTTTTCAAACCAATGAAGGTCATATTTCACAATACAATCACGTTTAACGAAGTATTGACCTATGAGATAGAAATGCATCTGCGAACAAATTCCACCATCCATTTTGATTACCACCATTCTCTTTAGAATATGGATCTGAATAAGCACACGTGCAAATAATCTAATTAATTTATCTTTCATGAAATTTAAAACGACAATGGTAATATTCTGTGCGCTATCTTTGCTAAAAGATAGCCTATTAATAAGGCAAACAACATTTGAGAAACGCAAACACATAGTCCTTGTATAAATCCTTGTCCATTTATAAAAGATGCAACCAGCTTGCCACCATAATTAATCAGAGGTAACTGCATTGCAAATATCACCAAACTATTTCTGCCAATAGAAGCAAGTGGACGTACTATCATTTGCGGCAATCGCTCAATTTTTTTACTTAATTCAACTAAACAAAATGTCCCTGAAAAACCAGTAGTAATACATAGGATTACCGAAAGGCCATAATTACGTATAGAAATATTCATATTTCCGTTACATAAATAAGTAGCTATATAGATGATAGCGCACATTATCAAAATGATACTCTTTTTCACATTGCGATGAATATAGACGACTTTATTCAGATAATATCCACCATATATAAAAACCGCTGTACAAAATGCAGTATCTATACTCCAAGGTAATAATAAATCAGTCTGATTAAGCAGTGTTGCAATGAACAAGTAGAACGAGATTATGATTGTTATAAATGCATGTCTCTTTGACATAATTATTCCCCAAAACAGTATATATGAACAAAACAGTGAAGTAAGAAACCACGTAGGTGCATTGTCTGCTGAAAGGAAATACACATTTTGGTCAGAACCGAGTTTATACAAACTAAATCTAGAATAAAACACACCAAGTAATTGATTACTTGAAATTGATGAGTGGACACACCAATAGATAAACAATAAAATGAGATTAAAGATTACATAGGGGAGAAGAAGACGTTGAACCTTATTCTTAACATCCCTAGAAAAAGTTTTTTTATGATATGTATATCCAGACAATATATAAAAAGCAGGAACACAAAAAGCAAATATGCCAAATCCCCCCCCCCAGTTTGTATGCCCACATATTACAAATATCAATGCAATCGCTTTCGCTATATCTATATATAACAGTCTTTCTCTCACAATTGTATCTACTTGAACGCATTAATCAATCTTACCACTTCTGCCACTTCTTCTATAGTAATAGATGGACCTATAGGAAGTGAAAGTTCCTCATGAGCAATCCGTTCTGTGATAGGAAGCACAAGTTGTGGCGTGTTCCATACAGCTTTGCTATAACACGCTTGCTTATGTGGAGCGATTGGATAGTGGATAACCGTACCAACGCCATTATCAGCAAGATAATTATGGAGGGTATCACGTTTGCCTCTGCCTACCAATACAGGGAAAAGGTGGAAAGCATTTTGCTCCATAGGTAGAATATCTGGGAGAGTAATGAGTGAATTATCAAGATGCTCGATATAGAATGCTGCCACCTCCTTACGATGCCGGTTATCTTCTTCTAAATACTTCAATTTCACATTAAGTACAGCTGCCTGAATTTCATCAAGACGAGAATTGCGACCAACATATTTGAAAACATATTTCTTTTGACTACCATAATTTGTAAGAGTGCGGACTATAGCAGCAAGTTCCGAATCATTTGTTGTCACTGCTCCCCCATCCCCGAGTGCTCCTAGATTTTTACCTGGATAGAACGAGTGTCCAGCAGCATCTCCAATAGAACCTGTGCGCTGACCTGTAGGGGTATAGATGCAACCATGAGCTTGCGCATTGTCCTCTATGAGTTTGAGGTTGTGTTTCTTACAAAGATCAAGCAGTTTCGGGGTGATTGCTATACGTCCGTAGAGATGTACAACCGCTATAGCCTTGGTTTTAGGTGTGATATATGCCTCAATCAAGTCATCATCTAGTTCAAGGGTATTAAATTTTGGTTCTACAAGTACAGGAACAAGATTATTCTCCGTAATAGCAAGAATAGTCGCTATAAATGTATTTGCCGGAACTATAATCTCATCTCCGGGGTACATCACTCCCATTTCGATATATCCTCGAAAAATCCAGATGAGAGCATCAAGACCATTTGCACAGCCAATGGTATATTCTGTACCGATATATTCAGAATAGCGTTGTTCAAATAGTTCATTTTCTTCACCCTGAAGATACCAACCGTTATTTACAACACGAGACACAGCCGCGTTAATTTCCGCTCCATGAAGAGCCGTTACGTCATGTAATGACAAAAAAGGGATGTTCATATATATAATATTTTCTTAAATACCATAATTAAAAAGAACAGGAATATTATTCATATTCTACAACTCGTAAGCAATTCCATTCTTGTCTTTTTTTTCAAGATCAAGCAATATACCATCGCTAGTAATATATCCACGCATTCGTGCCGGATTCCCCACCCATACTGTATGAGCAGGCACATCTTTTGTAACTACGCTTCCAGCACCAATAAAAGAATACTGCCCAAGTCTATGTCCTCCAATAATAGTAGAGTTAGCACCAATAGTAACACCATCCTCAATGATTGTTTTTAAACGTGACCATTTTCGTTTAGAACGAGGAACAAGATCATTAGTAAAAGTTACGTTAGGTCCAATGAAAACATTATTACCTATAGTAATGCCGTCCCATACCTGTACTCCATTTTTGATTGTTACATTGTCACCTATTATTACCTCATTTTCTATAAATGAATTTGCACAGATATTGCAGTGAGCTCCGATTTTTGCCTTAGCAAGTACCACACAAAATTGCCATATATTGGTATTATCTCCCACATTCGATGTTTGAACATCTGATAATGGATGAATTCTATTTGCCATATTATTATTTACTTTTCGTTTTTATATTTAATAAAGTCTTCATATTCACGAATATAATCATCCTCAGAATATTTTTCAGATGCCATAACCAGACAAACGGAACCTGAAGAAAAATCATCGAGTGTGCGCCAAATACCAGGCAGAATATAGAGTCCTTGATAAGGACGATTAAGTGTAAAAGTACGCTTAACACTACCATCGTCTAAAGTAACAGTAAAGCTACCGCTTACTGCCATAATAAGTTGAGAAAGTGCTCTATGAGCATGTCCTCCGCGCGACTCTCCACCTGGAATATCATAGAGGTAATATACTCTCTTGACTTCGAAAGGTATAGTTTTTTCATTCTCAACAACAGTAATATTGCCCGTTATGTGATGATGCTGATCCATCTCTATCATGGTGCAATCAAAAACTCTTGAACCTTTCATACTATACTCCTTTCTTTTTTAAATAATTCAAAATCACGGTTATAATCTTCAGTTGAATAAGCTGTAGAAGCAAGTATAAGCCCAACCGCATTTGTAGAAAAATTACGCATTTCACGCCACCAGTTCTTTGGGACATAGAGGCCGTAATATGAACGGCTTAGATTATACACATATTCTTTTTTCCCGTCATAAAGTACAACATCGAAGGCACCAGAGAGAGCCACTATGAACTCTTCATTCTCATAGTATGCATGTCCTCCACGCGACTCACCACCTGGAACATCATAAATCCAATACGAACGTCTAATTTTGAAAGGAATATGTTTTTCTTCCTCAATGAAAGAAAGATTTCCTCTACGGTCACCCAATTTAGGTAACTGAATAATTTGAGGTTGTAGCATATTAATATGTATTATGTCCTAAATAAATATTGTAAGCACTCAATTTAGGGCATTCCCCTCTGAAAGGGCACTTTTCAGTGCCCTAAATCGAGTTTTGTTAATT